>Ga0105054_10009716_pt1 | contig 12409 bp, 11 predicted proteins | sample BON02_FD_78091 | JGI IMG/M metagenome (GOLD analysis project Ga0105054, IMG submission 78091) | Freshwater microbial communities from Lake Bonney liftoff mats and glacier meltwater in Antarctica - BON-02 (megahit assembly) | ecosystem: Environmental > Aquatic > Freshwater > Ice > Glacier... | reverse complement strand
TATATATATATATATATATATACATATATATATATATATACATATATATATAATTATATATATATAGGTGTACCTTCGTCCGGCTCGAGCTCGCCGATCTCAAGCCACTGCCCGTCCCCGCGCCGCAGCTCAGCGGTCTTGATCACGCGCGGCGCGCCGGGCCCGTCGAGCTTGATGTGGTCGCCCTCACCCTCGCAGAGCACGAAGCCCACGGTGGGGTAGTCGGGCTCCGTCTGCGGATGAGTAAAGCAAGTGAGAAATATCCTCTCAGACTAGCAAAGCGTTCGCCCTAACTTGGTACCGTGCTTTCACTTGGTACCGTGTTCGCTGGAGCCCCACGCGCACGCATTTTGAACCCTGGAAAGCTGTCGGCACGCGGGGGAGGGGCTCCCTTGCTGCCTGGTAACGAGTAGCGGGACATCCAGCGCAGCAAACGGTCGTGCTGGCGAAGAGTACCAAGTTAGGGCACGGTACCAAGTTATGGCGAACGCTTTGCTAGTGCAGCTAACTCTGCGGCAATCGGGTGAGCGCCTTCCAGAAAACCGATGTTGTGCAGAGGGAAAGTGCCGTACTGTACCAGTTGTGCCACTTTTCCTCGAAGCGCGTAGAGGAAAAGTGGCACAACTGGTACAGTACGGCACTTTTCCTCTGCAACTAGACATCGAGCTACAGAGAACATGAGGTCATCACGGGAAGAGAGCTTGGTCTCGTCGCCCTCGCTTTCGCACAGCACGAAACCTTAGGGTGAACCCCCGACAGCAGCGCATTCGCGGGCCTGCAACCCCACCTAGCTCCGGCAGGATTAACCCAGCTCCTGGCCATACGCCACACGCCGCGATGCGTGGTGTCTCCGTCGCCATGGGACAGCCCGAGGGACATGGCGCAGCCTGTGTGTTGGTGTTAGGTTGCAGACAGTTGAATACCGGCAGCCCTACCACGCCACGCGTGTCCGCCTGGACGTTGCGCAGCTCGAGGACGAGAAAGCATATACATATACATATACTCTATATATGAGCGACTCGCCTCTACACACATTCACACGAGCTTTCAGCACTGACAGCACTCGCTCAACATATCTCACACTCACACAGCGGCATCGATGAAAAGAGACCGACGGAATAAATTGTATATGTACATGCACATGCACGCGTGAATAGATATATATAAAGGGGACTTTGTATTACCTGTAATCCAGCCACGTCGCGCATGTCCGTCTTTACATATACACGCAGGAATGGATAGATATAAAGGGGGCTTTGTATTACCTCCCTACGTGTTGAAGATATATTCACCTATTCCTGTGACGCGACCACAAGAATATGAATGACGTATTCCGCCTGATTAACCCTGTATATGACATGAATACGTCCTTATTCAAGGTGAATGTATTCACAAAACAGGCTAACTATGCATATAATACCGTATTCTTTTTCTCGTTCCGCGTATTCAACATGTAGGATCACCTGGAGTCCGGCCACGTCGCGCATGTCTGTCTTGACGTCGCGTAGCTCAAGAAAGAGAAAGCATCGCGTTTTCTGGCTCAGCGTGATCTGGAACTGGAAGTTCTTGCTCCACTCATCGAGGCTGCCGCTGAGCGGACCGCCTGCAGACTCCTCCTCTCCCTACATGGAAAATGTCGGTCAGTACAAAACAGCGACTATCTGGGGTTCGACTCCCGGTAGGCCGCAAGTGGTTCACTCTGCGGCAATCAGGTGAGCGGCTTCCAGGAAGCCGATGTTTTGTAGAGAAAAAGTGCCATACTGTACCAGTTATGCCATTTTCCTCTACGCGCTTAGAGGACGAACCGGCACAATGGTCTTTTGTCCTCTACACAGTCGTCCAAGAATAGACTCTCGTAACCCGGTAGCAGGTGTGCGGGTGTTGTGTTACTCTTAGGACATACGCGGAGGGGGAAAGGGACTCAGGAATCTGATTCCCCCTCATCTTGAGTTTGCAAGGCTGCCGGTGAGTTGGCCTTTACACGATATTGGCGATACCAATACCAATATTCTATGTTTAATGGCAAAACAGGGGGCTCGGAGGGGAAACCATGTATTGCCCAATATCGATTGCAAAATGCAAAGGGGGGCAATGGAGGAGGTGTCTAGTGCCAACAATAGTTTTGATTAGTGCACAATCCCTGAATCAGCAAACACATATCTTGTAAAGGCCAACCGCTTAGTGGAGAGCCTGCAGACTCCTCCTCTTCCTGAGGAGAACACGGAGGGGAGAAGAACATCATGGATATGATGAGTTGACCCGGCCCACCTCTCTCGCGCAGAGGGCAGTATGGACCGGGAGAACCTAGCGGTTGGCGTGGAGAAAGATTTGGGCGGTATCGATGTTTGACCTAGCGGTATAGTTTGTTGCTTTCTGTGTGCGTTGACCCACGCCGAGTATATGGAATGGTGAATTTGTTTAAAGCGCGCCCTATGCACCGTAATAAATCGCGTTCCAGCTTCTTAGATGCAAATCGACGACAGTCATAGTCAAAACACGCCCATGTACAAGCGCAGGTCAAACTTCGAGTAGGGAACTTAACTATCGCTGCAGAGCACATTTAAGGATGCATCCTGTGGCCCCCAGGAAAGCAACACATAAAGCAGGTTTGGGTTCACGATGGGCGCATTTCCGTAAAGAAAGAGTTACAAGCAGTAACAGACGCACACGGCGTAGAGCGCACAGCCACCCGGACTCGGATAACCGTCACAACGGGTTAACTCGACAACGGGTTAACCCGTCACAACGGTTATCCCAGTCTATAACAGTCCCTAACTGTTACCTGTGACGGAAAGAGTGTCGTGTGAGCCCAGATGGGGCGCAGAGAAGAAAGGCAAGGGAATGCCTGGGTTCATTTTGGGCGTGTGTCCATATCGGAAGAGGGCTCGCGACAGGCAGATAGACAGACAAACAGACACTTATATATACCACACACATACGCACGCACACACACATATCTGTCTACGTATCTATCTAAATATACACATACACATACATATATACAGATACACACACACACACACATATATATATACATACATATATATATATCTTCCCACCAGCGCGTTGCCGCCGCCGCCGCGCGATCAGGCGTCGAGTAGCGTCGTCTTCTCTCAATCTTACTCTCTCCCTCTTTCTTTCTCTCTTTCTCTCTCTATATATATATGGTATACATACCTATATGTATATAGATGTATATATTCCTACCAGCGCGTTGCCGCCGCCGCCCCGCGACCAGGCGTCGAGTAGCGTCGTTTTCTTCCAATCTTACTCCGTTATCTCTCTCTCTCTCTCTAAATATATTATACATAACTATATGCATATACATGTATATATTCCTACCAGCGCGTTGCCGCCGCCGCCGCGCGATCAGGCGACAAATAGCGCCGTCTTATTCCAATCTTACTATCTCTCTTTCTTTCACTCTCTCTCTCTCTCTCTCTCTATATATATTATACATAGCTATATGTATATATTCCTACCAGCGCGTTGCCGCCGCCGCCCCGCGACCAGGCGTCGAGTAGCGTCGTCTTCTTCCAAGATTTCTCTCCCTCGTTCTCTTTCTATTATACATAGCTATATGTATATACATGTATATATTCCTACCAGCGCGTTTCCGCCGCCGCCCCGCGACCAGGCGTCGAGTAGCGTTGTCTTCTTCCAATCTTGCTCGGGTGTGATGTACTCAAAGCCAAAGTCGGGCTGTGCGTCGTCGTCGCGGTCGTCCGAGAGGATGGTCAGCCGAAAGAGCTGCGAACAAGAAAAGGAACATTCATACAAAAGCGCTTACGTCAGTCACAGGGCGGCGTGTATATGTGAAGACACGGAAGAAACTATAGTCAGACAAGTGGCGCGTCGTCTCTCGGTCGTCCGAGCAGATGGTCAGCCGAAAGAGCTAGAAAGAAGCGAACACGGAGGGTCATGTTAGTTATGGGGCGGGTTCAACCTGAAGTGTGCACCACTTGCTGAACCAGGTAGGTTCACAGACGGTTTATAATACAAAGAGCACACGAGCACACACGCAGAGGGAACTGATCTAGGGGGGGCTAGTCGAGCGAGTAAGGATCAGGAGGCACTGTGGCCTCTGTGCTTAAAGCTCGTCGCCGCCGTAAGCGGCAGCATCTGCATCGCTGTCGTAAGTCGTACCTACTGGTCGTTTGTGAAAAGCTAACTGTCGCAATTCAACGTACATGTTAGTTAGGGGGCGGCAGCGTCGCCGCGGTCATCAGAGAGAATAATCAGCCGGAAGAGCAGACATCTATCTATCTATAAACAGATATATACAGAGATATATGCATATAGCTTCCCAGAAGCTTGTTTATGTAAGGCCTACTGTCGATTCCACACTAACTTACGTATTGTAGACTTCAGGAAGCTTCAAAACAGGAGAATCCATAGAAAGGGCGTTTATATCAGTTATGGGCCGTCGGGTATATGTCAGGCACGGGAAAGTTTCTAGTCAGAGATTCGCTGCACGTCGTCTTCGCGGTCATCGGAGGTGGTGTCGGAAGACTACACAGACACCAACGCATACACGCGCACACTGTAGAGGAAAAGTGCCGTACTGTACCAGTTGTGCCACCTTTCCTCTAAGCGCTTACAATAGAGGAGAAGTGGCACAACTGGTACAGTACGGCACTTTTCCCCTACAAAACATCGGCTTTCAGGAAGGCGCTCACCCGATTGCCGCAGAGTTACCGCTACACACACCACGCGCACACATATATAAACTATAGGAGAGCTACCTAAACACACCTGACCTAGCCGCCGACGCCGACGCCGGACCTCTTAGCTTAGCTTAGGATAGCCAGCCGTAGTCTAGCCGCCGACGCCGATGCAGGACCTCTTAGCCTAAGATAGCCCGCCGCCGACGATTAGCCTAGGTGTCTTTAGTTTATATGATTCAGAAAACACACCTGCTCGCGTCCCGGCTCGAAGAGGTACGGCATCAGAATGTAGGGCGTGGCCGACGCCTCCTCAAAGGTGTACTCGACCGTCACCTAGGAGGTCAAGCAGGAGTTACGTTAGAGCAGGGCCACAAACTCTGGAGATAGACATAACCAGACCCATGCTGCCACAAACAACATCTGCGGTTTCTGCGTTCCAAGAAGACGATGTCCAGTCGTCCCACTCAGTTTGCGTCTAAAACGGGAGTCGGGATTACAGGCCTTTTCCTGTGTTCTAACGAGGGCGTGCATTGGAGAATTCGCCTTCGAGAAGGGCGTGGTCGCGTCAAAGGTAAGGCATTCGAATGTATTCGACCGTCACCTAGGATGTAAAGGAGGGGTTGCGTTAGAGCAGGGCGTTAGAAAAAGGCGTGTTTGTGCTAGTGACGGGCGTGTTTGTGTTGGAGAAGGGCGTGTTTGCGTTAGCTGAGGGGCGCGCTTGCGTTGGCGACGGGCAACGTTTTGCGAGAAAAGGGCGTGCTTTTGTTGGAGACGGACGTGCTTGCGTTAGGGAAGGGGCGTGCTTGCGTTGAAGACGGGCGTGTTTGTGTGAGAGAAGAGCGTTTTTGCGTAAGAGAAGGGCGTGCTTGCGTTAGAGCCGGGCGTGTTTGTGTTGGAAGAGGGCGTGTTTGCGGTAGACGGGGCGTGCTTGCCGTGGGAGACGGGCGTGTTTGTGTGAGAAAAGGGCGTGTTTGTATTAGAGAAGGGACGTGCTGGCGTTAGAAAAGGGGCGTGCCTGTGCTAGATAAGGGCGTGTTTTGGTTAGAGACAGGCCTGTTCGCGTTCGAAACGGGCGTGCTTGCGTCAGAAAAGGGCGTGCTTGCGTTGGAGACGGGCGTGGTTGTGCGAGAGACGGACCTGCTTGGGTTAGAGACGGGCGTGCATGAGTTGAGGAAAGGGCGTATTCACGTTGGAGATGGGCGTGTTTGTATGAAGGAAAGGGGGTGCTTGCGTTAGACGGGCGTGTTTGCGTGAGAAAAGGGCCTGTTTGCGTTCGAGACGGGCGTGCTTGCGTTAGAAAAGGGCGTGCTTGCGTTGGAGGGGCGTGTTTGTGTAAGAAGAGGGCGTGCTTGCGTAAGAGAAGGGCGTGCTCGCGCTAGACAAGGGGCGTGTTTGCGTTATAGACGAGCGTGTTTGTGTTAGAGACGGGCGTGCTTGCGTTGGAGAAAGGGCGTGCTTGCGTCGGAGACGGGCGTGTTTGCGTGAGAAAATGGTGCGTTTGTGCTCGAAGCGCGCATGAAAGAAGGGGGGTGCTTGCGTAGAAGACGGGCGTGTTTGTGTGAGAGAAGAGCGTGTTTTTTGCTAGAGAAGGGCGTGTTTACGATTCAAGGTAGAGGTTTCGTGTCAGAGAAGGAGCTGGGTTAGACATGCGCGTTTTGCGTTAGAGGCGTTGTGTTAGTTTGGTCTCTCGTTTTGTTTGCGTCCGAGAACGGGCTTGGGTAGAGAAAGGCGCATTTGCGTTAGAAGCCTACGTGGGAAATCCCTGATTCAATTCTCTTACCACCCCCTGGATTCAGTGAATCCGGGATTTATTTGGCGAGCGCCACGGGAAAACCCCTTGGATTCCTGTGGATGCATGTACAGGGATTCATAAAATGGGCCAACAAAAATATAGTTTCTGGCATTTTTTCTTCGCCACGCGGATTGCCCACGTAGGGTTAGAACGTTAGAACCGTTTCTCGGATTCGTTCTTCTCTCTTTTATGTACCTGGCGCGAGAAGCGAGGCTCCTTGCACATGACGAAGTCGCCGCCGTCCTCTTCGTCGCCGTCCTTGAGCACCAGCTTCCGCCGGTTGTGGTCGGTGGGGCTCGCGTTGCCCTTGAAGATGTAAAACCCAATGGCGTTGGAGTAGTGGCGACCATGCCCCGCGTTCTTGCGCGCGTCCGGCTGCGTCAGCTTGATGACGAGTTTTGTTTTAGGGCGCGTGATTTTGAGAAGCCACTGGTTGTTGTGGCGCCAAGAGATGAAGTTTGTGCAGCCGCCTGGAGTGAAAAGGAGAGCGTGATTTGCGTCAGAGAAGGGTGTTGGAGATGCCACTGGTTGTTTACCAGTGAGGGCGCGTTGTTTTGCGTCAGCGATGTAGAGGAAAAGTGCCCTACTGTACCAGTTGTGCCACTTTTCCTCTAAGCGCTTGGAGGAAAAGTGGCACAACTGTTACGGCACTTTTCCTCTACGAAACATCGGCTTTCTAGAAGGCGCTCACCTGATTGCCGCAGAGTTACAAAACAGCGACTATCTGGGGTTCGACTCCCAGTAGGCCGCAAGTGGTCGCACTTTTCCTCTACAAGCGAAACGCGCTAGCAACACCGGGTGTTGCGATGCCACGAGGTGCAAAATAGGGCGTGGTTTGCATTAAAGGTGCGCTGCAGCGATGGTCAACTTATTTAGTCTAAACTCAACGTGCCCAAGTACATGAGCGAGTTTGACGACGCGTTCTATTATTTTGATTATAGAAAACTCAGACGCACGTTATTTATTGCTGCAAGGCACCTTTAAAGTAGGGTGTCATGGACACGGCAACGATTCAATTCCCCTATTAACAAGAAACTCTGGCACATTTTGGCATTTGCTGCCAGCGGCGAATTCTCTTATTGGACGATTAACCGTTACAAGTTTATTGATAGGCGATGGACGAAATATGCCAGAGAACCGAGATGAGATAATCGTGCTCAATGGCTTGATTTAAATAGAAAAAAGCCAAATCGTTGCCATGTTTATTGCGTTCAAGAAGTTTTGTTTGGTGGCCTCACCCGCGCTTCGGTCTATCCATCGGTTCTGGACCGTAGTTTTCGTTCATATACACATGGTTCTGAATTCATATGTATGTAGATAGTCGCTGTTTTGTAGATGTAGAGGAAACGTGCCGTACTGTACCAGTTGTGCCACTTTTCCCCTAAGCGCTTAGAGGAAAAGTGGCACAACTGATACAGTACGGCACTTTTCCTCTACATGTATGAATAAAACGGTATAGTTACAACTACAAATAGATCGATACATTCTCACCCGCGCGTTTCGTTCCTCCCATCGGCTCTTGCCGGTTAATCGCGTCAAAATATACACATCTGTAGCCAGTTCTGAATAGATAGTTCTATGTAGCTAGATATATGTAGATAATATATGAATATGCATTACATGTGCATTATATGGTTGTTTTGTTTATGCGCAGCCCCAGTGATCATTTGTATATATGTATATACACACACACACATGTGTGTGTGTGTGTATTATGCGGCCAGCGAGTGAGCGCCTTCCCAGGGAGTCGCTTTTTGTAGAGGACACGTACCGTTTATGCGACCTGCCCTCTAAGCACTTAGAGGGCAAGCAGCAGAACCGGTACGTGTCCTCTACAGATACATCTACACATAGATGGATACATACCGACCCTCGCTTCCGTCCGTCCACCGGCTCATGACCGCGAAGCGCGTCCGTATATACACAGGTGTAGCTAGCTGTAGCTAGCTAGTTATAGATAGAAACATAGATATGCATGCATCTACATACAGGTAGATACATGTGCACCCTCGCTTCCGTCCGTCCATCGGCTCTCAACCGTGAAGCGCGTCCGTATATACACAGGTGTAGCTAGCTATCTATAGCTAGTTATAGATAGACACATAGATATGCCTACATCTACATATAGGTAGATACATGTGCACCCGCGCGATCGTCCTTCCATAGGCTCTTGTTCGTGAAGCGTGTCCGTATATACACAGATGCAGCTAGCTATATATATAGTAATATATAAAGATATATGTAAGTACATATACATCTACTTATGAGCAGGCCCTAGCTTCACAAAAAAAAAAAATCATCGACGCGGAGGTAGGTTGACCAATGGCCGTTATAATTGAAGGCGGCTGAATGGCTAAATAAATCAGGCCAAAACAATCAGAGAAAAAACAGTTATTCGCCATTTTGCAATGAAATGGTCACGTCTGCTCGCGTCGATTTTTACTTATTAGAAAGGCAAACTAGGGCCTGCTCATAGATAAATGCTCACCCGCGCTCTCGTCCATCCATCGGCTCTTCACCGTAAATCGCGTCCATAGGTCGTCAAGCATTCGGCACATGTAGACCCTGATACAAGAAAAGAAAAGGAACGGGTTAGTATTAGAAACGAGAGTGGGCTAGTCGGGACTGTAAGCCCCGTAACAAGAAGAGAAAGGGATGGATGGGTTAGGAGTTAGAAAAGAGGGTGTGCTAGTCGGCACATGCAGACCCTGTGAAAAGAAAAGAAAGAGAGAGGTTCGTAATTAGAAACGAGGCGAGCGTCCGGCACATTTATATTCGGAGCAAGAAAAAGGACGGGGTGGATTGGTAGCGAGCGGCTAGTGGTTAAAATACGAGGTTGGGTTAGTCGCGTCAGATTTCCTAGTGGTTTCCCCGTGTCTATTTGTAGACCCCGAGCCTGTTGCTGAGCTGTGGAGTCGAGACGCAGCTTAGCTTTTACACGATATTGTTATTACCCATATTGTAAGGTGAAAGGCATGCAAAAGGGAGGACGAGGGGGGGTCGTATATTGCCCAACAGTCGTGCAATAGTATTGCAACAGTGTGGTCAATGCAGGTGGACGGGAGGAATGAAAGAACGATTGATTCGCGCACAAACGATTCAAAGTATAAGAAAATCTTGTAAAAGCCAAGACGCAGCCGGAAGAGAACTGCAGGACGGTGTGGCCATCTCTCACCAGGGTAGTAGTTGTAGTGGAAACGTGCCGTACTGTACCAGTTGTGCCACTTTTCGTCTAAGCGCGTAGAGGAAAAGTGGCACAACTCGTACAGTACGGCACTTTTCCCCAACAAAACATCGGCTTTCTGGAAGGCGCTCACCCGATTGCCGCAGAGTTAATCACTTGCGGCCTATTGAGAGTCGAACCCCAGATAGTCGCTACAGTACGGCACTCTTCGTCTGCAGTAGTGGGTGGGGTAAAAGAGAGTCCATGGCCAAAAAAATCAAGAGGAAGAGCGCACGTCGTGAAAGGTGGCGGGCGGAAACGCTATCCCGAAAAGGAGACGTTGCAGAACGCCTTTTTTTACGCCTTACCGCCCGCCGTGCATTCAGTGCATCTATACATAGCTGGGATGGCGTCTTGAACGATGAATGATCGCGGTGGTACCGATAAGAGCAGAGATGATCCTGTAGAGGAAAAGTGCCGTACTGTACCAGTTGTGCTACTTTTCTCTAAGCGCTTAGAGGAACAGTGGCACAACTGGTACAGTACGGCACTTTTTACAGCACAGCACTTTTCCTCTACAGATCCCAACTGCTCACTCGATGCCTCCGAGTTGGTGGCCTGTTCATGGACTGCTGTGCTACTTGCCCTCTACGCTCTTAGAGGGCAAGTCGCATAAACGGTGCTTGTCCTCTGCACTCAATGCCTCCGAGTTGGTGGCCTGCTCATAGACTGCTTTGCTACTTGCCCTCTACGGCCGTAAAGGGCAAGTAGCTTAAACGGTACTTGTCCTCTGCACATAGTCAGCGTACTGGACTCATGGTAAGAGCGTCGGACTTAGAGTTTTCGCTATATGGAGCCTTTCCCATGTGTATCGTCCCCGTGCCAAAAAATCAACAGGTCACACGCACACACACACGACAGCAGCACACACGACAGCATAACAAGCCACCCACACGAACACAGAGCGAGCAACGGCGCAATGACGCTTAATAGTCGAAGTCGTCGTCGTCGCCCTCAAGATCGTCGTTGTTCGTTTCGCGTGTGAATGTGAACACAACCCAACATTTCCTGAATGCGCGACAGTACTCCTCTGTGGGGGTTCGTGCGCTCTGCCCAAGGGTGGAGCTATTTCATCGTAGTCAGGGTATCAAGCGTGAGGGCATGGGTAAGAAACGTTCGATCTCTGTAGCCCTCCCCACGTCTATCGTCCCCGTGTGGATGTGAACATAGTCGCGCTATTGTATATGTTGACATTCACACCGGGACAATTCACATGGGAGGGATTCACATGTCGAACGAAAGGTCCTTGTATCCGATCTAGCATGTTCGGTAGTTTGGGTTAGTAGTTAGATACGAGGCAAGGGATTAGTGGTGAAGTAGTGAATTAGTTCAAGACAAGTGGATGGGCTGGTGATACTGCTATGAGACATACTTGGCCGTGTGCTTGCGAAAGTCCTCGTACGCAATCGAAACGGTTCCATCGTTTATATGAAAATTTATAGACGAGGGGGTAGGCGAATATATCGACAGATATCGATCGATCGATCTATCTATCTATACACAGATGCAGTAGATAGATAGATAGATAGATAGATAGATCGTAATCTATCGATATATATATATGAACGAATAAGGCTACTCTCGTACTTGGTCATGTGCTTGCAAAAGTCTTCGTACTCGATCCAGAAGGTGCCGTCGTTGGTCGACTTTGAGAAATGCAGCATCTGGCGAAGGCGGGAGCTCCAGGCCGACGACTGCGTGGAAAGAAAACGGGGGGGGGGGGCGTAAGCTCGTAGCACGAGTCGTTCGCGGCGGGCAGTTTGGGTGATCGCAACCCAGTCAGTCTCTCCGGAGAGGACTCCTATTGTGTTGAAACCTAGTACTCCCCACTAGGCCACCATCAGCGCTGATGCTGGCCTAGTGGGGAGTACGCCCTACTGGGTTTCAACAGTATGAGTATGCGTTATTACGTTTGTGTTATAGTTGGTATTACGGTCCTGATGTAGAGCATCTGGCAAAGGCGGGAGCTCCAGGCCGACGACTGCGCGGAAAGGAAACAAAAAATTCGTATGAGTATGCGTTACGATAGATTTCCCGCGTGAATGTGAATACAATAACCCTGATTCCCTAGATGCGCGACTGTTCCCCTTCGTGGTGTTAGCTGTCGCGCCTGCTGTGACCATGGACGAAGCATCTTCTCTGTTGGTTATTACGGTTGTATTAAAGTTGGTATTACGGTCCTGATGGGGAGCATCTGGCGGAGGCGGGAGCTCCAGGCGGAAGACTGCGCGTAAAGGAAACGGGGGATTTTTATGAGTACCCTAGTGCCACATCAAACCCAATAGTGGGTGACGGAACTCAGGCCTCGTGGTCGCGCATTCAGCTCATGTGCGGTTGTGCTGACATTCACTGACATTCACCCGAGGACAACATATGTGGGGAGGACTACAGAGATCGAACGTAGTTTGTGAGTTGGCATACCTCGTCGGAGCACTATCCGTTCAACTCAGTTTAATACTTACCACACATACACACACGCGCGCGCGCGCGCACACACATCTATATCTATATATCTATATCTATCTATCTATGTGTGTATATATGTATATGTAATAATACATATGTATATATATATGTATATATATATATATATATATATATATGTATATATATATATATATATATATATATATATATATATATATATATATATATATATATATTTATATATATCTATATATATATATATATATATATATATATATATATATATATATATATATATAT
>Ga0105054_10009715_pt1 | contig 12409 bp, 13 predicted proteins | sample BON02_FD_78091 | JGI IMG/M metagenome (GOLD analysis project Ga0105054, IMG submission 78091) | Freshwater microbial communities from Lake Bonney liftoff mats and glacier meltwater in Antarctica - BON-02 (megahit assembly) | ecosystem: Environmental > Aquatic > Freshwater > Ice > Glacier... | reverse complement strand
GTTGGTTTTTTAGTAAGTGGAGTGGGGGGAGAAAGCTGATCAAACAGTGGGGGGGGACGCAGTGGGGGGGGGAGAACAAGGGGGGGGGGGGGGGGGGGGAAGGGTGCAATTTCAGTGCGAGGCGAAGGGGTAACAAGTGCGATGTAAGAGAGGGTGCAAGTAGACACAAGGTGCGAATACTGTATTCTTTAGGTCTTCCCGGAATTTTAATTATTGGAATGAAATTTAGCATGAATTATACCCGGACAAAAATTAATTCGGCATTAACTACGCCCGCACACCCTTTAATAAATAAATAATTTCCGGTTCCGAATAGAAGCTGGTCTAATCCGTCAAAGTGACCTGAAAAGTAGTGCTTCTTTCTGATATGTCCTTTCCGACTTTTTGATCGTAATGATTCAAAAGCTTCCGTGCCCTCTTTCCCTGCTTCAAAGTTGAGTCATATTTTTCATTTTTCGGAAGTTAAAAAATGAGGTTTTTTCACAAACTAATCAGTGATTTCGTTTTTTGCACAATTTGAACTAGTAGTTTATCTCTTTTTTGTACCTGTTCCTGCGCGCGCTAGCGCGCACGCACGGCACGTTTTGGCGTTTGTGGTGTCGAAGTTTTCAGCCGGCAACTATTGGCGGCGGCAAGGGGCTTTAGCCCCGCAGCTGCCGTGCGCCACTCGAACTTCGGAATTCTCGTCGGAGGATTTTTGCACTGTATTGTGGTTTTGGGGGTTCCACGAGGCATTTTGATCCTCGTTTCCAGGTCCGTGTTATGTTCTGGATCCTGCCCCTTTTCACCACAAAAAACACGTTTTTTTTGACAAATCGGCGGATCGTCGCATAAATAATCATACCCCAACAATAAATAATTATACCCTGACAACATTTGAAAAATAATCATTTTCGTTCCGGAAGAAAATATCAACTGCAGTCCTTTAATACTGTTGTTGATGTAAAGGGTTGTTTATTCAGCTACGGATAGTGTACCCGTGGGAGAGATCGACTTCGAGCTCCGATAATAGGTGAGCACTATATCACAATTGGGGCCTAAGAGATTAAGTTGGGCTCTCAAACCCGAAGGAAGAAAGAAAGTAACACACTGGACTACAACGCACTGCAACACTCTATACAACACACTCAGCAGGCTGCGAAAAGTGGCGCGCAAGGACACTGCAATACACTGCAGCGCATTATCAACGCACTGCAACATGCTGTGGCACACTGAGGCAAAGGAAACGATTGGAGATAGCTGTGGAAGGAATCAAGCAGACAGTGGCATTCAGTCAGCTAACAAAAATAGGCAAGATGCAATCAGCAAAATGTCGGCTTTGTGGGAGCCTGAGAGCGCAAGAAACCCTAGGTGAGAGCATTCACAACTTGGCAGTTGAAAGATACAATCACTCTGAGTCAATAGAACAGGCTGTGCAGGGGTGACAATGACAACTTGAATAGTGGCTGCCCACCATTCCATACAGAGACACTTGTATACCAGTATGTATGATGCCCAAAAGCCCAAAAGGAAGCTCAAGTTAACCCCCCAAAAAAAGGAGGATTAAAGAAAGACCAAAAATCACCAATTACAATTTTTATTTCAATCAACATGCACACACACCACTTCAAAACAACATTCATGTGTCCAAGGTCCATTGCGGAAGTGCCTTCGGGCCGGGCGCTTCCGGACTACCACATTACTGCGCACCACTTGTATGAGTTTCTGATCATCAGTGTAAATGGAGGGCTAGTAGTGTGATGGCATAACAAACCAAGAACCAAAAACCATGTTTGTCCTGCTTGGCAAAGAAAGTGAATTGAGCACGCTGTGACAACGAGAAGAGTTTCTAAGAATCTGCAGCGGAGAAGATCTGGCACAACACGAGAGGTGCCAATACAAGTCAAGAACAGTCAAGCGAAATAATACAACCTCAATCCAGTTATCTTTTTCATAGATTCATTCTGGGGCAGGCAAATGGATGATCATGCTCGCAATCAACGAGGTTCTTTAGGTCGTATAGAATATTGTAAAAATTTAAGGGTCAACAGACAGGCACAAGGGATTAGCAGAACCGTAAGGTTCGCAAGGTACACAGACGAGAGGAACATGGGATGTGTGTATCACTGAAAAGTGCTCTTCAATCAAGAAGCAACCCATATATGTAGGGCCCGTGAAAGTCGTAACTGATCCTTTCTTTCCAGAAGGTGTTCTATATATAAAGCTAACTAGTCACGTCTCCATTGCTGTCTCCACGCGAATGACATTTGAATGACATTAGCAATGATCAGGCCGTAGTAGGCCGTGTCTAGTCTACCATTGAGACGGATACAGATTCGATGGATTCCCGGAGGTGGAAGAAGCAGAAGCAAACGAGCAGTACAAAATCATGATCACTGCACTACGAGTGGCAGAGCAGCTCGACGTGGGTAGTTAAGTAGATCAGCTGTGTACTATTGGGTAGGCAACCCCGGAACTGGTATAGAAATTGACTTCTACAGCAGACTCAAAATGAATTGACGTAACAGAAGGACCAAAAAAACGAAGGAAAGGAAGACGGACTTTTTCCTGCTGATGTAATGATACAAGCCTGAGCGCACGCACGATCAAGTGTCTCTGTCCTTCCTCCCGGGCCAGCAGCCTAAGGTGTGGGTACTTGCGAGGCCAAACATAAATAGATTGAGTTTGTCCTTCCTCCCGGGCCAGCAGCCTAAAGTGTAGGGACTTGCGACGCCAAACATAAATAGGTGTAAGGACTTGCAAGGCCAAACATAAATAGACACCTCTTCAAGAGGTTGTTTCTCTTTATTTTCTCACCTCTTGAAGAGTTGTTTTAAAACACATAGATATTGAAAAATAGTTCTGACCCCTCACCCAGGCCAACAAAACTTGAGAATGATTTGCAAGCATGCAACAAACCAATTTGAACAAACGTAATTGACTCAGTGACGATACAGACGTTGGCGAAGCACACAAACACAGACAGACGGACAGACAGACAGACAGACAGACAGATACGCACACACGTTGAACGTGTGTTTGTGTGTGTGTGTAGCCTGAGGCGTGTGTGTGTGTATGTGTGTGTGTGCGTGTATGTGTGTGTGTGCGTGTATGTGTGTTCGTGCGTGTGTGTGAGTGTGTGTGTGGAAGTCCGTGCGGAAGTGTGTGTTTGTATGTTTGTATGCCAGTGATTGCAGTGTCAGTATGTCAACCCATGTGTGTGTGCCTGTGTGTGTGTATGTGTGTATGCGTGTGTGTGCGTGCGAGGCAAACTCGCACACACATACCTGCACTCCCAATACACTCTAAATGAAACTGCCAAGAGTTGAAGCAAGAGAAATGCAGAAACAGTCCGTGATATTCAATTTGGATATCACACGCATCTGCGCTGAGTATTGAGGCCCACTACGGGCGCGGGGGAGAAAAACAAAGAGAGCGAGGGGGACAGAGACAGAGAGAATGAGACAGAGAGAGAGCGAGCGAGCGTTAGCGAGCGAGAAAGAGAGGAGTGAGTGAGAAAAAAGGACAGCAAGAGATGCAGCAAATACCAAACGATATACATACGTACGTGAAAACATACATATATGTTTATACGTACACACACACACACACATACATACATATGCATGTACACACAAACGCACACACGCACACACATACACATACACACACACACACACACGTATGTACAACGCGGTGGGAGCGAGAGGTGCAGGCCAAAATTTGGGGACGGCCGCACGCAAAGGTGCCTGCTGCTCGCACGCGACAGCAAATTTTTGAGGCACCCCGTGTGAAAGCTTGGCACCCGTAGCAGCTGGAAGATCCGCCAGCAATCAGGGTGCAGAACTTGAAAAGAGACAGGGGGGGGTTGTTGGAAGAGAATGGAGCCGTGAGAGAGAGAGCGAACGAGAGCTGTCAGACAAGAAAGAGAGCGAGCGAGCGAGGAAAAAAAAAGAGTTCGAGGCAGCGATGGATTAATTGATGATCAGTGGGGAAAACAAACGTACTATAGGCCAGCCAAAGATTAATGAGTTCATTCATTGATTAATTCATTAATTGATTCATAAATTAATGCATTAATTCATCAATGAAAAGAAAAGGATTCTGAGCTGTGATTTGTGAAATACAAATTACATACTATATCAATAGGAGAGAGTGACCATTAGGACTTAGTCCAAAAATCTGGCCTGCGGCGCACTTTATTCGACAAGTCTTGCCTGCGGCGCATTTTTTTTCATTGAAAAATCTGGCCTGCCGCGCATTTTTTCATACGAAATTTTCTTAAAGCGGGATGCATTTGATTTGAAGTTTCAATGATTCCAACTCCAATACTGAGTGATCACAACAGCACGATTTGTACCTAACAGTAATTGAGAAAATTCAAATAACAAACCATTTGTCAAATCAAACCTCTTGAGATACAAATTGCACAACACCATTTCAATTCCAAAATAGTTTATAAGAAACAACGTACAGCAGGGGGAATGCCTGACCTAAAGCCTACAGACTTTGGCGTGACCAAGCACTCAGATCCGAGACTTTGTTTGAAAGGACACATCAGAGCGCATGGCTTGATGCTGTGACGACACCGTCGACAAGAAGCGAGTGAATTCTTGTCAACTAAAACACCTCTTCTTGGAGGGAGTTGAGCAACCAAAAATATCGCCCAAAAATCCCGGAAATGCTCTCTACGACGCGCTGCTAATGTCACGTTTTCAAAATTTCGAAGCTGACGCCGCAAAAAACGCGGATTTAATTCATCAATGAATTCGAATTAATTCGGGGCCAAAGATTCTGAGAAGTTGTTTTTTTCAGTGTTGATGATTGTTTTTATCACTTGAAACAGTAGTTTAGTAAACTTGCTTGAGGGTCTATGTACTTCAAATCCATGTAGATTTGAGTTCTGGTTTTTGTTTTTGAGTTTTTGCCAGAATCGAACCGACGACCTCGGGATTGACAATCCCGCGCTCCAACCAACTAAGCCAGTTTTACATCGTCTCGGAGAAAGAACGCGAGAGAAAGCGAGGTGTCAATGAAGAGGGAAAGAGAAAGCGAGAGAGCAAGAGAGCGCAGGTCATACCTGAGTGTCGAAAACTCAAGGCAACAACCACTGTCGAAAACTCAAGGCAACAGCCACTTCATTCGGGACGATGTAAAACTAGCTCAGTTGGTCAGAGCGTGGAACTGCTAATCCACAGGTCGTCGGTTCGATTCCGGCAAAAACTCAAAAAATCGAGAACTCAAATCTACATGGATTTTGAACTACATAGACCCTCAAGCAAGGGTTCTAAATTGCTGTTACAAGTAATAAAAGCAATCATCAATCAACCTTGCTCGCTCGTTCGCTGTGAGTCTTTTTTTCTCTCTCTCGCTAATTTCTCTCTCCCTCGCTCTCTTTTTTCCTCGCTCTCTCTCTCCCTCCCTCCCTCCCTCTTCCACTCCCCCGTGGTGAGCCTCAACGTTCATTACGGAAGCCTGAGCGTATGATGTCTGAATAAACTTTTACGGACAACGATCTGGCCTCGCTCAGCATTGAAGAGCTAGCGAGAAAAGAGAAAGAGAGCAAGCACGCGAAGGAGAGAGCGAGAGAGCACGCGAAGGACAGAGAGAAAACTCGCGCGAAAAGATGGCGATCATAGAATTCTTTGATGGATGAGCTCCGTGGCCACGTTTCGAGTGCGCACCATAGACAAATTGGATGAGGCCTGCACCAACGCAGATGATCGAATGATACTTGTGCGACACCGCAGCGTCGACTGCGTCATGACCTTGCGTGGATTTGGAAAGATTTCTTGAGCAAACAGCGGATTTCTTGAGAACAGCGGGCGACTAATTTCGTCGAGACAACGGCAGGGCGGGTGGCAAACGACAACTTGCACGATGCTTGCGCAAGACTCAAGATAAGTTCGCAAGGGCTTCCATGGCAAAGAAGTTTCTGCACCATTGCATAGGCGCGCATGCACGGGTGCATGTGCATTTTTTGTGGAGAGTATGCATGCATTTAGACAGATGTTTGTCACGAAACGCATATCTCACTGAGCTTTTGTAAGCAGATGAGGGTGAAGGGGAGATGACATTAGAGTGGGGTGTGCCAAGTGCTTGGTCAGCAGGTTTAGGATCGTGCCACAAGGGGCGTTCTTCCAAATCGTCGGTGCCTGCAAGCGCCGAACAAGCTTGCCCTCAAGCTCCTGGTTTTGGTGATTACAAGGTACATCGCCATCCCGGCGGGTATAGTAAATAATCAACCTCAAAGCTGTTCGCCTTGTTGAATCTAAGTTTACGCCGTCCCAACGCCTCTGCGTAAATCTTCGTCAGTCTATTTGTGCGTTTTGATGCAAACAAACAGAAAAGAAAGCGTGTGTGACTCTGCTCAGCGCGAGCCACACAAGGGATAAGTTAAGAGGTTATCAAGTTGTTTCAGGGCAACTTTGCATTCTCGAATGCAATAGATTTGTAATTGATTAAACATCGGAATTTTTTGCAGACGTGTAAATTTTTCTGAACACACATTTACGGAAAACATTTGGCTTGATCAGCCAATTTCTGTAGAGTGTTTACAAATTTCTTCACGTGCTCTTTCGTCTCAGCAACGAGCTGCTCTGCCGCAAACAGACAGTTCACGGGCCAGACTCAAAGAGCAAATTTTCACAACAAAAACAAATTCTGGCGAATAGTGCTGTGCTTCCTTCTTCTATACAAAGTTCAGAGGCGGGACATCCTGAAATTGCAATTTCTCATATTTTACCTCCGATCTCAATGCCTCAAACCATTAAGTCTGTTAACCTTCAATCTCTGTCTTTCACTGACAACGGGAAAAATTGCCATATTTTGTTTGAGTCGAGTGGTGAGGCTAAATTCGGTCACTTGTCAAATTTTGCCGAGACACCATAATTTTTCTCACAGGGCGTTCTTGTTGCAACTTCTAAGCATTATTATCAAGATCTGAAAGCTGTCAATTTTCTGGACTATGACACTGCTGCGGAAATTCTCAAAGCGGAATCGCCCATGCTGACAAAAACTTGTGGTCGAAATATAGCAAATTACGACGACACTGAATGGATAAACTTGCGCCAAGAAGCAATGCATATTGCTGTCTCTCAAAAAAATTCTGCCAATATTCAAGCTCAGTCTCAGTTGTTATCAACCGAGCAAGGAAAGCTCTACGAAATGTCGAAAACAGACCAAGACTGGGGTGTTAGCTCGGTTTGCATTAAAAGGCATATACTGGAGAAAACCGCATATTCTGGAAAGAATAAACTTGGTCTGATCCTGAGGCAAGTATGCACAGCCATATTAAATGGTGGCAATGACCATGAGCTAGCAATGCCTCAGCCGTGTCTCTCTTGCCAAGAGGACGTTTTCCTTGAGTTCGACGCTTTTGGCTTAGTGGAATCTCCATCACATTTTTTCCATGAATGTGTTGAGCTAATTACAGCTAGTCAAGCGATCACTATGGCGTGTGCAAATCACTCACGTGAATTTTTGTCACATCCTTGGTCAAAACTGCAGATCTACGACTTGCAAACGCCTTACAGTGCCAACATTGCTGAGCATGCTGTGATTGTAGAAGAGATCAACACGCTCTTGAAAAATGTTGAAGAAATGAATCAGTGCTTGTCAGAACCTACTTGTGATCTCCTTGCTGAATTCTTGTTGATTCAGCAATCGAATGTTTCACTTCAGGACGACAACAACTGCCTCCGCCAAATGCCGAATGCAATTGAAGGGGTAGCAACTTACCTGATAATGAAAGTCACTCGAGCAATAGTGCAAGTAGCACCTCTGATACTTTCTTCACTCCGAGCGGCGACACAAACAGTAACAATATTGCACAACTCAAACAAGACGTAAAGTCTTACTCGATAGCTCTCGCGAAGATCGAAATCGAGCGTGATGGTCTTGCGGGCAGATGCAAAATGGCTGAGCAAGAGGTTTCTGCAAAGGAGGCAGAACTCAAAGCACAAATCCAGAGACGCAAGTCTCACCCTCCACGTCACTGCCCCTCCTGTGGCGCATGCAGTCACGTATGAGTCAGAGCCCTTTGAGGCAGCAACAGTAGCTCGAGCAAAAAGGAGGCAATCAATTGCTGGAGCGAACAGTGGCGCCCACTAGACGCCGAGTCGTGATAATATGATCATGTGCCACTTGAAAAAAATAAAGATGATTCATTCCTCGCAGAGTTCGGAGGAGAGAAAGTGAAGCGACCGCTGTACACTCTACCTTGTGTTGCAGAGCGCCCACGCGGAAAGCCGTCTTTCCAAAGTGATCTAGTTCGAGCCCTCACTATCCCGCATCTCTTTGACAAGATGTCTGAAAGGCAAAGCGGTCTTAAATTTGACGTGGGATTTGTGACTGTGATTAGTTACTTCGCAGCTCTTGTCAAGTTCTTTCGGCACCAGGAGCGTGAAGCCCTCGCAAACACAATTACTGTTGACGTAATGGGCGCAGCGAAATACTACAAGGTATCCTGGGAGGAAGGCAACGAAGATATGTATGCCGTAAATCCAGCCGGGAGTGTGGGATGTCAGGAACTTGAGAGGAAAGTGCAGCAAGCTCATGCAACCAATCACAGTATGCTGCAGGCAGTAGTAGTTGGTAGTCTTTTGACAAACCATCCAAACCTGAAAGGAAAACTCATTAAGAATGCGACGCATACTCCAATTGTCAGTTTTTGGGCTCTCTTCAAGGCTCTTACAGCTGTTGTGCAATTCAGCCTGGATAGTCCTTTCACGTCTCTTTTCAATACGTTTAGTCACCCGAAGAAATTTTATTTGTATGGTGGTTGTTTTACTCTATTTGCTTAGGACACTTTCATCAAGCTACGTCGGCACAAAGAGGAGCATGGAGAGATGACTATTGAACACATAATCAATTTGCTTATCTTACAAATGCTCGACTCCGATACGACGACGCACATTGTGAAGGCGAGAGGACCTTATCAGAGACGTGGTGAACTTGACACCATCTACAGGCAAGCGTGGCAAACTATCTGATGCGATGGAGGAATTCCTTTCAAGACTATTATCAAGACCATTGAGACGCTAATCTCATCTGCAGCAGGAGCCCCAAAAAACTTGCAGTACAATGTATCTGGAACTACAAACACAGCTGTGCCACTAGATGCATTCCACGGTAAAAACGGTTTGAAAGATGCCAATCCTCACCAAAAACAATTTCCAAATGCGAAACATATCGCGTTTCCTGCAGCCTTGGATCCTGCACTCTTGGGCATACTGAATGGGAGCCCAGCTCTCAACTCAATTGTAGGGAGCAGCAGTGCGTCTGTCGTTGTCGAAGGCGATGGGGTGAATGGTTTAAAACTCACTTTCTTTGGATCTGGAGTAGCCAAACTCCTCAAAACAGAGTCATGTGCCACGTGCGGATTGCAACACATTACCAAGGTGTGCCCAACGCAAATGCTACTCTTAAGCTGCAGGCAAATCGCCAAGAAATCCTAGCGCCAATTTTACGAGCCGCTGTCAACGTGAGAGAAATTATCAACCATTTGTCGAAATTCGTCCCGCATCCAACTAACACCAACTCAGTAAAGGCGAAGATGGATGTAGTGATTGCTAAGACTACTGAAATTGTCGATCTTCTCAATCAAGCAGGCAAGCCTCGATCAAAACTCCCTGCTCCACGTGGCGGAGGTGCGATCGTGGCGAGAGGCGCACATGGTGCACAAGGCGCACATGGTGGTACGCGAGCAAATAATATTGCTGCCAAGAAATCGACTTGCCACATGTGGCAACAATACGGCAACTTCCATCAACACCAAAACAACGCCTGCGATTTTGGCCATGATCCCGCTGACCAAGGACCCTCTGTGCAAGCAGGTCGAGATGTGCGAGGCAGAGGCGTAGTGCGAGGCCGTGGGGGTGGGCGCAGTGGAATGCGCAGAGGACGTGGTGCTCGTGGAGGAGCTGCCGCTGCATTTATCGCTGCACATCCGCAGGTTGAATCATCAGATCTTGGGCAAAGGCTTTTGAAAGTGGCAGCCGAATCCGAAGGAGCTCCGTATGAATGGCGTCCTCCACCTGGCATGATTCAAGAATTTGGCATGGGGTGGGGTACCACGTATTGATAGATGATTGCTTTGATTACTTGTAAAAGCAATTTAGTACCCTTGCTTGAGGGTCTATGTACCTCAAATCCATGTAGATTCGAGTTTTCGGTTTTTTGAGTGTTTGCCGGAATCGAACCGACGACCTTGGGATTAACAGTCCCGCGTTCTGACCAACTGAGCTAGTGTTATATCGTCTCGGATAAAACTTCATAAGAAATGAGATCAATACTCCTGCCAAGGATTTTGACTCTGATGCGAAAGTCGATACTGATGCCATGGATCTGTAATCTGATGCGGAAGAAGAAGTCGCTGACGGCCTTGATGACGATGCCGAGGTTGACGGAGATGTCCCTCGATTCCTTATCACGTCTTGAGAGGATCAGGAGAAGTAAAGGCGTTTTTATGAATTGGCCTCGCTCGAGGCATATGTGACGAACACAATGACTTCATGGCGGCAGTGGGGTCTTAATTACGCCCGGCAACAGAGTGGGTGTGATCCTCACCATCATCTACTGAGCGTGGCGATCACGCCGTGAAGCACTCCCGACGAGAGAGCGCTTGAAAACGAAGCGTGGATCCAAGAATCATGTCTTTTTCCATCCTTCACCGAGTACTACAGCGAAGTAGCGTCATCTCTGAATCTTTTGGAATGGACTATCTGGGATTGGATGCGGGAAATGCTGCGGCCAAAACCAAACGTGATTCATATTTGCACTTTCAAATCCCTTGCCAGCGACTTTGCTTACGCTCCAAGTGATCGTTGGGCGAAGATGATACAGAATGAGGCATACACTGGATCTGCTTCTTGATGAAAGGAGACAAAGTCAGCTCCGATCTAGTTCCGACGACTCGAGAATGGGCGCCCCTAGTTGGCAAAATAACCAGCATATTTGCTGAGTATAAGATACCAACTATAGAAAGGCTCACTATATTAAGTGACCCAGACATCCTCAAGAAATTCGTCTACGATGCGTTTGAAGTACTGCGAGATGTTGAGAGCTGTCAAGACGAAAAAGAAAGTTCATGGCTACGCTGATGCAAGTTACGAGTCAACTGCTGCCGGCATCAGTGACCAACCTGCAGCTTTCAATGTAATTGCGTGGACTGTTGAAGGAACGCCTGGGATGCCTCTAGGACAAAATCAAGAATGTGATAGTGACGAAAATATCAGCCCTTCCAGCACGTCTCGCATGTCGCAGGATTTATCACATGACTCGCTGCCTGAACTCGAGTTCGCAGGTGAAAATAAGGAGCAGCCCCATAAGGAGCAAAGCAAAATTGTGGAAGCTGAAGTGCACATCTCAAATTTGGAAAATTTGGAAAATGTGGCACAAGAAATCTGGAAGAACAGTGGTCTCAATCCTGCCATTTGGGAGTCCCATGGAAGAGCACATTCAATCACTTTGGCAAATATGGCAGGACCACTGGCAGCCAGCATAAACGTCAAGAACGTGTTTCAAGCGTCATCACAGACTCGGGACTCGCTACCTGAATCTGTATTCAGTAGTGAAAATGAAGAGAAGCTTCATCAGGGGCAGGACAAAATTGTGAAAGCCGAAGTGCTGATCTCAAATTCTGAAAGTGCTGTGGCCAACACTGAGCAAGCGCAACTTTATCCGAAGAAGAGAAAGCAACGTGATGGCTGTCGTGACAAATTGACGAAGATGGTGATGATGCTCCATCAAGCAGAACCAATTCCAAGACAGGCTCTGCCTCTTCGGAGGTACGAACTCCAAAGCCAGAGACAAAATCCGAGTGCTCACAGTCTCAAAAAACTAGCCTTGTCGGACATCATCCTCAAGCTTTTTCACGTGTCCATTCTGCGTAGCCCCGAGTGGGCACTTAGCTCTCTTTCGACGGAACTGGCCAACTCGCAAACTTCAGCATTCAAACTCTTCAAAAAATTCGCCGGCCCATTCAGTGGGCTTGTAATCTGAGAAGTAGAATAATCGGGCCGCTCTCTCACTGGGGAGACCGGCCCATGTAAAAGGCTGCAGCCTACACTGACGGCCCCCCTTTCGCTTGCCCACACATGGGTCGAGCAAGCCCATCAGGCCCCTCTGCAAGGGGCCCAATCACCCCCTTCAGTTTGGCCGCAGGGGGTGCTGTTTTTATATGAGTGAGAGTACCGAATCTGACAGGTACAGCTGCATCACACTACAGGCTGGTTGATCTTTAATTGTCAAGCTATTCATTATGTCTATGTTATTTTATAAGTTTGTACAATCCTGGAGTTCATAGTGAGTCATGGTTCTTGCCAAGGACCGTGAGTAGACCTATAGTTCTAGGTCCTATAACAACTGTAAAGACAGACGTGCGTTTGTAGAGACATTTGTGTGGACCGTGAATAGACCTAATAGTTCT
>Ga0105054_10009714_pt1 | contig 12410 bp, 9 predicted proteins | sample BON02_FD_78091 | JGI IMG/M metagenome (GOLD analysis project Ga0105054, IMG submission 78091) | Freshwater microbial communities from Lake Bonney liftoff mats and glacier meltwater in Antarctica - BON-02 (megahit assembly) | ecosystem: Environmental > Aquatic > Freshwater > Ice > Glacier... | reverse complement strand
TTGAATTTTTTTATAAAAGTGAACTACTTTTTGAATTTTTTTATAAAAGTGAACTGTGTTGTGAAATTCACCCAAAAAAAAATGTATATTGTTGTGTGGTAAATACATTCGATTGACTTGTTTTGGGAACGTGTGTGGTGATGCTCTTAGGGAGAATATATTAAATACTAAACTGAGCAAGCAAGTAATGTCGTCCGGCATACGAACAAGTGAAGTACCCTGCTGGCTTGAAGCCATCGTAGTTGTGGCTTTTCACGTAGAACACGGACAAATTGTGGAAGATGTATTTATGACAGACAGCAATAAATGGCTGTCTGACACGGTAAAGAGGAAGATATGTTCCCTCTCGCTTCCTGATTCAAACAGTGGTCAAAATGGTGATGTTCAATTCATGTTTCGAATAAGAGTCGATGAATCTCGCAGTCTTGATCGTGCAGTGGGCGACGACTTCATGTATGGCTGCGCGTTCTTCCGTCAAATCAAAGAGAAAACTTACAAGCGTGGCTACTTTCAAAAGTCAGTAGTACTGGTTTCGAAACACCCGTATTCCTCTTTCCTTTGCGAAGGTGCTTACGTCATTGGTCCACTATTCTTCGAATATGGCAAAACCGTGATGACTGCAGTGATGAATAATATCAACTGTTGGCCACCGCCTCAGCCTGGCAATTCTTACGAGCTTGATCTGGCAGGATCTCAAATTCGTGTCACCGTTCCTTTTATTCAGCAATCCACAGAATTTGGAGATGCACTGGAAAACATCGCTGGTGAAAAATCTGACGATCAATTTGGCAGGTCGCAGGAGCAGATTGTTCGTCGTTTCTCGTTCTCATCAAATGCTTCTGTAGAAAATCACCAAGTAGCTGAGACTAAAGTGTATAAAGATCGAACCGGTGCTTCAGCAGGGCTCTATCAAGATGTTCAACTGTTTGCTACATTCGGTGGCCTCTCTGTTGCACTGTGGCATGTGTGGGAATTAGCATTATGCGGTGCTCCAATATTAGTTTTGGCTCCTACTCCTGATGCATGTTCTCAAGCAGTCTTGGCTATTGCTAGCTTGGTTGCGCCACTCACCTACCGCGGAGACTATCGCCCATATTTCACCATTTACGATGCTGACTTCATGCATATCAGTAGATGCCATGACCAATTACGTGGACAAGATATGCCCTCTTATGTTCTCGGAGTAACCAATCCTTATTTTTTGAAATCGTTCGAGTTCTGGCCCAATGTGCTCTCGATGGGAGGATCCGTTCCTCCTACCCCAGTGTCAAATGCCCAAGACAGCCCACGTTCGTTAATGACACGTACCCCTAATTCGATGGTCTTCCAACGAACAGATTCTCTTAGCGTTGTCGGCAGGGATATTCGAACATCCACCTATTTGCCTACAGTTGCCAAAAGGAGCACATCACTTAATGCACTATTAACAGATCAAAAATATGAGCACTCGGTAATCCTCACAAGAGATGAGCCGCTGGTACCTCCAAACCCGAACATCCTTAAAAAGCTCTTAGATACAAGTGATGAAGCAAGAAGCGACTCGGAGGAAAATTTTCAAGAGAGTTACGCTAGAGTCGAAGCCAACAACCAGGTTTTACGGCAACACTTTCGCAGTTTGACATTGGCCTTTCTAGAGCCACTGGAGAACTATATGAAGCTAGAGTCCGTGGCATCCAGAGTCGCCAAGGATGCAGGTCTGACTGTAGATGCGTATCAAGTGATGCCCCTGCTACCCGAAGTTTTCGATCTAGAACTGTTTTTTCAGGACATCGATAGTAAAAAGTACGATCTACCCAAAGAGATACAGAAAATAGAATGGCGATTGCTGTATCGCAAGTTTGTGCAAGGTCCCAATTTCCCACCTTGGTTTAAATTTCAAAAAACCAAGCTGGAAATACAGCTTCAAAGTATATATAAACATCTTCGGATGAACGTGGATGTTGATTTCATTTTGCAAGAAGCTGGTGTTGATAACCCCAAGGGTTTAGATCTCTTAAACAGAGTGAAGGCTGCTATTAAGAAGGAACGGAGTAAACCTCAGGATGAGCTCGATGAAGAGCTATGTGTTAAAATGCAAGAGCATCTGGCCATTGTGGCGTCGTTTTTGAATAAATAAAAAATGTGGTTCTAAAATTTGATGTCTGTAATCGTTTTAGGCGGTGGAGTGTCTGGATTGTCAGCTGCATTCTTCTGTGCGCAACGAGGCCTCTCCGTGACACTAGTAGAACAGAGCAACTCTCTTGGTGGCTGGTTCTCTTCCAGAAGAACAGCGAGTGGAGTTCTGATTGAAGAAGGACCTCACAGCTTCAGACCAGTAGGAAACAGTGGTCTGTCAGCAGTAAAGCTGATCGAGGAGCTTGGTCTTCTAGATGAAGCATTGGGTACTTCAAATGAAGCAAAGAAGAGATTCGTGTGGACGCGAGGAAAGATGCACGAGTTGCCTAGTAGTATCGTGGGTTTGTTCATGAGTCCGCTCACTAGAACGGTGCCATGGCTTGCCGTGAGAAACCTGTTAATGAAACGTGGTGTGTCAGATAAGGATGAGTCTGTGTATGACTTCATATCTCAGAGGTTTAGTCCATATGTTGCTGAAACTCTTTTGGACTCCATGATCTCCGGCATCTACGCTGGCGATATTAGAAGATTGTCGGTGAATGCATGTTTTCCTATTTTACGTGACATGGAGAACGAGCATGGATCTGTTGTACGAGGCCTTCTTTCAGGAATGTTCAAACCTACATCCAAAACTGTCTTGGAAGATGCACGAGCCAACGCGCTACTGCTATCCACTGGCATCTCCTTCAAAAATGGACTGCAGCAATTGACATCAAGTTTAGAACAACAAACTTTTAGTAAACCTAATACTAAAGTGTATAGATCCAATGGAGTTGCTGCCATACTGGAGAATGGGCAAGTTCGTCTTGTAGACGGTGAACTGTTGAAAGCAGACACCGTCATTTCTACAGTACCTATTCCGAGTTTAGCACGAGCCATTCCAGATCAAAGTGCTCTCATCCAGCTGAATAACCAAACAAGTTTTGCTTCCGTAGGTGTCGTGAATGTAGCTTATAACTCCATGGAGCATCTTCCATTGCGTGGTTTTGGTCATTTGGTCCCTAGTCGGGATATGGATGGTATCTTAGGCGTCATCTACGATTCGGAAGTATTTCCTGGCCAGCAGCCACATGGTGTTAGTTGTGTCACTGTAATGATGGGAGGAATGCAGCTGCCTCATAACGGAAGATTGCCACAAGACCAAATGAAGCAGTTGGCCCTACAGAAACTTCATGAGCATCTTGGCATCACTGACATCCCGTTGGTAATCAGTGCTCGAAATCACCATGATGCTATTCCGCAGTTTGCTCTGAACCATAAGAGTCTTGTCGCGGAAATTCGAGCTGACTTGAAGTCAAGAATGCCCTTTCTCAAGATCATCGGTAATAATTTTGGAGGCGTAGGCATTGCTGACAGTATTGCTGCAGCCAGAGATGCAGTTGACGAATTAAGTTGAATTATTAATTAACTAATAGGTCTCTTGAAATTTTGGACGTATTATAGGATCTCTTGAACGCCATCATCAACTAGTTTCGGTTTCGTTGTAATAAACGGAAAATCGTAAATTGGTGGAAGTCCGACGTGTGTAACATTCTGAAATTTGGACCATGCAAATGCAGGTAAAGACCCACCACTGGCAGTAGAAGTTGGACCATTAACGATGTGTGCCACTCGTTCATTTCCACCGATTGCAAATGAACTGATCTTGGTGTCGTAACACCCAGAAGTGGATCCTTGAAAATCTCCCCTAGCACATATAGCATAAGTGGGATTTTGAACATTACCGTCGAACGAAAGTGGATCAGTTGTGTAATTGTTGTACCTCATCAGTGTCTTCAATGTCGACAAATCATGAACTTCCGAATGATCTCTCCTGAAAATTTTCGCTCGAGGTGCATCATGGTAAGTCCAATAAGATCCAAATTTTTCAACCATGGCAGGATACCCACTGCGCTTATAAATCTCAGGGTAGAATGGAACATTGTAGGAAGGCCAATAACCTTGACTTTGCAACAACATAGATTGATCTTGACCAACAACCAGTCCTGGCATTTCTTCCACAACCCATATAGTACCATTCTTCATTGAAGTTTGATGCGGAGTAAACTTATTCAGGTCCACTATTGTATACTGATTTGCATAGGTGCCAGATGGATGTCGTTTAAAAGTATTGTACCAATCAGCTCCGGAGGTTGCTAACGCGGATGCTACTCTGACACGTTGCCACGCCAGTAAAGATTCTGGAGATACGGTCGAGTATACCGAATGGTCCAACACCGTATTGGTAGTTTGTATCCATGACAAACCACTCGAGAGCATGTAGAAATCATCCAAAGAATTAAGGAACCCCGGGTAAGATGAGAAGCTTATACCTTTCGCAGCAGAATTTTGAAAGTCCAACCAATAATGTTTAAATATTCGATTCGAGTTGGAGAATGTGAACCATGAGGAGTGCGAGAAGAAAAGATCGTGGGATACTAGTTTCACGAAACCGCTGCAATGTCCGCTTCTGGAGTGCAAAACCTCAGCTTCTTGTTGTTCAGTTTAGACCATTCCACGCGATGCTCAGGCATCACTGCCGGCATAATATCAAATAGGTCCCCCAGACCGTTCAGCATTTGAAACGCCCAACGAGGCAGAGGCGTTTCGGATGATTGGTGAAAGCCAAATACGAGTCCCTCATATTGAGATCGGATTAAACCCACGTGCCAGAAGAAGGGGTCGGAGTTCGAAGCAACCATATGGTCAGTCCAGTTCTCTTGGCGGTTCATGAAATCTTGGACAGCATCAGGCATTCTATCCGCACCCTTGAATGCGGAAGGAATAAGGTTCTTAACAGTGTTCGTTATATGTTTAGCAGTCAGATAGCCTTCTACAATACCGGCACTTCGAGCTTGAACATGATCCTCAAAATTACTTGAAGTTCGAATATTCAGTTCCCCCCATCCAGTCTCAAGAAGATCGTCCTTGAAAATTCCCCAAGCAGCGCCTGATTCACTGTCAAGAATTCCAGTGGCCAATTCAAAAGTCCCGTCTAGAGAAAAATAAACAGTTAAATCCTCTCCCGATGTTGTGTGCAGCAGCAACAATAGGAACCCAGCAGTCAACATACAACTTTTTTTACCCAAAACGCCAACTCCTTTCCGAAAAATTGGGAATGGTGGTTTGTTTACCTTGCCTCTATTTCTTAATCCCGAGAATGATTTATTTTCATTGATATATTTCCTGAACCGATCAATTGTACAAATCATATTCAAATTCTCGAGAGCGATTCGATTGGAAAATGGGTCAAGAATGCATTCCGAATTCTAAAGATATAAAATCCGGCTACTTGTCCTAAAATTTAATCGCATAATTAATTTAAAAGAATCCTCGGAGGGACAGGGATAAGAAATTCTTTATATTAATTAATAAAAGTCCTTTATTCGAGTCTCCGTCAAATCAATTTTAAAATATTGGCAAAGTCGATCTATTTTGCGTATTTCGCTTTGAGTCGATGGTTTTGGAAACCATGAGAATTATTGTATTTTCATATCTCCTTGCATTGCTTGGCAAATAACGCCACATGTACAATGTTTCTTAATTATTAATTAAAAGTCTGCCATTTTGATTGGATTTTAAAATCTTTTTTGAACACAACAAATCGTATCTTATTATTTGAACGCACTTATAAAATTTGTGGCACTAAAGTTTCAAAAGCAAAAAAGGAGATCATATGCATGCAAGGCGACGACTTTTTACTACGGGCCGATCGCAAGCGCGCCTTAGCAATGTCCCATTGATTCAAAAACCATGGGGAGTGGCAACGATCGAAAAGCTGGGATGGGACCCGAAGAGCTTGACTGTGAAAGATGACTACAATAGATGGCTCGTTGTCCCAGCAGCCACTGCAAACCACTTGTGTTTGGGATCTATATTCGCTTGGTCCGTATTTAATCAACCTCTGATGCGTATGGGGGGGGTGGTAGTCCCTGCACCTAATGATTGGTCCCTAGGAGATATTAACGTAAGTCCTAATTGCTGAATCCTATCGTGCACTCAAGAATAGGCTAGGTCACCTTTTCACTTGTAATGGGAGGCTTCGCTTATGGCGCTGTGTTTGGAAATAAACTGGAACATTTTGGTCCTCGAGTAACAGGCATGATCGGTTCAGCCAGCCTACTTGCCGGATTTGCCTTGGTGGGTGTTGCTTCTGGCATGCACAATTTGCCTCTACTATACGCTGGTGGTGCTGTATGGGGTCTAGCAAATGGATGGAGTTATGTTCCTCCTGTTGCTACGCTTGTCAAGTGGTTTCCTGAAAGAAAAGGTTTTGCCAGTGGGATGTGTTTACTTGGGTATGGTGGTGGGGCTATTATTGCGGCACCATTGTTCACTACATTGGTGGATAGATTTAAAGTTCTTCCGCATTATGTAGGTGCTGCTGATGATATAGATATTATTAATCATGATGGTAAACTATTTGTTGAAATGAATGAGGTGACCAAGGAAGTAGTTGTCGCTGCGGCGTCTGATATTCAATCTAGTGGCTTTTCCGATCTTGCACAAGCAGGTGTGTACTTGACAAATACAGGGTCTACTGGAGTGGTAGAAACGTTGATGGTCATGGGATGTGGTTACAGTGTGGTAATGTTAGGATGCGCATTTGTTTTTCGATTGCCTCCTGAGCATTTCGTCCCTCCGGGTTTGGTTGTAACGGAAGAAGAAAATTCTCAAACTCTCACAACCCATAATACATCTGTTGAAGATGCCATGAAATCCAAACAGTTCTGGTTACTGTATGCAGGTTTCGGTACTGCCATTATAGGTGCCTATGGGTTGATCAGTTCAGCAAAACTGATGATGAACGAGACTTTCGGCAGTGCTCTTCCGCACCTTGTTACAACTGGATTCACTACGTCATTTGTAGCGGCTATGAGTGCTGCTAACTTGACTGGTAGATTGGCCTATCCGTTACTAAGCGACGCTCTGGGTAAGAAGATAGGAGGAGATCCATTCTGGGGTCGTAAGTACACGTACACGGGCATGTGGGCTACGACGCCTTTCTTGTACGGGGGTATTATCTACTCGGTTCACTCGTGCAGTGAAGCTGCGGGCCCGATTCCTCTAGGCATCTTTGCTGGCTCTGTTCTGGGTATCTTGTCTAGTTTCGGTGGAGCAACATCGAACCGTCCTGCTATGGTAGCGGATTTATTTGGGATCAAGAGCATGTCAACCATAACCGCAAGACAACTATCGGTGGTTCTTCCTGCTGCTTTTATTGGGCCTCAGATAGTGGCGCAATCACGGCAATCTAGTTCAGAAAAAGCGATATTCCAGTTGGCAGAACAGGTGGATGATGCAGTATTCCATCATGCATTTGGCGCAGGAAAAGAAACTCTTTCTATTTTGATTCAAAACAAATCCATATCCATCGCTAGGCTGATGGAAATGCTTCCCAGTTCTGTGCAGGATCCCACACCTTTTCTATACGACAATGCCATGATCATATGCGGGGGGCTGAATTGTTTGGCATTAGCTGCCAATCTCCTCACTGTACCACTCGATAGAGAACCTGAGAAATAGATTTTTGAAAATTATTTTTAAATGATTACTGGGATTTGTGCTGAACTGCACCTCCGTAACCGTATCGTTTCGGTCCGAAGTTCTTTTGGTAGCAATTCTTACAATAAGCATTTCCATCTTTCCCATCGCTAAATTCACTATGACAAGTATTCATTAATTATATATGTCGATCTCTACTTCAGAACTTACCCTGTGTTCAGACGTTTGCTACAGCTGCCGCAGTAAAAGCAGTCCTTGTGCCAAGTTTGCGACATGGCACTCACCTTCTCAGCAAACCCTACAGTCTTACTGCATCTTGCACATTGGTTAGGTCCACCTGACACTAGAACTACGGGGGTGCTTTTGACAGATTTTTCCCTCTTGTTGGTGTACGAAACAGAAGCAACAGCATCGTTGTGCTCAGTTTTGTTTGGTTGTTTCAAATCTGGTTCATGCTCGGTCACTAAACGAGTTATTTGATGGTAATAGAAAAGCAAATATTTGACTTACTAATACCTGCCCCGATACCGTGTCCGTACCCTTTAGGCCCAAAAGATCTGAGCATTAGTCAGAATGGACTCAAAAACATGTGAAGTTGGAACATACCTTTTGTAGCATGTGGTGCAATATGGCTTGTTTTCATGCTCAAGCTTTTCAAACGTCAATACAAGCAGATTTGAGACGAAGAGTGACTTACGTGTTTTCCCAGTTCAAGAGTTTTCTCACATTCTTCGCACTTGAAACACGTCTTGTGCCAATCTTCACCGAGCGCTCGGAACTTCTCATTGAAGTAAACCGCCTTACCACAACGGGGACATTTAGGAGAACCTCCAAACATAGCAACTCACGTACAATTAAACAGCGAGAGAAGCAAGTCTACTTATAAAGTCTCGGTATCCGAAGGTGTGCAAACTGAATGCGGTATGGTCCCCTCATTGGGGCACATTTTGAAAAACCCATCAACTTCGAAGATTTCAAATCTTCAACTGCCACACAGAACTACTTGGAAACGACGCACTTGTTTAATATCTAGCCTTGTATCCAGCCACTTACATACGATGAAAGGAGTTCTAAACAACCAAGCTGCCCTCTGCCTTTCGCCAATTACGAGTTGCTCGACGACTGAGTCCCGTGCAGTCCTCATCTCTCTAAGTCAAGGTGCGGTGCGTGCTCGACCCTTCGAGACAGTATTAGGTCCGGATAATGTATTGGGAAGGAAGTATGATGGTATTGATGAAACTGCGGATGGACAGGTCAAATACATTCGAGTGATCCCTCCGAATGACATCAACTGTATTTCCAGGTTCCACGCTAAGTTGACTCACTGCGGTGGCGCTTGGTCATTAACAGACATGATGTCCAGCAATGGAGTGTATCTTAATGGAAAACGGATATCTGAGAAAGCTATAGTAGCCTCAGGAGATCGGGTGGATTTGGGAAGTTCTTTCATGAAATCTGGAAGGGGCGTTTCTTTTCTATTCTATGTCTTGCCATCTCATACTGTGGAGCTCGCCACCCTATTGGAGCCATTAACTAGTTCATTGTCTTCAATTGCATCCGCATTAGCGCCTTTAGGTGGGATGTTGCAAGAGAAGCTAAACCACCAAGAAGAAACATTGACCAGAATCATTAGAAGGGAGTTGAAAACGATTCTTAATTGTCCATCATTTGGAAAGGATAAAATTTGCCCTCCTCCTCCTCAAAGTAGTCCAAATGTGTTATCTCAATCAAACATGGAGAAAAAACATGAATGTCATAGTCAAAATGTGTCATCACAATCTAACGTGAATAATAGAGATGAATGCCACAGTCGAAATGCTTTGTCGCCAGAAAAGGATGAAATGAATAAAATTCAACCTGGTATGATATCACCAGAAAAGAATGAAGGGGACCGAATGGGACCCTATATGATATCACTGGAAAAAAAACATCGAGACTACCCTCAATGCAGTCCACTTGCGTTGTCACAATCTGACATGGATAATAGAGATGAGTGCATCGGTTCGAAACCAGAAAATGATCAAAGAGATTGCCCTCAAAGCAGCCCACAGGTGTCACCCCAATCTGATATAGATGATAGAGATAAGTGTCTTCGTTCATATGTGATTTCACCGGAAAAAAACCATCGAGACTACCCTCAATGCAGTCCATTTTCATCGGTGGCGGAAAACGAGGATGATTTCTCGTCGGTTTCAAGCGTAAGTTCCAGAAGATCGCATCCAAAAGACGAACCAGTTGCCAAACGACTATGTTTTGAAACTATCCAAGAAGTGTGTAGTCAATCATAAACCCGACGAAGACTCAATATATAACCTCAAATTTCAATTTAAAATAAATCCGCAACAACGATATGTAATTATAACGGACTACGGCGCTGGATTCTGTTCTAGTATTTCCAGAGCATGTGCTCTTGTATTGTTGCTGAAACAAAATTCACCAGGTCTCGTTATGTCTTTGAAACCCTCAAAAGAAGGGGAAATGATGTTTGTATAGCTATCGTCTTCAAGTGAGTTGTGAAACTCCGCAAATGTCAAAGGCCGCTGATTTGTTATATCATGGGACAGATCTTCATTCCGAAATGGCGCCGGTAATGTTTTGGGATCTGGCCCCCACGGTGGCAAACTCTGTTGTGCTTTCAACTTTTTCCAATTCCAATCAGCGCAAGTCGTAAACCATGAATGCTTCATCAGAGCTCTCACGCCACTACCTCCTACACGACCGATTTTACATGTGGTTCTATTTCGAGGATCTGGGCTTAGCATCGTCGACACCAAATCCATCAGAGGGGAAGGTTGGTGCTGGAGGCCAGGGAGCCATTCAAGCAGTACTGAGGCTGACACGTTATCCGTCTTATTAGAAGACCTACATTGGTTTTCGAATTCACGGATACGGACGAGAGTGCTGGCGGTGGAATCTGAAACAAACGGCGTCTCACCGAAAATGAGTTCGTATACAAAGATCCCAATAGCCCAAATATCAGGACTTTTAATATACTAATTAGATCATTCTACTTTTGAAGTATATTAAACTTACCCGCATAAACCGGTAATTCCATTCCGGATGCGATCTCTCTTCACCACTTCAGGACACATGTATTCTGGGGTTCCATGTCCATTCCAGTAGCCCTGATCATTAGAATCGTTTAATAAAAATGAGTCTGGAAATATCTTTGCACTGCCGAAATCACACAATTTAATATATCCGTTTGGTGCTACGAGAAGGTTTTCAGGTTTAATATCCAAGCATGCGATGAGTCTGTCGTGCAAGTGCTCTACAGCCATCATGAGACACCCTGCATAGAACATGGCCTCTTCGGGAAGCATGATTCTCCCACTGTTGATTGAATCCAATAAGGAAGTGAACTCGCCAGCTTGAACTGGTTCAAGCAAGAAATAAACGTTAACTGCGTCTTGAAATGCCCCGTACATCCTACAAATAAATTCAGAGTCTGTCTTTTCAAACACGCGCTTTTCGGTTTCAATGAATTTCTTTAAACCCATTCCCATCACTTTTTGCTTACTGATGCTCTTAATTGCAATAAGAGCACTTGGTGCATTGTCATCTTCGACAACGTGCCACTGAGCAACAGATGTATCCTCCATTGCAGAATCATCTTTCGGGATACCGCTATTAGTGAGAGATAAGCTGGTACTGCTGGAAAAGATAGGAAAGTTTGTCAGGAATTTCACTCCAACCTTCCATTCCGTCTCCTCTCCTAAACTATGCAAACTGCTAGGAACGGAGACAGATGATTTTATCGATGGCACTTTAAATTCCTTCGTTAGATTGAGAGTAGATCCAAACGTTTGGTATGGTTTCCTCCCTTCAATCACAGGGGCATCGCTTACTGATTCACTCTCTGTGTCTGAGTCATAGTGAGTGACCGCAGCTGTGGGAGGAATGGGGGCATGGTCCTTCGGTGATTGAACTGACATTTTGATCTTACGAACCAAAGTTACGTTGCAAGTAGCCCCATTACCCAGAGAGGCAAGAACCTCGTATCCACTCATATTAAAATCTTGGAACAGTTGTCCTAGAGATAATTCAATTGTGGGTTCTTCGTCGTCACCTAGAACAATGTCTGTCTCCGCGTGGAACGCTTGCGCGTATTGAACAAGGTAAACGCAGAGGATTACCAGCACGGGAATGAGGAACACTGCAGAAAGAACGAATGTATATAAGCCTGCGAAGACCCGCCATGTGATCTCAAAGCAATCAAGTTTGGAGACATCGATGAAGTATAAGGATGCAAGGTGAAGAAATCCTTGGCCACCCACCCCAAATATCTTCAATAAGAAAGGTTCAAGAGCTTCAAGAGAAAAATGCAACAATACCAAAGGGCGAAAATTGCCGATCCACACAAAATTAGCTAAAGCGCTTAATGCAATAATGGCCACGATCTTTTGGAGCCATGAAAGCACATGGCCGACTTTGCATATAGTGAGCAGCAAGGAAGAAACGAAATAGAGAACAAATAGAAGAGACAATAACCAAATGGAAACGGAGAGGTTAACTGTCTCGTGGATTTCATTCATATTGCATCACCAATTAATGTACGTCAGTCCTATCTCCTCAACAAGCGCAACATTGTTTTTTAAAACACAACAAAAATCGATTTTTTAAAGCACCACTAGTGGATAAAAGCCATCAAATGCTAATTTCTTAATAAACATGAGTATCTTGTTGAAAAAAAAGAGCCTGATGGCAATCCGTGAGGTAATCAGAAGCAAGAGCATTATGTGGAATCACTGAATTCGCATTATATTTCTCCTGATGTAATTTAATTGCATCCCTCGACTTGACAGCTATGT
>Ga0105054_10009711_pt1 | contig 12412 bp, 16 predicted proteins | sample BON02_FD_78091 | JGI IMG/M metagenome (GOLD analysis project Ga0105054, IMG submission 78091) | Freshwater microbial communities from Lake Bonney liftoff mats and glacier meltwater in Antarctica - BON-02 (megahit assembly) | ecosystem: Environmental > Aquatic > Freshwater > Ice > Glacier... | reverse complement strand
TCGAAGCGATCTATAGGCTCAAGGATGACTTCAAAGTTCGCCGCGAAGTGATTGGATTGAGACTGAGGCACCTTCGAGACCGTCTTATTGAGATTCGTTTCTAAGTCCGACAGGCTGCTAGGGCTAATTCCTCTCGTTTGTGCTTGGCCCAATCTTGGGCGAAAGTGGATTTATCCGGGCGGGTGGTCTTACCGAGCCCACGTGCTCGTTTGATCGACCAAGTGGTGATTGGTCGCAGCAATTTTGCCAAGGAATGATGACAAGTTGCAGGAGTAAGACGCATTAATTCGGACGGATTTTCAGTAGTCTGGTGGCGTAAATTCTTTGATAGGGGAGGGGCCGGTGGAGATTGATCTCCAGACTTTAACCGTCTCGGGCCATCGTCCATTGCTCGGTCAAACCCCGGTCCGCAGCTCTGGTGCTGACTTCATCAATGTCGATGGGAGTCACCGCCAGCATCGCACGTATGTCAGAGAGGTGCTTCGTGGATCCACCTTCTCGGTAGAATTCTAATTTACGCAAAATAACGTATTCTGGAGGCGCAACCCAGAGTTCCGTCCCGCTCCATTCGATTTTTCGGCGCTGAGGCAAGGCCCACTGATGGAGCGGATCTTTATTGGCGAGATAGACGTCGGCCTTGTAGCCACTTTCGTGGTGAATGATGTTGAAGTGTCCGCGCCGTTCCCGGACTGCTTCTACTGCTATTACTTCGGCTGGAGGTAAGTAAAAATCAGCTTCAGGAAACAAGGTTTCCATGGTGGTTGCGTCTTCAGCGGCGAGGGCGATGACGACGTCCAGATCATTGGTTACGCGGGGTTGTCCGTATACGATCGCAGCAGTGGCTCCCGTCACCATGTAGGGGCGACCGAGACGATTGAGCAGATTGACGAATAGGGTGACTTCGTCGATCATGAGGTGCGGGCGGTAAGCACGCGTCGGGCGATTTCGCGGCGACGCTGATCGGCGGACCATTCAGGACGTTGGATCTTCAGTCCCGCGTCCATTAGTTCACGCATGGTTCGGTTCATTCGTATGGCTTGAGCGAGACGTTGCTCCGGTTTCATTTTCCGATAGATTTCGATCTGAATTTGATCAGCCGTCTGGGATGGAGTCTCGCGCGTCATGATTGAGTAGGATCGTGGGGAGTGTTTTCTTTGGCAATCCTTCCTCAAAATCGCATTTAGGCAGAAGAACTAGATGAAACGGCGTGTTACGACGCGGCGGGGGCGGGGGGGGGTGCCGATTCCGCGTGCTCGTTTGATGGACCATGTGGTGATCGGGCGCAGCAATTTTGCCTTCGGCCGTTTCTTCGACGACGGCTGGGATGCCCTCAGTGATGTGAAATTACTGTGGGATTTTTGCGGGGATCAGCACTTGGCCTTTGGTCGTGAATCGAACGCTGGTTTTGTCTGAAGAGGCGGGCAGGTTGGGATAGGGATTTTGTGCCGGATGGATGACGGGTGCAGAAGTTGGACGAGGAACTGTGCCTCCAATCGCCGGCATTCGCCTTCGCCGTGCGATCGCGCAACAAGAGCAGGCTCCTACATTTTTGATATGAAACGGGCGGCTTGGTCGGTTGGCGCCGTCGATTCGGTCGAGGAGTTCAGTGGAGTCGAGCTCGCGGAATCTGGCCGATATGAACGAACGGAATCACCTATCGCCAGACGACGAGGATGCTGCCGTGGCCGGGGTGTTTTTGATGCCCCACGGGGACCAGGTGATCACGATGTCGCGGGTGAGGAAACCGAAGAGCATGATGGATCCGATGAGGATCGGCCATGCAAGGGTGGTGATCGGCACTTGGGTGGTGATGCCGATCGCGGTTAAAGCCACTCCGATGAGCACCCCGCCCAGTCCTAACGTCGATTCGAGGCACATGCATTTCATGGCTTCGGCCGGTTGCTCGTTCTGAGTTTTTCTTTGTTGGCGCAACAGCCACAGGTCGCGGAAAAGGTCTTGAACCAGTCGGGTGAGTGCCGCGATGGCGAAGGCGGAGCCGAGTTCCAGTGAGCTTGGCAGTTGGCTGGAAAAACTCCCGGCTCCAATGACCGACTATGCTGATTAGTCCTAACTCGATTTTGGCGGATTTCATCATGAGGTGGTTCGAGTCGGAGGTGCGGCGGTCTATTCCTCCTTGAGGCAGGGCTGTTTTAACCACGAATGGACACTAAAGGCTTCGTCTACCGACTACGCGCTGAAGTTCTTTTTGATGAAGAGGGCGGGACTGAGGGGCAGGGTGGTTTTACAGGAGGAAACAGAGGTAACGGAGCGGAGGGGGGGCGAGGGACGGGGCTGGGTCTACGGATTTAAGGGGGGCCTGAGCCAGTCGGTGGAGACGTAGTTGTCTGGTTTTTTGGGTTTCTTAACATCGAATAGCGGGACACCGGGAGTGTGGAGGGGCCAGGTGTCGGTGCGGAAGGGGGAGGCGGGGAAACCTGCTTGGTTGTAGAGCAGATTACGCTGCGATGGGTTCATGGCCCAAGCGTAACGGGCGGCGACGGGCTGCGGGACTTCGGGCGATGAGAGGATGATGGTGTCGCCCTTTATCGTGGCGTCGGCCCAATGCCAGGTTTGGTTGGCGCCGGCGATGGCGAAGCTGTCCAAGGGGCCGGGGCGGGCGGTGGTGAGGGCACTCTCGTTGGTCTTGAAGTTGAGGATAAGTTGCTCGCCTTTGACGGTGTGGTGGGTGAAGTGCGGACCCGATCCCGTGATGTTTTTGCCGTAGGTTTGTTGGAGGGCGAGGGCGGCGTGGCGATGGCCGAGTGGTTTCTTGTTTTTGGGGTGGAGGGCGATGGGGTCGCCGGTATCGATGGACACGACCATGCCGGTGTGGGGAACCTCTGCATTGACGAGGCGCATGGCTTCGCGGTTGGTCGCCCAGGGGGCGGAGAGGCCTTCGACGGGGGTGGTTTGAGCGGGGGTCCAACTGGGGAGTTGGGTGAATTGGAAGGGGAATTCGGCGGAGACATTGCCGGCGGATTGCTCGTGCCAAAGTGAGCGGTAGAAGCTGATCAGTTGGGCGAGTTGGGGGTGGTAGTGTTCGGCTTGGGGCACGTTCTTGGCGTTGCGTTCACCTTGATACCAGATCGCGCCGCGCATGCCGTAGGGCACGAGGGGGTTGACCATGGCGTTGAAAATATGGCCGGGGTATTGGTGTCCGAGGGTGGCGGGTTTGGTGATGATGGGGGGATCGATTCGCTTCACTGCGCTCTTCATGATGTCGCGGGCGCCGACCCGGGCTTGGTAAGCGGCGAGTTCTACTTGGAACGCGGCGAGGGCCTGAGCTTCGGTGTTGTCGCCGCGTTTGATCGTGCGGATGGCGGTGGTGTCGTAGGCTTGGCGATGAGCGATGGTGCGGGGGTCGTGCTGTTGGATTGCCCAGGGCATCCAGCTTTCGATGGGGGTGCCGGCAAAGGCGCGTTGGATGATGCCGACGGGAACGCCGAGTTCTTGTTGAAGTTTCTTGCCGAAGTAGTAGGCGACGGCCGCGGTTTCGGCGGCGGATTCGGGATCGCAGCGTTTCCACTGGGCGAGGCGGTCACGATTTTCGTCGAGTGGTTTGTGCCAGTGTTCGCGGGAGGGACGAAATAGGCGGAGGTCGGGCAGATCGACGTCGGCCTCGCCTTCGGCTTCAAAGGAGTTGCCGACCGACCAGCCCATGTTGGATTGGCCGAAGGCGATCCAGACTTCGCCGATGGCGACGTCGTTGATGGTGATGGTGTTCTCGCCCGTGATGGTCAGGGAGTGGCCGGTGCCGGCCGCGGGGGTCTCAAGGGAAGAGCTTCCATTTACCCTCGGGGTCGGTGGTGACGGTGTTCCGCACGCCCCAGCTGGCCTCGACGGTGATGTGCTCGCCGGGGGAAGCGAACCCCCCAGACGGCGTTGCTGGTCTGCTGTTGCAGGACCATGTGATCGCCGAAGAAGTTGGGGAGTCGAACTTCGGCGTGGGCTGCGAGCCCAGTGATGAAGGCGGTGATGAGGGCGAGGGGGTATTTCATGCGTGGGAACGGGTTAGAAGCGGAAGGGTGGTAGCAATCCCGAGGGGAGGCAGAAAGTAATCCCGGCGGGCCTAGAAATCGCTGTTTGTCCCAGAGAGCACGGCGGGGAAGGGGGCGAGGGGCAGGGTGGTTTCATAGAAGGCAGCGAAGGTAACGGGTCGGAGGGGCCGGGTTTTTTTGACGCAAAGGCGCGAAGGGCTGACGCACTGAACGGGGAGGTAATGTTGAGCAGCGAACGAGAGGCAACGGGACGCCGTCTGAAGCCCGGCGCAACGGGGGGGGCTTTAGGTGAGGCCGGAGGACGTTTCGGATTTTAGTCGGGCTTTGAGTTGGTGGAGGGATTCCAGGTGGGCGGACTCGAATTGCTGGATCCAGCGGCGGGAGATTTCATGGAGGGGGACGGGATTGAGGTAGTGGAGTTTTTCGCGGCCGCGAAATACGGTGGTGATGAGGTTGGCGGCTGCGAGGATGGCGAGGTGCTTGGTGACGGCTTGGCGGCTCATCGCAAGGGGGGAGGCGAGTTGCGAAAGCGTGAGGCCGTTGTCTGCGCGCAGTCGGTCCAGAATCTGGCGGCGGTGAGGGGCGGCGAGGGCTTTGAAGACTTCGTCCACGGGGGGACTGATAAAGGCAACCAAAAGGTTGCATGGCAAGCACAGGGTGAAGCATCCGAATCGATAGGGTCGAGCCGAAATATGAGTCAGTCGAAGCGGGTGTTGGGATTGTGTTGGGGCGTTAGATTCGTTTCTTGAGGAAACGATGAATTTCGAAACCAATGATGCGGACTCAGGAATGGTCCCCGCGCGGCTGTCTTTGATTGAGGCGCGAGTGCTGGCGTGTTTGATTGAGAAACAAGCGACGACGCCGGATGTTTATCCGCTTTCGCTCAACTCGCTCGTCAATGCCTGTAACCAAAAGAGCAATCGCTCGCCGGTGATGGATTTGCACGAGGGCGAAGTGGAGACGGCGGTGACGCTGTTGCGCGAGAAGCACTTGGTGACCGTGTTTGCGGGCGCGGGGGCGCGGTCGGTGAAATATCGGCAAAAGTATCTGGAGGTGTATCCGATGGAGCCCGTGGCGCAGGCGATGATGACCGAGTTGATGCTGCGTGGTCCTCAGACGGTGAATGGACTGCGAGGGAATTGTGAACGGATGACGGTCATGCCGGATGCGGTGGAGACCGAAGCCGTTTTGACGGAATTGGCGGAGCGAGCGGAGCCGTTGGTTACAAAGATGGCGCGGCAGTCGGGGCAGAAGGAGGCGCGTTGGGCGCAGTTGCTGACGGGAGACGTGGCAGATCTGACGGAGGCAAATGAGCTGACACGGACGGCGGGAGCGGCAGCGGGTCCATTAAGAGTCGCGATGGAGATGATGTTACCCGCGGCGGCCGAAGCTCGAATTGCGACGTTGGAGGCGCAGGTCGTGGAGTTGACGGCAGAGTTAGGGCGACTGCGCGAGGCTTTGGGGGAATGAAGTGCGGCGGGCTAATTCGAATTTTGGATTTTGGAATGGAGCTGACGCGATGGCGGTGAGGCCGGGGGCCGGCGTCGGGGGGTAAAGCCCCTCCCGCGGCAGAGGAGTGCCGACGGGCGCACTTCCATCCTACTTTGAAGATTGTCGGGTGAAATATTGATGTCGGACGTTGACAGGGGCCGGTGGGTGATTGCGTTGGATGGTTTACGCGTATGACTGACAAAACTTTGCCCTTCTCTAGGAACCAACTCGAAGCGATTGCGGCGCAAGTGCCGACGCCATTCCATATTTACGATGAGACGGCGATGCGGGCGAATGCCCGGGCCTTTTTCGAAGCGTTTGCCTGGGTGCCGGGCGGGTTCATCAATTTTTATGCAATCAAGGCGCTGCCGAATCCGCATGTGATCGAGGGACTAAAGGCGGAGGGGATGGGCGGAGATTGTTCGTCGTTTGGTGAATTGAAGTTGTGTGAGGCGATGGGGATTACGGGCGAGAACATCGTGTTCACGTCGAACGATACGCCGGCCTACGAGTTTCAGAAAGCGGCGGAACTGGGTGCGATCATCAATCTAGATGACATTAGCCATATTCCCTTTCTGGAGGAGAGTCTGGGTGGGGCGCTGCCGGAGTTGGTTTGCTGTCGCTACAATCCCGGTCCGCTCAAGGCGGGTAATGTGATCATCGGCAAGCCGGAGGAAGCGAAGTATGGCTTCACCCGCGAGCAGTTGTTTGAGGGTTATCGCATACTTCGTGACAAGGGCGTGAAGCGATTTGGCCTGCACACGATGGTGGCTTCGAACGAGCTCAACCCTGACTATTTTGTAGAGACGGCCCAGATGTTGTTTGATCTGTTGGTGGAACTGAACCGCGAGCTTGGCATTCGATTTGAGATCGTGAATCTGGGCGGTGGAATCGGTATCCCATATCGGCTGGAGGAAACTGCGGTGGATCTCGCCTATGTGGGCGCTAAAATCAAAGAAGCGTATGAGGCGACGATTGTGGCCAATGGTCTGGGACCGGTGCGGATCGCGATGGAATGTGGTCGGATGGTGACAGGGCCTTACGGTTATTTGGTGGGCCGGGTTTTACATAAGAAGGCGATTTACAAGAACTACGTGGGGCTGGATGCGTCGATGGCTAATCTGATGCGGCCGGGCATGTATGGTTCGTATCACCATGTGAGTGTTGCGGGTAAAGAGGCTCATGATGCGACTCCGGCGCCACGCAAGGTCTATGATGTGACCGGTTCGCTCTGTGAAAATAACGACAAGTTTGCGATCGATCGGGAGATTGCCGATCCCGAGATCGGAGATCTGGTCGTGGTCCACGACACGGGCGCTCACGGGCACTCGATGGGCTTCAATTACAATGCGAAGCTGAGGTCAGCCGAGGTGCTGTGGCAGGGGGATGGCCAGTGGAAAGTTATCCGCCGGGCGGAAACGCTGGCGGATCATTTCGCAACGTTGGACTATCCGGGATTGGGGTAGCGCGACGGGCGGAATCCGGACTGGCTGAGGCACTTTTCCGCAGAGGATGCAAAAGTGGTCGAGCCCGAGAGGCAGGTAGAATGGGCGTCGTCAAGCGACGCCCATTGCGGCGGCGGCGGCGGCGGCGGGCCGGGCCGGCGGTTCGCCCCTAACTTGGCGGGACAGGGAGATTGAATTCTGACAGGATCGCGTCGATGAGGGCGGCTTTTTCAGCGTGGGGCATGGCGGGGTGGAGAGAATTGTGGCGCAGGGTGCCGTCGGGGGCGATAATGGCCATGTGGGGAATTCCGCTGATGCCGTAGTCTTCGTTGAAGACTTTTTGAGCAGTGAACCCGATCGTCCAATTGATGTTTTTGGCGGCGATGTAGTCGATCATCAACGCATGCTCTTTGGCGGCATCATCTTTGGTATCGATGGGGGAGGCACTGAGACCATGAACTTGGCCTTGGAGACTGGTCACCCCGATGACTGCGACGGCGGAATCGGCGTAGTGATCGGTCAGCTCTTTGACCATGGGAAAAGAGCGAACACAGGGACCGCACCAAGTCGCCCAGAAATCGAGGACGATAACTTTTCCTTTGAGATCAGCGAGGTGAGTGAGCGAACCGGTGTTGGACCAAGTAAAGTCGAGTTCTGGCGCGGGACCGCCCACAAGGTTCGCCATGCGGCCTTCGGTGGCGGCGTCATCCTCCATACGTTTTAGGAATGCCGCGGCCGCGTCGGCGGCTTCGGTGCCGGGGAAGTTAGTTTTCAATCGCTCGAGTGACGCGACGGCTTCGTCGACATCGTCCAAGATCTGAGCCACGAAAGTGGCCCGCATGAATGCGATGCGGGCGACGTCTTCAGATTTGTCGGCGGCGTATTTGGCGAGGATGGCGTCGAACTCGGCGACCTCAGCGGCAAAGTCGGCCGGAGATTGCGCGCCGGATGAAAGTTTAGTGCGAATACGGGTATCGAGGTCTTGGAACTCTTGGGAGGCGGGACTGAGTGGAGTTTCGGTTTCCCCTGGGTCTTGGGCGCTGGCGGCGAATGGTGCCGCGACGGTGAGAGCGAAAGTGAGGAGGAGGGAGGAGAGAGTTTTTCTCATGGCAAAGTGACAGCTTGATTTTGATCAGGTTTCGTTTAAGAAGAGATTTGGGAAGTGGGGTTATTTCAAGTTTTGGGACGAAAGGGTACGAAAAAGACGGCAATATGAATTTGGCGTCGCGGATGCAGGGTGAGTTGGTCGCCGAGCTAATGCTATTGCGGTTAGATTTCTGCACTCACTCGGGCGGTTGCCGGGCAGTTGAAATCAGTTGGTCTTAGCATCGAAAATTCGGACATCGCCCATCAACGAGGTGATGATCAAGCGCCCGTCCGCCGAATGATCGATCGAATAGATGCCGCCTTTTATAGGCCTTTAATCTCGAGCGTCGGGCAGGGCGTGAGTTTGCCTTCCTGCCGCAACCACAAGGCATGGTAGTCGGTCGCGATGAGAAATACACCAGAGATGACGGTGGGAATTGCGCCGACCACCCCGGCGGTGGCGGGAGGAGTGAAGAGGTTGCGGTTTTTGAATGTCGGAGGGCTGTCGCGGAGGGCGTGGAGGCGTTCGGCGGGAGCGTCGACACTGAACCAAGGGCGATCAAGAATTCGTGCTGCGGATTGGATCCAATGAGGAACGTCGATACCAGCTTTTCGGGCAGTGCGCTCAGCATAGGCTGCCAGCCAGGCATCTGCATTGAGCGGTTTGATCTTGTGGAGCAGGAAACGAATTGCGGGTTCATCACCGGGATATCCGATTAGGGCGGGACGAGCTGCTTTTAGTGTAAGGGCTAGCAGCTAGTTAGCGGTCGGAATTGAGATCTCCAGGCCAGGTTAAAACTCATCGGATAGAAAGGGGCGTCTTTGATCGAAGCGGGCGAGAAACTGTTTCACCTCTCCATTGAGCCAGTTTTCAGTCAAGTCTCGCTCGGCGTTAACTTGTTCGACGAGGCGATTACCTGACTGCGGCCGGACGGTTGATGGCGTCGCCGTCGTGGGTGGGCTCGCTTGATCCGGATACGAGAGCGACGACCGAACCGCGATAGAGCGCAACTTCGAGCAGAATGCCTTTGGCCGTTGCTAATTAGGGGAGACGGCGGAGGGCGCGGCGCAGGCGGCGGGATTGTAGGCTTTATCGGGGACGGATAAAACGTTACATGACGATTTATGATTTTTAAGTCTAGCTTTTGCTGCCCTATGATGGCTGCTGATCACGAACTCCCGTCCGCAGGCACCGGCTGCGCGGCATCAGGGAAGGGAACTTAACCGAAATGAAGCCATCCTCGTATTCCTAGTCGTTCTCTTGCTTAAATGAAGGAACTCGGGGTGTTGCCGGTTAGTTTACTATCTAATGGATGACAAATTGTGGTGGGGCGGGCCCTCTCGCTCTTCCCGGGCCCGCCACCCCAACTAAGTGAGCAACCTAGTTAACGCCGCCAAATAAAATGTTTACTATTTGCATTTGACCCCTTTTATGCACCGATGACAAAAGTATTGGCTCGACTCTTTTTTCCCTGTTCGGGCGATACAATTTTGGCAAGCACAGAAAGAAGACTCCTGGAGGAAGTTCTTGTTGAGTTCGAAGGTGATTTTTATCTCGTTCATTCACCGTGGAAGATTTATCTCACTAATAAATAAGGAGATTAGATGAAACTACCTCCCGAGGATCAACGGCAGCAGCATTACGACACAGTTTTATGCAAATAGTTTTAAACAAAATAAAAGCAATGACGGAGTGATTCCAATCCTCGTTTTGTTATAAAACTCTTATTTGAAACCTAATGAATATATCTAAGAAAGTAGCCATCGTAACGGGAGCTGGAAGCGGCATTGGAAAAATAACAGCAATTGCACTGGCGAGGGAAGGGTATGTCGTCACCGTTGCAGGTCGACGTCTCGAGCCTCTAGCGGAAACGGTCACAGAAGTAGAGAGCAATGGAGGAACTGCACTGGCGGTATCCACCGACGTTAGCGACCCTGTTTCTGTGAAAGCCCTGTTTGCTAAAACTGTGGAAACCTATGGTCGACTCGACCTACTGTTTAATAATGCAGGAATCGGTCCACCACCTGGTCTCTTGGAAGATCTGACTTACGAGCAGTGGCAAGCGGTAGTGAACATCAATCTGACAGGCCCTTTTCTCTGCACGCAGGAAGCGTTTAAGATCATGAAGGAACAGGACCCCCGTGGCGGGCGTATCATCAACAATGGTTCTGTCTCGGCACACGTGCCACGGACCAACTCCGCACCCTATACAGCCACCAAGCACGCCATTACGGGACTCACCCGATCGACCTCTCTCGACGGTCGCAAATATGATATCGCCTGTGGTCAGATCGACATTGGCAACGCGCTAGTTGAGCGAACCGTCAGGATGAATACAGGTAAACTACAGCCGAATGGGGAAAGCGTAGCAGAAGCAACCATCGATCCGGAAAATGTGGCACAATCTGTTGTTCACATGGCCAGTCTACCGTTGGAAGCCAATATACAATTCATGACTATTATGGCGACAAAAATGCCCTACATCGGACGTGGATAAGGAACCTACTTCGCGATTTATACCACATCTGACATGGGGGGGGTTAAGCGAGAATTCCTTATCAAAAGCTGGGGGATATGAAACGGGTCGAAGTTCATGTTTCATGTTTTACTGCTTCCACTAAGTGCCATTCGCGTTTGGACTGAATGGCGCACCCTCAAAAGTTCTTGAAGTAGTAACTAAATATTTCATCCAGGTTTTCTCCGGAAAATTGCTCTAGCAGTAACTTAAACTCTTTTGTGGAAAGTGTGCGATTATGTATGCCTCCATCTCTCATTTTAAATGCGTAGATTTCTTTGAGATATTTTAACAACCCGCCTTGGCATTGAAGCTGACTATGAATTTCAGCGAGGATCGCCGGACCAACGTCATGCATGTATTTTGTCGAGGACAGGGAATACGGATTTTTCGAGAGGTCAATGTATTGATTGAATTTTGGGTCCCGGCTTTCTTTTCCAGCGGGCAGGTAGCTCGGCGCCCACATCCCGATCCCTTCATAAAGCCACATGTCATTGCCCTGCGCCGGCGACAGATTTTGCATATACCAACTGTGGCCAAGCTCATGGAAAATTTCCCCAGTATAGTCAATTGGCATTAGCATCGCTCCCGCAAAAGCCCCGGCGAGGTTGGTGGAGGATTCCGCTCCGAACGTTTTCAAAATCATATGGGAATACGGATAGGGGCCGAACACCTTTTCTATTTCAGAGAATTCCCACTCGATTAGCGCCTGAAATGCCTCTACTGCAACTTCGCTCCATGTGCTATATACCAGAACGTCAATTTTGTTATTACCAATCGATGTTTTTTCAAATTTACTTTCAATCACTTTATCTGTTTCAACAATATCGATAAAAAAGCTCATGCTGGTGAAATGAGATGGATATTCCGCATGGAATGTATTGGGCTTATCGCCTTTCGTCATCGAGCCATTCGTGATCAGCTGATACTTGTTTGAAGTCTGACTGTTTATCGTAATATCAAGGGTGAGTTTGAAGTGATCGTATGTGTAATTGCTTGGAATGCCGGCTTCGGCAAAGACATGTTCGTTGTATTGTATTGGCAGAAAATAAGATTTATTCAGATCAGGAATAAAATTATATTGAAACTGCACGACGTATGTTCCCGGTTCTAGTGCCTTATCGATATAGTGAAAATTGCTTTTCAAGAAAGGTGCAGCGGCCATTTTCTCCACCTCGACAGCTTCGGTTCCGTGCGGGGAGACCAAAGCGCCTGTGGCGTTGGGGTTTAATAGAAAAAATGGATAGCCGGGCTCTTGAATTGAGAAAGTTGTTTCGGACCGGGCCTGAACAGATGAGAGATTTTCGGAAACCGACCAAAAAATTTTCTGTTGGCTAATATCGACCGGCACGAAAGTCCTGTTTTCGTCGCGAAACGAGACGGGGGCGTATTGTAAATCTAAATCCGCGGCACGAGCGAAGCAATTGAAGCAAAGGCTAAGGAGGAGCAGTTTAAATAGAGTCAAATTTACTTGGGACATGGTTTAGCTGGTAGGAAATTCCGCCCTTGGGAGCGCCTCGCTGGGGGAGGGGGTTGCTGCCGTCGATACCGAAGTAGTGGTCGTTGGAGTTGGGGGGCAATTCATCGCTCATGGTCGCACTCGGTATTTGAGCAGGAGCGAATCGCTTTCGGGGAGGCGCTCGTGGTGTATGAGCTCCAAGCGGCGATCTTGTTTGGCGCTTACGACCGGTGTGCCGGATCCAAAAAGCCGCGGTTCCAAGGTGATCCAAAGTTCATCGACCAGCCCAGCTTCCAGAAAGGCGTCGTGTGCGAAGGCACCGCCGAGCAGGGCGCATTTCGTGCAACCCTCCTGCTGCAACCGCTCGATAATTTCACTCGGTGCTGCGGCGGAGAATTCCAACTTTCCGGCGAGGTG
>Ga0105054_10009705_pt1 | contig 12417 bp, 9 predicted proteins | sample BON02_FD_78091 | JGI IMG/M metagenome (GOLD analysis project Ga0105054, IMG submission 78091) | Freshwater microbial communities from Lake Bonney liftoff mats and glacier meltwater in Antarctica - BON-02 (megahit assembly) | ecosystem: Environmental > Aquatic > Freshwater > Ice > Glacier... | reverse complement strand
TATATATATATATATGTATATATATATATATATATATATATATATATATATATATATATGTGTGTGTGTGTGTGTGTGTGTGTGTGTGTATATATACATATATACATATATTTATATATAAAGGGCCACCGGCGCAACCACAAGGGTCAACCGGGTTAGCTCACGGGAGCGGTTTCACCCGAACCCTCGGGTGCGGCGAGCAGCCGTCCGTAGGTGGGTGGGGGGCCTAGGAGCTTCCCGCGTCCCTCCGCGCCACCTGTGCCGGCCGCAGAGTGATCAATCTATATACAATAATATGTGTGTGTATCTGTATCTCTGTACACAGAGGACGGGGGCGATGGAGCTGTCGGCGCCGGGGTTGTATTGATAGCGACACGGGACCAGCAGTCCGTGTCAGGGGCACGTACGTTACGTGCAGGCACCCAGTCTGTGCTGGCTCTCTCAGGCAGAGCGCGGTCTAACACCGTCGGGGAGGGGCGCAACAGCCGGCGCCGATAACTGCCGTAACGGCTATCGGCGCCTGCTGTGACGGATAGAGAGCGATGCAGGAGAACGTGAAGAGTGATAAATGTGTATTCAATCATATGTGTGGGTATCTGTATCTCTGTACACAGAGGACGGGGGCGGTGGAGCTCTTGGCGCCGGGGTTGTATTGATAGAGAGCGATGCCGGAGAAAGTGAAGAGTGATCAATGTATATACAATAATATGTGTGTGTATCTGTATATAGATATATGTGTACAGAGGACGGGGGCGATAAAACTCTCGGCGCCGGCGTTGTATTGATAGAGAGCGATGCAGGAGAGAGTGAAGAGTGATAAATGTAAATGTATATACAATAATAATATGTGTCTGTCTGTCTGTATATCTGTGTACAGCAGAGGTCGGACGCGATGATACTCTCGGCGCTGGGGTTGTCTTGATAGGAGGTATTGATAGGAGGAGAGAGAGCGGAGAGAGAGTGATATAGGTAAATACAACAATAGATATATGTATCTTTATATTTGTGTGCAGAGCTCCGGGCGCGATGATACTCTCGGTGCTGGGGAGTTGTACTGAGAGAGAGAGGAGAGACGAGGGTGTGGGGGGGGAGAGAGAGAGACGCGGAGAGTGGTATATATGTATATATGCATATAATATATGTATATATACCTATATATATATGCTGTATACATGTTGTATACATTTATATGGTATATATATAGCTTAACTATATGTATATATATATATATATAATATATTACTATATATATATACTATACCACCTATATCAATTATCACACACATTCTCTCTCTTTCTCTTCTCTCTTATATAGTATATACATACATTGTGTGTGTGTGTGTGTGTTTCGTGTGATGGCGTCTTGGCGTGTATAGAGGGACTGGGCGACAGTATGCTATATGGAACATTCGCCGGGGTGTTATTATCAGACGTGGTGCGTGGGTGGACGGCGGGCAAAAAGAGAAAGAGTCATCGGATGGAAATATTGTCCATGGGTTAACCCAATTTCCAAAACGCAAAACGGCGGCTGGTATTATACATTATACTAAACCCTTTGCCTTTACACGCATTGCACATTGCACCAAACAACTATTGTGGTAGTAGTATTAGTGCCACGATCACACTATTATAATATATAATATGTGGTAATGGTAATGCGCTAACACGTCGCAAGGTATTAGGAGATGTGGGTGTATTCTAGCGTAAACTGTCGTCCGTATGAGTGTGTAATAATAAGAATAAGCATATGTGTATATATATATATATATATATATATATATATATATATATAAGTATGATAATAGATAACTAATTATAAGTATATTAGCATCAATCACATTTTTTTTTGTGGTATTGGTATTAGTTAGAGAAGTGTTATAGATTAGAGATGGAGGTATAGTTTGTACAATTTTTTTCTACGGTACGATAATTATAATTATAAGGTGAGAACAAAAATGGTAGTATTAGTATTAGTAGTAGTAGTAGTATATGAGTGGGCTCACGGGTGTGTGCCCCCTGTGTGGCCTGTGTAGTGAGGGTGCGTGTTGCGCGGGTCCGTCCGGTACACAAATTTATTAAATTTGGGGCACAAATTAACTTATTATTATAACTTATTATGTATTAATTTTTTAGTATTCATGAGCATTCATGAGTATTCATTGTTTTATTCCCAAATTTTGTGAAAGTATTCAATAGTATTCAATAGTATTCGACGATTTTTGCGAGGTATTCAATGGTATTCGTGGGATACCTCGAATACCCGGGGTATTCGAAGGTATTCCATATGGGTATTCCATGGTATTCAAAGGGTATTCAAAAAGTATTCAGGGTTAACCCGAGGTAAATACCCTTTGGTATTCCATTATTTTCATAGGTGTATTCCGCAAAGTATTTCAAAGTATTCCAAAGTATTCCAAAGTATATCCCAACGTATTCGAAAAGTATTCGAACATTTTGAGAAAATCGAACAAATACGACACGAATACTTTCCCCAAAACACGAATACCCTCCCAATTTTTGAGTAAAATGCTTCGAATACCCACAAATTTCTTTAGAATGACTCATGAAATACCCATGCATACCCATGGATACCAAATTTAATAAGTTTGTGCCCCAAATTTAATATAAGTTTGTGTCCCCTGCCCGTGGTGCGCGGTGCTGGGATGTGCGGCATGTGCAATGTGCATGTGCATATGTGGCTTCTACCTTGCCCACGTATGGCTTTGTGAAGACACCCCTTTGATTGATTATATTATTTCGTGTGGGTCGTGGGCTCTCAGCTTCTAATACTCTAATAATAATTAGACTAAAATACTAATACCACGTACCACGATTTTAGTAAGAAGGTTAAGGTGGTATTAGCTATTAGCGACTTATTTTTTGTTTGGTTTGGTTTATTTTTGTTTTTAGGGTATCATAGCCGTTATTTTAGCATTGGCGCTGTGGCATTTAGCATTTTAGTAATATTATAATAGTATATAGTATAATTATAGTAATATTATAGCTGGTACTTTATGCGGCTTTTATTATATATATGATATTTATATACATATATATATTATATATTTTTCTATATATAATTATAATAATTTATAATGCCTCCGGCCCTAATCACACACTCTAATATATTTAAAAATCTAATTAATACTAATACAAATATACTAAAATCCTATTATAATACGAATACACCTCTTGACACTTTTTATTAATGCCTGTTAATACCACACATTATAATAATTCCATACGAATTCCACGATTCCACCTAACTAATACAACCTAAGAGTACCAAATTAATTGCAAATTATATATAAAATATATTGGTAATATATAATAATAATAATAATAATATAATTGAACTTCACCCGAGTCTGCAGTCTGCTCTCCCGCGACGGCCTGTGTTGACGATATATAAGTATAAGTGACCTATCTATGTCTCTATGTCGTATGTCCCTTTGTATATGATAAATGATATCTGATGCATTATTGCAGCCACAGTGTGGCTGCATGTGGAGCCACGCTCGTATTCGTGGTTTTTTTATTTGAGCGTATATAGACATAGGACATAAGAGACAGATTAAGATTAAGGTAGGCCCCGACAGGTTGATACGTATCCGTATCGGGTCTCTTTTGTATCCGTAACCAAGATTTGTAACAGTGTGCGTGTAACAGGAACGTATTAAGCCGATTATAGAATATTATAGACCGTATCTGTTCTGTTACGAAAAGGTATTCGTTTTGAGTTTTGATACGGTATTGAATGGTATTGATGCGGATTTGTGTTTATTTACACATCATGATTGTCATGATACTGATACGTAACGATATAATGTTACGCGTCCGATATGTACATGATACATATACGTATATTAATGTTTTAGATACTTGTTGTGATACTTTACACATGATACTCATTACTCATTATATTATCATAAACCCGAACTATTTTACAAATACGTATCTTTTTATTATGTTTATGTCGTTTGGAACCAGATACCAGATGCGATTTTGATACGTACATGATACATGAACTAATACAAATACGTATCTTTTTATTATGTTCGGAACCCGAACATACAGTTACAAGTCAAATACATTCGTGATACTGATACGACGTCTATTCAGGTCTTTGATTTTTTTTATGATACGTGATTTGATTTACTCATTCTAATAACATAAACCCAAACTAATCCACAAATACGTATCTTTTATTATTTTTTTTCATTAAAATACAAATACGTATCTGTGAAATGTGTCGAGATACAGACGTGATACGAATTGTGTTACTTCATGTTCTTCATAAGATACGTATCCATAATTAATCCATAAACCAGATACGATTTCGATACGTGTTGATATTGTTTTGTAACAAAACAAGACCGATACATGATTTCTTCTCTTTCTCTTGATACAAGCTGATACGTTCCTGTTACGCACTGTTACAGTTACGGATACACAAGAGACCCGATACGGATACGTAACAACCATAATTTGAGAGATAGGTGATAGGTATATAGGTATAGGTATAGGTATATAGATAATAGATAGAGTATGTATGGGCACTGCGATAATGCGCGATCGATAACCTCGTACCCCGAACGAGGGAAGAAGGGGAAGGGGGAATGCCCAGTATCAGCATTGTTCTAACTTCTAACCTTCCCAAATCGAAGCGCGACCTTCGCCAAAATAATGGCTGCGCGCGGCCTCTCACGGTTAACCTGAGTTTCTTTCTGCGCCAATGACAGCTTGAGCTGAGAAGTGAGAAGGAAGGGGGGCTATTCTACAAGGATGTGGGCGATACCGCAGAGACCGCCCATCGTAGAAAAAGGAGCTCTATACGAGATGGGGGTCACGGGAGCCGGGATAACCGTTCACACCGAGCGGTGTGAACGGTTTCATCCCCTGACAGGCGCCTGTCGCTGCAGTTTTACGCCGTGTGCGTTGTCTGTGACGAGTAACTAAACTGAAGCCTCGCGCCAAATGGCCGCCGCCTCCAGGCTCGCCGCTCTGCGCGCCGCCGCCATGCACTGCCATATCGCCGCGTGGAGCTTCACCGACGAGCAGGCCGCCGAGGTCCTCGCCGTCGCCGACAGGCTGCGCGCGCTCTTCCTGCCACCTCCAGCCGCGGCCTCCTCGGCCGTGCAGCAATCTTCGACCCTGCTGCAGCTCCTACCGACCGAGCTCCTGACCGTCGTGCTGTCCCACCTCGATACGTGCGACCTCGCCCGCCTCGCCGCAACCTGCCGGTTACTTTGGTGCGACGCGCCCACTCCTCCGCCGCGGCCGATGGCTCTGCTGCGGCCCATGGGGCCGGTGGAGACGGAGTTACGGCGGCGCACTGCGGCACGCGGCCTGCGCATCGTCTCTTCCCTGCCGAAGGGGACCTTGTCGTGGGTGCCGTACCTTTTAAAACGCGTCCTTCGCGACGCGCTGAGACGAGAGGCTCCGTTCGCGGTGGCAGATGCGTTCAGCTTCTTTGTGGACAAGAAGGGCCACATGCTCAGTTGCGGCCTGCAGACCCCAGGAGAAAAGCTTCACTTGGGGCACGACTCGGGGGCCGATCACGTCCCGGAAAAGCGCCGCCGTATCGGCGGCTCGCCCACGCCGCTGCCGTCAATGCAAGGCAGGCGCATTGTGAGCGTTGCCGTCTTTGATTCACACTGCCTGGCGCTGAGCCGCGAGGGCGAGGTCTACTCGTGGGGCGGCGGCGGCCCCTTTGGCTCGCTCGGCCACGCCGACGGGCGTGCGAGGGCCGTGCCGAGCCGGATTGACTCGCTGACCCGTATAGAGATCATCGCGGCCGGGCCCAACTTTAAGAGTGCGGCGGTCGATGAGTACGGCAGACTCTTCACGTGGGGTCAGGCGGAATGTGACGAAGATGAATCGATGCCCTCCGGTCTAGGCTACGCTCTTGACTCGCAAGCTGAGTCTCAGCTGACTCCAAAGTGGGTCGACGCGCTCTCGGAGGATCGCGTGGTGGGCGTCTCCCTCGAATACAGCTTCACCCTGGCGGTGACCGACGCCGGTGCTGTCTTTTCGTTTGGGTCCAGCAAGGCAGGCGCGCTCGGCCACGGCTCGTTGAAGGGTAGTGAGGTGCTGCCCCGGCGGATCGAAGCCCTCGCGCAAACGGGGCGCCAGTTCGTCGCTGTGGCTGCCGGCATCACGCACGCCCTCGCGCTGACCGAGGAGGGTGAAGTCTACGGGTGGGGCTCTAAGCACGTCAACGGCCACGGGCGGAGTGAGCCCACTCCGCATCAGGTGTCCGCGTTCGTCGGCCAGCGTGTCAAGCACGTGGGCACAGGCGGCTTATGTTCGTGCGCCGTGACGGAGAAATGCGAGCTCTACACCTGGGGGGACGGCGATTTTTCCTCCCTCGGCCACGGGGACTGCGAGAAACATGACACGCCGAAGCGGGTGGAGGGGCTGAGCGGAGTCCAGGTTGCGGCGGTGGCGATGTGTGAAACTCACACACTCGTGGCCGATGAGGACGGCGTCGTGTGGGCCTTTGGCGACGAGATGGCAGCCGGCCTCGGAGTTACGGACGCTGATATATTCAACCCCACTCCGATCCCCACTCTGCGCGTGCGCGCCCGCAAATCCCCAGACGTGCTGCCGCTCTTTTGATGAAACGCTTCGCGCCTCGTGAAGCGCCTTGGCCTTGGGGTGGGGCTACGGCTGTGAGGTGTGGTTGAGACGAGACGTGTTCGCTCTCGTTCGCCTCGCCACTCCAACACACTACACATGACGCACACACACGCCGACACAGCGCGCTCGCTCGCGAGCTGATCGCGAGAGTTTCAGCAGCTTTTTACCTGGGGTGTCTGGCTGGGTGAGTGTGCGACAAGAAGGCCTGCTCCCTCTGTGGGAACGGGAGCTGATCTCGAGAGTTTCAGCAGCTTTTCATCTGGGGTGCCTGGCTGGGTGAGCGTGCGACAACAAGGCCTGCTCCCTCTGTCCTCTGTGGCGCTGCTCCTATTTTGCTAGGGCTAGGAGCTAGGAGGAGGTGAACCTCGCTATTAAAGAAAATCTCCTATCACTATCGCTATCGTACGGCGTACATCCGTCCCTTACCCTTATAATGCGATCTTTTCAATCAAAAATAAAAAGTGTATTATGTTTTATCTCTCCCGCAAGCAGAAGCATAAGGTGTGCTTCTGCGCGCCTTCGGCGATCGGAGCCAGCCGCACAACACAAGCGCTTAGCGGTGCGTGGCGTGCCTTCGATCGTAACGGGGCGCGTTTTGCGCTTTGCACGCACTCTGCCTCTGCACTCTCACTCTCAACTCTCTGGCTAGCTCGTAGCAGGCTGCAGCGCTGCAGCTGGCTGCAGGCTCCCGATATGGGGTGGCTCTAGTGTTATTAGTATTATTAGTAATATAATAGTATTGGGGCTTCGTTATTTGTTCATGTAAAAAGATCAACAGGTCACACATACACCGACAGAGAACAATAACACCCCCGACACCGACACACACACACACACGACAACAGCCCACAAGCCCCCAAAACGAGCACCCCCAGCCAGTTGCTATGTTCATGTTCATAATATATCATAATGTCATCAAAAGATCAGCAGGTCACACGCACACGCACACGACAGTATATATAGGGGTGTGTATACACACACACACATATGTATATGTGTATGATATATTCTAATGTTCATGTGAACAGATTATGGCGCGAAACATGTTGGATATTTCAGAGTGCGACGGCGCCGCGCGCGTCGGCGCCGACGCCGCTGCGGCACAGCGCGGCTGCGTCGGCGCCGCTTCATGCGTGAAGAGTCACTTTCCCAGGCGTGGTTCGGCTGCGTACGCGTGCAGCGGTTGGGCTCCGGAGGACTCGCGTTCTGGGCGCGCGCTGGTCAGCGCGGTGCGGGACAACGACCTGGCGGCAGTGACGCGGCTGCTCGACGAGGGCACTTCGCCAGATGCCGGCTTTGCGACCGGCTACACGGCGCTGGGCCTCGCCTGCAATCGGGGGCACAATGCGGTGGCTGAGTTGCTGCTCCAGCGCGGCGCGACGGCGGACTTGCCAATCTGCAGCGATGGCGCAACGCCCCTCGTCATCTCTATCGTGTGGAATAACCAGGTGGCCGTTGAGCTGCTACTGCGGCATTGCGCATTGATAGACGCCCCGAGCTCAAGGCGGGCCGCCGGGCCGTACAAGGGTGCGAGCCCTACCTGTAGAATACGAATATGCATGTCATGTATGGGAGCCTTCGGAGCGTCCGTACTAGCGTATTCCACGCCAGATTGACGCGTTCGCCACTCACACTGAACGGTAAACTGAACATGACATTCGAATATTAAGCTGAATTGGACTAATATGCATAGCGTTGCCCCTATTCAGAGAGCTCCCCCCCCTCCCCACGCGTATTCGTCATGTAGGATCGAGCGCACTTCAGATCGCGCGGGACCGCGGACGAGAGGAAATCAGCGCGCTCCTGGTGCGCGCTCGGGCTCAGCGGCGACTCGAGCGCATCCGCCGTGCGGTGTTTGCAGCAGGTCGGTTTCATATGCATATGTATCTATGTTTATATATAACATATCTATATCTCGGGTTATCGATATATAGATATCGGGTTAACCCTAACCCCTAACCCTAACCCGATATAAATAAATATATATATGTGTGTGTGTGTGTGTGTGTGTGTGTGTGTGTGTGTGTGTGTGTGTGTTGTTAGGTCTAGGTATATAGATGAGATATAGATATATATATACAAAATACAGGTTTCTAACGCAGCCACTCCCCTCTCTAGCGTAAACCTGCCCTCTTTGTATAATCTTCTCTAGCGCTCGTTGTGCGCTCGGGCCCAGCGACGAGATGACGATACGATTAGCAAAGCGTTGACCCTCCAAATTTGGTACCGTGCTTTAACTTGGTACTCTTCGCTAGCACGACCGTTTGCTGCACCGGACGCCCCGCTACTCGTTACCGGGCAGCAAGGGAGCCCCCTCCCCGCGTGCCGACAGCTTTCCAGGGCTCGAAATGCGTGCGCGGGGAGCTTAAGCGAAGAAAGTACCAAGTTAAAGCACGGTACCAAATTAGGGCCAACGCTTTGCTAGCACTACGACAACCTACGTGGGCAATCCCGGACTCGGTATTCATTGCCACCCCCTGGATTCAGTGAATCCGGGATTCATTTGGCGAGCGTCACTGGTAAACCCCTTGGATTCCTTTGGATTCACGTACACGGATTCATAAATGGGCCAAAAAGAATCGAGATTCGGGATTGTTTCCTTCGCTGCGCGGATTGCCCACTTAGGTACGAGACACACCCCACCACCACCATCACCAGACCAGACAACCCCCAGCGGCTCACACCGGCATGAGACACACTACCGCAACAACAACAAAAAAGGAGTCGTCCAGGACCCGTGGACGGACCGGCGCCTCAAGCGCATCCGCCGCGCAGAGTTTCCAGCAGGTCGGTTCATATATATATATATATATATATGTGTACATATATATATAGGTTTTTAACGCAGCCACACCCGTCTCTATCGCAAACATGCACTCGGGTTAGCCCTAGAGGAACATCGATTTTAGGCTCCTCTAGCACCCCTTGCATGCACCGCGCGGTGTTTTCCGTTTTTATTTTATTTTTTTACATTCTTCATATCATACAACCAAGACTACACAAGCTGAGCGCAGAGCGGAACAAGGCCGGCGCCGAAACGCCGGCTGTGGCTAAAAGTCCAGAGTTTGCAGCTTTCTCTGTAACCGGGATCATAGAAAACGACATCGCGCGCCGCGCTCGCGCTGCCTAGTGGTTGATGTGTAGCGAGTGTGATGTTATGTCCTCCGGTTTAAAAATCGTCCTCTCCTCGGTGGTTTACGACGAAACCCCCAAAACTAGCTAGAAAGAAGCTCGAGAAGAGTAAACAACTCGAAACAGCTCATAGACAACTACATTGCGCGGCGCGCTCGCGCTGCCTAGTGGTTGATGTGTAGCGAGTGTGATGTTATGTCCTCCGGTTTGGTAACGCACCGTCTCGCGCCAACCCCCAACCACGGCGACTAAACATGTCGCTCGTTGTTGAGTGTGTGTGTTGGTGTGTGTCTGTGTGTCTGTGTGTTTGTTTGTGTGTGTCTGTGGTTTTATTTTTGTGGTGTGTGTGTGTGTGTGTGTGTGTGTGTGTGTGTGTGTGTGTGTGACTTGAGTTCTCTTGAACATCACACTACATACGCCATGCGACGACCTAGGCGGCGCAAGCGCGCCTTTTCTTTCTGTCTTGAAGTCTCTGTAGAGGACAAAAGACCGCCAGTTGTCCTCTAAGCGCTTAGAGGTCAAGTGGAGTAACCGGTAAAGTATGACACTCGATATCTACAATCTCACGCAAGAAGGACTGACGCTGACTTTTAATGAGCAGACCCTAGTTTGCCTTTCTAATAGAGAAATTATCGACGCGAGCAGAGGGCGGACATGTCATTGCAAAATGGCGAGTAACGTTTTTTTTCTTTAGTTGTGTTGGCCTAATTTATTTAGCCATTTAGCCGCCTTCAGTTTTAACGGCAAATGTCCGCCCTACCCCTGCGTCGATGGTTTTCTTTAATTCTAGTGAAACTAGGGCCTGCTCATTTTTTTACTCCGACTTTTAATTTCCTTTCCCTGAATTAGCACGCCACTCTCACGAGCTACAAATAGACTTAAGCGCACCCGCCGCTTTCTATTTCCGTCTAGTACTCGAGACTAGTTTTATGTAAACCTGCCGCGCCCTGCGTGCGAGTGAACGCACCTAGTCTTTTACTGTCCTTTATACACACACACACAAGCTGGGCAGGAAGACGTTTCTACTTGCGCCGACAAGGCGTCAACCCTACATGCTGAATACGCGGAACGAGGCAAATAATACGGTATTCTATTCATATTTAGCCTGTTTTGTGAATACGGCAAAAACTTGAATATGTAAATTTTCATGTTATATATAGGGTTGACCAACGGTTATAGTATTTGTGTGGCTGCGTCCCAGGAATAAGTGAATATCTATTCAACACGTAGGGCGTCAGCGCAACCGCTCTCTGTCTCTAGCGCAACCACGCCCTCCTTCTATAGTTGATCTTTTATTCGAGGACCCTCGCGAATAGCTGGTTTTAACATGCGGCCACCCCCCCCCCCCTTCTCTAGCGCAAGGTCCCCCTCCTGATAGAGTGTCCACGTACAGGAGTTTTGTAGCGCACTCACGGCCGTTTCTAGCGCAACCACGCCCTCCTTCTATAGTTGTTCTCTTCTTTGCCTCCCAAAAAGCAGGTTTCAGCATGCGACCACTCTCCGTCTCCAGCGCAAGCTCGCTCTCCTTTTAAAGTGTCCACATATGGTGTGAATACACATGTTTTTAACGAACCACGCCTGCTGTGCTGTGAACACAGCTTACAGCGCCGATTTTCGTTGTGTTTGCCGATGGCCCCGTTGTGTTTTGTTATAGCGCAATCACGCCCGTTTCTAACGCAACCACGCCCTCCTTGTATAGTTGTTCTCTTCTTTGCCTCCCAAAAAGCAGGTTTTATCATGCGACCACTCCCCGTCCCTAGCGCAAGCTCGCCTTCCCACGTACAGGAGTTTTATAGCAGGCATCTATTTTGAGAACTGTAACGTCCTTGCGCCTTCAACAGCTGAGATCGAGATCGCTTAACCGTTACAGGTTAAAAAAATAGAGCGGTGGTTTTATAGCGCAATCACGCCCGTTTCTAACGCAACCACGCCGTCCGAATCGTCCTCTTAAAGGTGCCCTGCAGCTACTAATGAACCGCTATGGTTAAATTCGCTTTGCTCAGGTACTTGAGCGAGTTTCGACCAAAGGTTTCGTCGTTTTGATTATAGGAAACTCGAAGTCGAATCACTTAGGCGCACAGGGCACCTTTAAAATGAGACCCTCTCGGAAAACAGGGTGCTAACGCAACCACCCCCGACAAGCGCATAAACATGCCTTTCTTATAGGTGTTCTCTTAGAGGGGTTAACCCGATCTTTACACACACACACACATATATATATATATTTATATATATGTATTTGTAAATATATATATACCTATATATGTGTGTGTGTGTGTCGGGTATAAACATGCCCTCCTCATAGGTGTCCTCTTAGATAGGTTGCATACCGCGACCACGCCTCGTCTAGTTCAAACACGCCCTCCTCATAGATGGTCTACTTCCAGAAGTTTTATAGCGCAAGCATGCTCGTTTCCAACGCACACGCCCTAGGGTTACCTACGAGTTAGGGTTAACCCCTAACCCTAGGGTGAACCCTAGGGTACCTACGAGTTAGGGTTAACCCCTAACCCTCGGGTTAAGTTAGGGGTAACCCGAGACGAGGCGCCCCCGCTCGTTCCCACCCCGTAGCAGCGCGTCTCGCCCTTTGACCCCTGACCCCGTACTTAGTCTCGGGCCCCTCCTAGTCAACACCCCGCCCCT
>Ga0105054_10009704_pt1 | contig 12417 bp, 5 predicted proteins | sample BON02_FD_78091 | JGI IMG/M metagenome (GOLD analysis project Ga0105054, IMG submission 78091) | Freshwater microbial communities from Lake Bonney liftoff mats and glacier meltwater in Antarctica - BON-02 (megahit assembly) | ecosystem: Environmental > Aquatic > Freshwater > Ice > Glacier... | reverse complement strand
TTGGCCTTCATGCGTATATTATATCCTTTGTATTAACGTCCGTAGGAAATCAATGGTGTATTGCTGTTCACAATACATTGACATATGGGCTCGCCGCTCAGCAACGAACACAAAAGAGCTTTGAGAATCATTACCTAGCATCATATAAGTTGTGGGGGGTTATTGTGGTATTAGGATTAGCTGTATTTTCAACATTCGTCTGGGCTCTTACTCAGCCACTATTTTCAATTCAGTATTCATCTCCATTAGACACGTTCATGAATCCACGCGGAGGCAACTTCATTGAAACAAACAATTACACGATGATCACATTCGGTACTTGCATTTACAACGGTGGATTCTCATCGGTTCTTTTATCAGTGTTCTATATGGTCCTCGTGATTTTTATCCCCGTTGTATCTCCCTTAGTGTTAGTCGCGGTATGGAGTTCCTACGTTTTCGGTGTATCTGCTTATTGGCGCCGGATTCTATCTAGAACAAGTCAAAACCTGGCTTCTGGAAACATATGTGATGTATTTATTGTTGCTCTTGCTGTTACCGGTCATGCTATTACTACCCAATTTACCCTTATACTTCAACGAAAGCTTTGGCGACTGCCTGATACCTTTGGGATACGCAGCAGCCTGACTTCAAAATTGATGGGTTACTGCCAGGATAGCTGCTTTCGAGTCCATGTAACTTATTACAATGCGTTTTTTGCAGTATCTGGATGTGCTGTTATTCTTCTTGGAAGCACCATGATCACTGCAATTGCACTAGCACCTCGATTATCAACTAAAAAGGAATTGAACGAATCCTTCAATAATAATAGCAAGGAGTTAGAAATTGTTTGAAATAAAATTAGCATTTGATGGCTTTTATCCACACCCCGGACAGGGTAGGGTTTCCCTAGGGATCCTATGCCCCAAGCACGTTTTGGTCCCCTTCCCTATGCAGCATAGGGACCTTAAGCACGTTTTGGTCCCCTTCCCTATGCAGCATAGGGATCCGCGCAAACGAAGCATAGTGAGTGAGGGTTCTCGGACACGTATTTTAGAACTGATTTAAATATATCTTTTTAACGTGCGCCAACATTCACTCTTCTTCATCACTGCTGACACTGAACGTAAAAGAATCAAGTTCAAGACCACAGGATACTTTAGGTATAACAGTTTTTATCTGTTCCACTTTCAATCGTGGTACAAAATCAGGTATCAAATCGAAATTCAGATGATAGCATAAAGTCATCTCGACATTTGCTGGACTCAGCGTGCTGCGAAGACCAGTTAGTTCGTTTGAGGCTGGGATAAAATCTCTTTCCATTCCACCAGCCGAGGCCTGCTGTCCTAGTAATGCACCAGCAACGATTGACAATATAGGAAATCCACTGCTCCTTTGCCACCAGGATAGGATGCTCTCAGGATTGACGTCGCTAAAATCAAACTTTAAAGATTGATAACTTCTTATCTCCGCGTCCACAACTTGATCAACTGTCAAGTGGTTTGACTCCAAGGGGCTTACTACCTCGCTAGCTTCGGCTTGTTGATTATCAAGCCGCAGCCTTAGTCGCTTTGTTGGTGGATAATTAATGCTAATACGGATAGAACCATCACGATCATTAGAACTAGATGATTGAGACTGCTGTTCACTCACCATACTCGCAGATTCCCCAATATCTTCGTGCGCATCCAGTTCCTTCTTCAAAGTATGGTACTTGATACACAGTCGTCGAATACGTTTCCAACATAACTCAAGAATGGCATCGACATGATCATCGATAGTAGCTTGCGAATGAGATCGGTCCATCATCTCCGATACCAGTCTCACATACTCTGCCACCAATTTCCCATTGTTGTTTGGAGGATACAAAAGCCCCACCGTATCGAAATGAAACGACCACTTCTCTGATTCAACTTCAGTTCTCTCGTTTGGATCATAGCGACAATAGTATCGCTTATACATGCTGAGAATTAACTTCTCCCGTAAGTCTTTAGCAACCGGTGAGAGAGACTCATGAGGAATTGTTGTAGGCGCAGCTGGGTTTTGCACGGGGCCGCCGCCAAGGTCAAAGGTGTCAACTATTTCTAGTGGGTTTTTTGAAAGCGCCATTGCTACCAATTCCAAAAACGACATATAGCCTTGCACTGAGACACTATCCGCTTGACATACGACCATGGCTTCTTTCACGTGCATCAAAATCGAATAGCATTGAATCAGCTGATCTCTCTTTTCTATCAACGTAAAAGCCAATTGTTTTCTGGAGAAGTACCTTACCAACGCTGGCCACAGATACAGCAAACGTCCCAGGCATCGAATGAAACTACACCAGCGGTGATGTTTCCAAGATAGTACTTTGGCTGTAGGATTAAGATTGCACTCCTCCAGGCATTCCCCAAGTGCGTATTCGGCTGCATCTGACTTGATAAATACGCCGCATACTTTCTTGGCAGCTTGATTAAGCTCTCGGAATAACCTGTTTTGGGACTTCTGAGGGTCTTCAGTCGTTCCTGATGCTTCAACCATAGCACAATTTGCCATATGTGGATAGCACAATTCCCAAGAAAGGTCCAGGAAACAAACTTTTAGGCAACGCTTCACATCAGAGCCGCTGTCACTAGTTGCGCGCACAATCATCTCTTCACTAATGCTGTATTCGCTGAGGACCGAAACAACCCACTTCTTGAGGATATCACTCAGTTGAAACTGACCTCTGATATTTGTATTGGGACCGAATAGTCTAACGGCAAGACTATAGTGCTTCAATACTCCAAACAGCACATGCGATTATGTTCACCAAATTCTCCACCATCGCCGAGTTGCACCCGTTCTCACTTGCTGACAAAATGCGGCAACAACTTTTCAGGGATATGACTATGGTTTCAGAGTTTCCTAAAGACCTCAGTAGCAAAAAATTGAAGGTTTGCTTGACCGAGATATATGCCTCGGTCAAGGAGAAGATTTCAACTGCTGTGAAAGAAGCGAAAGGTATTTATCTCAATTTACCGTTCATCTATCTCTCGGTGGATCTGTGGAAGAGTCTAAAAAGTGGCGAGAAATATATTGGAATCAAAATATATTTTAGAAGCGGCGACGGTCACTACCATACAGGGCCAGTGCATTCTTGGCAGCTTCAGAATTATTTCTACAGGCCATTTTATTGGATTCTTTCGTTTTGCTGACCGCGGAGACAATTCCATGCTTCTCTTTTAAGCACACCCCGGACAGGGTAGGGTTTCCCTAGTACGTTTTGGTCCTCTTTCCCTATGCATATAAAAAAATAACCCCTAGCCTGCCCTACCACTACTGCCACTAGTAGTTTAAAAAAAAATCGATTTTTGTTGTTTTAAAAAATTGATTTTTGTTGTGTTCAAATAATAAATTGAATCTATTTGTTGATTATGATTTGTTCAATTCACTCCGAAGTCGTGCCATTCGTTCACGAATCGACTCTATAGTAGAGGCAGCCGAGTCAACTTGCGGTTTCACAGGAGAAGAAGGAGGGGATTGAATGTCGTCTACCGTTTCTCGTTTGTGAACATTGCTTCTTAGTTGAGAGAGACGATCACGAATGGATGATATACTAGCTTCGCTGGGACCAACGGTCTCCTTGGGTTTGGAGCGGTGTTTGTTCAGTTCCTCTAAAATATAATTCCTGAACCAATCAGAAGAATCGGCAAGGTATGTAGTCGCGTCGAATCCAGGATGACTATCGTCAAATTTGAACAGTTCCGCAAACGCAGTGGTTCTTTGGTCAAATTGAGCTGAATTAATGGCACTAGTAATTCGAGAGAATATCGAAGCCAGAACGATTTTGTCATCTTCTTCAATGTTTTCAACAACCACTGGTTTCCCGGTTTTCTCCATCAACAATCGAGCCATTAAGACTCTTAAAGGCTGAGGTTGACCAGGAATTTGAGCAGGAAGTATTGCATCGGTGAATCGTTTGCCAGTCTTGAGCATCGAATGAACAAGATTTTCGCATATCGCTGGAGGTGCTGGTTGAGCCAGCAACGTTCCAAGAGCTTGCCCTGTTTCTTTGAGAGCCACGTTGTTGTAAGGTTTCAGCATGGACTCTTGAATAGCAATATATTCCACGAGAGCAGAACAGAGAACGCTCTTGAGCCTAGAGTCGGTTTGGGATATGGTCTGCAAGACCGAAGGTAGCCAAATTGATGTTTCACTCAATTTGGCAAGTATGGTTTGGGAAATCTTGACCAGTCTTGTTCTCTCAGTGTTTATATCATGTAGCTCCTCAGGAGAGAGGGACGATTTCTCAAACACATGATCTCCGTCATCTTGTTGAACGAGAAACCTTCCGATGAGATTTGTCATTACGTTTACCCATCGCTTGCAGGATGATGCATCGACAGAGTTTCGAAGCTCAGGCCACCATGATAATGTGAAAACCGCCGGAAGCACAAGTTTAAGCAGTCGAGATTCATTCTGTGCACTTTCCGCAGCTACACGAGTGCATGCAATATCATCCACGAGGTCCAGAAAGATATCGAGCACTTGAACCACAGGCATGCAGCTCAATAGTTCAATCCATTCCTTTTGACTGGCACCTGGCCAGTCAGCGGGGGGCTCTTTCGATCCAACCAATCCCATTGCCTTGATACCATTGTCACGAGTAGACATTGATTTATCTCCATGGTTACTTCGCAGTAAATCACGATATGCTCTGACATCTGGTTCGATTCTGGCGATCAGTATAGTGTACTTTTTGCTAGGAGGGAGATCTGCTTTATGCGGATGATTCTCAGGAGTAGCGCTGCTCATAAGCATGGCATGCGACAATGATTCGGTGCTAGGATCATTTTCCTTCTCGTAGGTCGGTGTTCTTGCGAATCGTTTTTTATCCGTAGGAGAAGGCGGAGTTGCAGGGAGTTCCATCTGAAACAAGCCTGTACAAGCTAGTTTTGACTGACTGACTGGTCTGGTTTTTGGAGTAGATCTGGAGGGTACAGGAGACAACGGTTCAACGATCTTATTCAGTTTCAAGGTGCGGGATGGTGGTTTAACAACCGATGGTTCAACCAGTTCGCTTTCTAAGTTTCTTTGAAGTGCCGAGTTTAAGTAGTTCTCTACTAGAGTCTTTGACTTATCACTCAGAATAGCTTTGTGAAGTGATATCAAAGCGAACAAATCATCTTTATTGCGACCTAAATGCTCCCATATCTGCTCAATGGTCTCCAACGAACTATTTCTTACATCTTTTCTCGAGTCATCCACAAAAGACACCAATGCACAAAGTAAATTATTACCGACACCAAGCTTCACTTTTAACACTGCCAATCCATGCTCTCGAATGAGTCTTGCAGTTTCTCCGAGGCATTCACTCAATACGTAAATACTTCGCTGCTTTGGCGATAACTCTGCAAATACGAATGGGATATACTTCGGAAATGGGTAACAGTGACACACTCGGATCATAATACCTCGAATTGAATCTCTGAATCTTTTCTGTTTCTCACCAAGTTTAGTAAGAAGATGAGGTAGGAAGGAATTTGCCTCGACATCGTTCAAAGCATAGTCAGCTCCAATCGCCAGTTCAAAAACACTTTCAAGAAGATTCATCACGTTGATTGTGACAGTGCTGTTGTTGTTGAGCAATTGCAAAGTAGACCATTTCAGTAAAAGATCTATGCATGCCAAAGCCTCATCAGGGTAATTTGGCATCTCTTCAATGAGAATATTAAATGCGGGATCCAAAGCCGAGCCTCTTGCCTGCCGTCCGTCATCTGCTGCGGTGAACATTTTTGAAAGCAAATCTCTATTAATAACCTTTTCAAAATCTTCCTTTAGAGAATCCGTGCATTCTTGCATTCGGCGTTTATCTTTCTCGTCAAAGAGTATTGGCCATTTGTTCTTTTCAGCTTTGGCCCGACGACGAACCTTCAATGAAGGATCCACTGGTTTAAACCACGGCCCACAATTCTCGACTGCCTCGACGATAGCTGTTGTTTTTGTTACTACAGCCTCTTTCTTAATGGTGCGTTTACTAAGAGGTGCAATATGCGATTTAGTGCTAGCTTCTTCTACAACTACATCTACAGGCAATGCTGCACCGTCATGAGCTTCCATGATCAATGGGGTAACTGTTAGTTTAACTGCCTTTTTTAAATCTCGAGTCGCGTCCACGAACAGCTGTCTGCTCTCGTCAACACCAACACAACTGGCTACCATCGACATCGATCCAATCGTAGCCTTGCGGGTTGCTGGATCTCTACTCTGAAGACATGCTAGTATCGGAACAGCCAATTGTACCAGCACTTCATACAAATGAGCATCCATCGTCTCAGCTGCAACTGGCAAGTGCTTATTAAACCAACATAAAATGACTTTTCGATCTAGTTTCGAATTCGCGAGTGGTACATGCGATTGTACCAACAGAGCAATAAAGGCTTCTCGACTGGTAACACCATCGTGCACTGTCCATTTTTCGAGTGCAGTTTCTGCTGCAATTACTACAGCTTTCTTCCCATCACCTAAACAATTAAAAAGATGTTCACCAGTGGCTTTCGCTAGTACAGCGGCGCCTTCACCTCCCAAAGCACCACCTACCACACCTAAAGCTACTACTGCTTTGGTTACTAGATTACGGTTGGTATCGTTCAGTCTCTTTCGTAATTCAGCAACAGTGTGCTTGACAGCTTTCGACATTTGAATTCTTCCATTCGCTGCATCCACTATCGCAACAATATCGTCAATCGCCTTAAGCCTTCCCTTCCATGACGCCTTAGAAGATTCATCACCAAGTTGCCCGAGAAGAGTGGCATTGAAGGACGACGACACGTCCACTCTTGGGTTCAGGTCATCCATCAGGTCTGGCTGGGGTTCAACTTGCGAAGCATTCTTAACCGTCCTAGCCACAGAAGAAGGACCTTGGTGCCCTGCTTTTGTGAATGCGGCATCAACAACATCTGTGATGCTGTTACCCATTGCCTGTCTAATGGGTTCGCCGAGCTGGGTGTACAACTCGACAAGGCATGCAACTGCCGCGTCCTTGTTGGGCTTTGTTCGGGAAGTCAATCCTCCTCGATCACCAGCACAATAAGTAACAATGTCTCGAACATTTACAGTCCCAGCTCCAAATTCCTTCGCAGCTAAAGCAAGCATATTGCAGGCATCTTCATTTGCTTTCGGTGCCACTATTGGTTCAATGTGTTTCAATATTCGACTTGTTACAAATTTTGGTCCACAACTTTCAGATATAGCCAGCAAAACTTCAGACATCAATCGGAACAGTTTCTTGTCCCCAAACTTTTTCACTACTCCTTCAATGATGAAATTCGCACAAGATTTTGAAATCACTGGATCTGATTTGTCAACGACAGCTTTAATCGCCTCCCATGCTTTGTTTATCACGTTGAAGTTGGATTCTTTGAAGGACTTTGTCTTGATACCAATAAATACAATGAGTGCCTCTCCCAGTTCTTGCTCCAATACTTCGCTTGTATCCACGAAGCCTACAATGAACTCGAATATCACCAATTTGTCTTGCCACTTTGCTGCATTTTCGAATAAAGTCTCGGCTTCACCAAATGCAGGATCGGTAAGTGAATTACGGACCATCTCTGATGCAGTTTCACTGGCCAATAAGGCACGGTGAGAGTCTTCCTCTACTACTTCTTGCGCTACTTTCTTTGGTTTCGCAACAGCTATTGCAGTTGGTTTTGCTACTCTGTTTGTTGCGGGGGGTTTTGGCGGCTGAGTTGACTTCTTCTCCACAGGTGCTTCTGCAGCATGTATTTTCGAAATAAGTTTAGGATCCGACTTGATACATTTCTGCAGATCGTTTTGCAGTACTTTGACCACAGGTTCTGGAATCGAGGAGTCATCTAGTGTTTGCAATAACGCAATACATTCAGTGGCAGTGGATCGAACTTTTGAATCTCCATCAGATGCCAAGTTCACAAGAATTGTAATGAGACGTTTCATCCCCGGTGGTTCAAATGCATTCGGTTTCTTCCAAAGCCAACCACCTTTCAAACATCGAAGTATCCATTCTGTTATGTTCAACTTCTGTAAAGGAGTGCTTTTCATCTTTCCGCTATCTCCTGCGCTAGAAACATTTTCTTCAACCACATTCATAATGCGCTCCTCGGTTAGGTTGAAGCAATGAGCCGCATGAGTGTCTAACGTTGCTGCCACGGAAGATATTAGAGGGGCTTTTTTGTCCCTGAATTTGAAGAGTAGCATCGATAATGAAGATCTTGCGAAATGAGAAAATTCCCCTCGAAGGCCTAAGCCAAGAATACCAAGCAATTGAATGGCCTGGACAACAACAGCCTGATTCGAATCCTTTTGAATAACACCTTTCATCAGACGAACTAAATCCGTGTAATCACCATTTTCAAGTTTAGGGACTTTACCGCAAAAATTTTCAATTTCAGTTATGGTGTTCTTTCGATCCGTCCATTTTGGTTCTTGGAGTAGCTTCTCGAGATTCATTTTGGATACAAAATCCAATAGATTTTTTTCTGGAAGGACATCAAACAAATCTGGTGCTCCTTGATCGGTTGGGACAGCAATATCTGAAGATATCGTGGTCCCTCGCAATGAACGTGAAGCAATAAGTACATCGGTAGGTTTAGCTGCAGCATCTAGAGCCTTTTCCAGCTCCTTTCGAGTGGAATCTGCTTCAATAAGTTGTACTATGATATCTTTGAAGGCACCAGAGAACCACCCATCAATTTCAACAGCTAAGGCCGTAGCACTCTTTCGAACAGCGGGATTTGTTTGAGTGAGTCCTGTTTTAACCAAATCCTGTAAAGCAGCTAGAGGTAATATCATTGCACCAAATGCCTTGACCGCTTCTTGAGCACAGTTAATACACTCAGCAACTAATTTCGGGTTTTTCTGTTTCAGGCCTTCAAGCAAGGCCTCTAGGGCACATTTCATACAACCCGCATTAACTTCCATCATGGACAGTACTAAGTCCTCGGCGCGTTTTACCGTGCCAGGTCTACCAGATAAGGCCTTAGGAAATAATAGTGCAACAGATTTAGAAACCAGTTGTCCTTCATCATCACCGTTGTATTGATGCTTGAAAAATACCAATGCACAATCAAGAGCATTGTCCAATGCCCCGACAACACTTTCTTTTAGAATAGACTTGATGCTAACACCAGGAGGGGTTTCCCGTTCAAAAGTACTCACGAGAATTCCATAGCCAAACTTGCGCGCCTTCCAATTGCCATCACCTAGTAACGAATCGACTGATTTACCTACAAATTCTTGGTCTTCTTCAGAAACAGCTTCCACAGGTGGAGGAGCTTGTGGAGTAGACATATTTTCGGTCTCTTCTTTAACAACTTTGACAATTTCAGGTTGCTGAATTACAGGTGCCGGAGTTTCCGTCGCAACAGTATCTTCTTTCGATGCTGGCACATTATCTTCCTTGGACAACTCCTCATCTCCAAATTGTACTTTACTAGAAGCTACATTTCGAAGATCTTCCGCAGAGAACATATCCATAGCAGCAGCACAGTCCGGGCATCTGCACGAAGCCGATCTACTACACGACATAATGCTTAACGGTAGCTTGGTTCAAATGTAAAAAAATATGATGTAAATATTATCTTGATTATATTTTTGAAAATTTGAGAAAACACTGGGATACCAAACCGCTATTTGACTCGACAGTCACAGACAAGTATAAAGCATCGAATGTCGGCTCCCCAAGCTGAAGTCGTAGAGGTCATTTCCTTGATTTGCAAGTAAGTTAATTGTTTCCGCTTGGTTGGATTTTACTCACCATGCCTAGTTACCTGAAAGACAAAGGACTTAGTAGAAGCAGTCAGCTGATACTGGAGGAGAGTAAAGAGAAACTTGGGATAACTGAGATAGCCACCAATGTTCGTGACCTGGGCGATGTGCTCAGTGAGTATTTATTGATCCGCAAAGAAAGGATAAGGAGTCAAAATCTTGTAAATGACGAGAAGGTATCTCCTGAGTTTTGCGGTAATTTGAATAAGGTTGTAAACGACCTTTCCGGAATCATTCAGGATTACATACTTTCAAGGGAAATGCTGGAGCGCAAGGTTGAAGAGAGGACATCAAAGGAAGACACATCTAAACCGATTCGCCGCGGGTTCCCAGGGAATAAAAAGGTGTCTTCCTCCCGAAATTACGACGAGTTGAATAGAAAAGCCGTCTCTTCTTTGCGCAGTTACGAGGTTGAAAGTGGGTCTAATCAATCCACGATGATATCGCAAGCAGTTGAAGACATGTCGGAGCGACTGAAGCAGCGAAACAGCTCGCAACAAATGCCTCCACCGCAATCTCCTTCCAAGACTTATAATATTCTAGAAGCGCATACACTCAGTAATTTCAGTTTTCCAAGTGCCATGCCACTCACAGATCTTGATGCCAATATGTCTAGAAGTCGAATGAACGATGTTGACGATTACGAAGAATGGAATTTGACAAATACAGCTAAACGATCCAGACTTCCACCATCTGAAGATTCCTTCGCGTCAATGCTAGATTCAAAAGCAGGGCTTTCAAATTTCTTTATGGATCAAAATTTCACCAATGGGACTCTTAATGACACCGAAGAAAAGGAGGCAAAGAAACCAAAACGAAGAATAACTCCCAAGATTATTTCAAGTGCTAGTACCTCGTAACCAAGCATTGAAAAATAGAGAATTTACCATAGTGTTGTTAAAATAATAATCTTTCTACATCTTTGAAACGTATGTCCGCGCATGCTTCAACGGTTCATATATATCGTGCAGTAAGCTATCTCGGGGTTGCATGGCGAAATGGTCGGCTAGATTCTTCGTAATGACATGGTCACTATGAATTGAATTTATATTTGGAGTCCCCATTAGTCTCATGCACATCTCGAGTTCCTCTTTGAAAATTTGAATCATTCGAGAAACACCAGCAGGCCCAAAAGCAGCAAGTGAATAAATAGAAGGACGACCAATTCCAACAGCAGTGGCACCCAACGCAATGGCTTTAAAAATATCAGCACCTCGTCTAATTCCTCCATCGACAAACACTTGAAATGTTTGACAAGAATAACCCGGTTCCTTTCGCAGTGCATTCATGACTTCAGGCAAGATTTCTATTCCTGAACGCGACAGATCAAGCTGTCTACCACCATGATTCGAAAGCACTACTCCAGAGCATCCGTATCGAAAAGCCAATAAGGCATCTTCTGAACATTGAACCCCTTTCAGATAGATGGGCAGTTTTGTACTTTCAAAGAACCAGGAAAGATCGTCCCAACAAAGACTTGGATCTATAAAAGTGGATATTGATCTTGTCACTCCTTCATTTCTACTGATCACATCTTCCTTCTGCTCAGAGGCTGTGGTGATATCATTAGACAGTTTGTTTCGTAAGTCTTTTTCTCGACGCCCCAACTGAGGAGCATCAACAGTGATAAAAAGAGCCTTCACTCCACTGCGCTCACACTTTGCCACGTATTCTCGAGTACGCTCACGGTGCTGGTTAACATACAACTGCGAGAAAACAATTTGACCCGGTTCACGCGCATCCAGCATCTCATCAACGGAGCAAGAGCTCAAAGTTGGCATCATGAAATGAATCCCTTCTTTATGAGCTGCCTTTACTAATGCCATTTCGCCATCAGGATGAGCCAACTTCGCAAGAGCCGTTGCACTTATATAAAGAGGAAGACTTGCTGGGAAACCTAGGATACGAGTACTAGTGTCGATGCTCTTCACGTTCACCAATATTCGAGGTTTCAACCAGATGCGATGAAACGCATTATGATTCTCACGCAAAGTTATCTCGTCATCAGCTCCAGAAGAGTAATACGCCCAACCTTCTTTACCCATCTTATTCCTAGCTTCCGCTTCAAAATCAAACGAATTTAGCATGTGGTTGAGTCCGACCTTTGAAACGTCTGTCGTTGAATCAACAGACTTTGAGCTAGGGAGAGCTTTACTGATATGATGAGGCTGGACAGTCTTTTTATCAACTATACCCATAAGGACGTTGGGCGACAACAGTCTTTCTGCTAAGTCGCTGGGGTGTACTTGCAAGAACAACTCTGTGGCGTTTTTTCCGGCATTCCCCGTAATAATGGCGCTTCCACCTGGATGAGAGACATGGAATTCGGTAAGATCGTATACCTTGTCACACAGAACCAGCCAGCAATCATTTGGGGTACAATGGTTTTCGACCTCATCCATTGAAATAACCCTCATCGCACTACTATTAATTGGCCAAATCTAAAGACTCTAAAAAAATAATGCGACCAAAAAAAGGGATTCTTGCTGATTTTCTTTATGACCGTGGTAAAAACAGGGTCTGCCTAATGAAAATCCCTTTTTTTTTGGTCGCGTTATTTTTTTAGAGTCTTTAGTTATTATTATTTTTTTTTAAACAACAACAAAAATCGATTTTTTTAAAACTACTAGTAGTGGATAAAAGCCATCAAATGCTAATTTCTTAATA
>Ga0105054_10009697_pt1 | contig 12421 bp, 10 predicted proteins | sample BON02_FD_78091 | JGI IMG/M metagenome (GOLD analysis project Ga0105054, IMG submission 78091) | Freshwater microbial communities from Lake Bonney liftoff mats and glacier meltwater in Antarctica - BON-02 (megahit assembly) | ecosystem: Environmental > Aquatic > Freshwater > Ice > Glacier... | reverse complement strand
TCTGCGCACCACGAGACATCGCCGGACACGTGCTGCGCGAATTTTAATATTGCGGCAGATTTTTTGGAGTTGTGGTGAGATTGTGAAGTTTTGCAAGGATGAAATCCGAATGTGGGGGTTTGATGTTTGTTGTGTCATAAACACGAGAAAACTGTGTCCCAGGGGTCGTCTTCGATAGGACAGTCGATCTCAGGCACACAATCCGGAACAAGGGGGATTGTGTTGCCAATAAACCCAATTTTGCAACTTTTATGATACGGATCGCGCACAATACTTAGTTCGACAATGGTTTTCTTATGCACAATTATCAGCCCGTCGATGTACTTGACGTCGGCATTGTAGCCGAGCGAAATCCCGCTGAAAAGCCCGTTTTTGATCCACTCGAGTATCACCTTAGACCGGAGCGTGCTGTAGTCAAAGCGCAGCACCACCATCAAACCACTGTGTTTGTCAAGCCATGTATAGACCACATCACCAATGATTTCTCGCGAGGCGTCTCCGTGTTCCAGCCACACCTGTGTGCCAATCATACACCCGCCGCTGACCACATCGCCTAGTTCGGGCATGCTAAAAAAGTAGCCGTCTTTGCAACCCGTCCCCGGGTCCGCAGTGCCAATGGCATAAAAATACGACGCCGCGCGTGGAGGGGGTGGTGGTGGTGCGGGAAGAGTCTGCTTTTTTGTAACATTCTTGAAGCGCAGCTGCTCGTGAGCTTCGTCCACAATGTTGGCTCCTGCATGGTGGTGTGTTTGCAGAGACGTTAGTTGGTACCCACAAGGTCATCCATTTTGCTATCGCACACACCGGACTGGAGACACACAATTACACACCGGGAGCCTCTGCTGTCACTTTGTAAGCAGTCGTTGGCAATTCGTACATTTTGCGCCCTCGCTAAGCAAAGTGTAAAGCCTAACCCCCAATTGCCCGATGTCAAGCGCGAGAACGAGTGTAGCAACGGTGTTGACTCGCACACGACGGTCATGACGACGAATACAGTTTTATATACCGTTTGCCTGAGTCGCACGCAATACGGCGCTCGAAAAAATATCACCTTGACAAACATAGAACGCGTCACCGTGCTTTGTCGTGTTTTTGCTGTTTTTCCGAAAGGGTCGTGTTCTAAACACAGTTTTGAAACAGATTACGCTCGCTGTGCATTGGCGATTTGAAACAATTGAATCTATATATGCGGACGAGCACAGCAATTCAAAGAGACACGGTTGCCTGTGTGGACTGGCTCTAAAAGTTGAGCTGCCTACACCACAGCCCATCCTGTACCGTCCCTCGAATCACACAATTCTGGTAATCTGTCGCATGCATCGATGAAATCAACACCGTCCCCCGTTGTAGCGGTGTGGTGCGCGCATGTGCCTTGACTTTGTATTCTACAGGTGGTTTCAAAAAAAGTCGGGTTGCAGGACTGTGTCTGGCAAGGAGGAGGACGACTGGATGTCGGATCCGCGCTCCAAGATCAAGGAAACATGCGCACTTTTGCTACTGAACAGTGTGCGGGGCAGTCGCGCGCACACGAAACCGAAGAACGAGCCAGAACGTGCCCAGTTGTACAAGACTGTCAACAGCAACATCATTACAATACTCAGCGCTCAGCGACAACAGCAAACGGTACGCTTACAGGGGTTGCAATGTGACGACGGCGAGATGAATCTGCTCTACATCTCGGACAACCTTGCCGAGCTCGTGCACGATTATGTATGGCTAACCCGGTGCTGCAGCAATGCAACCGAGATTGCCGACACTTTCAACAGCAACCATTTGGTGGGATTGCTCGTGTGTAAGAGTCTTAGTTTATTGTTCAGCGACATGCGCTCCAGCGATACCATCACCGTGGCGTCGTTTTTCCCTTCATACCCGACGATCCATGTTTGTCCGACCAACATCAGCGAAATGCGCTATTCCGAGCTGGTCTTTGTCGTAACCAGCTTGCAACAAAAGTGGGACCTTCTCATCACAATGGACATCGCCGCATCGGCGCACGTTTTGGCGAGCTGCATGGCTCGTTTTGGACACCTTGCCAGCATGCAGATGTCGTCACAAATTCTCGACGATACACAGGAGCGAGAGCACGTCAACGCAGGTGTCGCGGGTGGCGATGCCGACAGTACTGTCCGCACCACCACAGTCAATACACTGTGGGTGCTATCCAAGCGTGCCATCCGGCATTTTTCCAGTACATTCGTGTGCATGGCCCGTGAAATCAGTATTCTCCATGCGAGCTCGGCCATTCTTGTGAAATGCATGAGCGACGCTGATTACAGCAAGTTCATCACAGATGAGGTAATGGCGTATGGATTCAAGCTTGCTCCTGATATTTCCGACAGTATACGGAGCTGTTTCGGTAAAATCAAAGGGCTGCGCCAGAGCGAATTTCAGCAGGGTATGAGCGACGCAACCAGAGCCCCCGCCGCCGCAGACGCTGCAAAAAATGACGAAAAACCGTCCGCAGACAAGAACTGGGATTTCCTCATGAAAAAACTTGGTCCACACAAGCTGGGCCCGCGCCCAAGGAAAATGAATGCGGAATTCAACACGCTGCTGTGTGATGTGATTGTGGCTCTGTCAGAGACATACAATCACGTCGAAAACACCACCATCACACGCTCCTGTCTCAATATCATACAAACGGCCCTCAAGTACTACTACGTGGTGCCTTCGGCCGAGCGGTACCGCGAAATCGTGCTCATGCAGAACCTGTGCCCCGGACAACGACTTAATTATGCCTTTGATTATATGCACTTTGACACAGGTGGGCCCTCGCGTCCAACATGCATGTTTTTTGCAAGTGCATGTGTCAAAGAGCCCCCGATAACTTGACGTGGTACTTAGTATTTGCAATGTTGCGTCGGTATATCCAGACGCTCTGTCTGACGTTAACAACTGACACTGTGCAAATCCGCGTGCCAGGCCAGCTATCACAAGTCATCTATCTTCACAATTTGCAGTTCAAGCAAGATGTTCCTCCTAATACGATTTTGGATTGGCGTGACGATTCGCCGGCAGGGCCTATTGCAGCGTTTCTGCAGCTCATCACCGATCTGGAAATCTGGTTAGAGGACTCGGATGATCCGCTCGGAATTCTTGGTGACACCATGCAGATCCGTCGTCCCCTGGATAACAATCGAGAAGCTGTAGATGCTAACGCGGCGACGGAGGACGAGCAATCCGCCCCCGACCTTAGCCAAAAGGTTAGTACAGCTCCAATAATCAACGTTTCTAGCAGTTGTCTCGGATATGCACACAGACATACATGCGTGTGATGCACACGTTGCATCATTGCATGCCCCTGCAATCCAGTTGGCGCACACACGCATAACCTCTCTATTGAGGGAGCTATTGCTCTTGATATGCGTGCATTGCGTGTTTCTGCTCCACGATCTGACACACACACACACACAGTATAACGAAGCACATTGTATTGTCGTGAACAAAACCAATGCGTTTTTTGTGGATCGCCAGACGTCCCAGCTGTTTCACACAAGCAAGCAAAGAAGTTTTCCTGAGTTCCATCCTGCGCTCTCCCTGCTCGTGGTGTATGCGCGCAAGAACAAACTCATGGAAAGTATGGCGTCCGTGGCCATCAACGCGCTCAAACTCGCGTCTGGCGTCAATCATGCCGCCTGATTTGTCAAAAAGTTGTGTGCGGAGTTCCGAGCAAGCGTATTCGACATGTGCCCGCTCACAACATGCCGCGGACAGTAGCAACATGTGGCAGAATCGTATAAAGTGTGTATGTTGGAGGTGCTCTTGCTGCGTCCTTAGGATTTCCCATGTTTTTCAATATTCCGCCGTTCACAACACTTTATTCGCATTTGCTCTGGCACAGAGCGCGTGCGCACACGCGAATAAGCATCGACACGCACTATATAAGCCAATGTGTTCGAGGAGATGGCGGATTGCACTAAGAAACTGGATCATGGAGTTTACTGTTGAAATTGTGACCTCGAACGGTGATTATCAACACCTCATAACCGAAGCAGAAAAACACACCAAGCACCTTTACGATTTCGTCGATATCTGGTGTTTGAAGCAGAATGTTCAGCCGGAGGATTACTGTCTGATGAGGAACTCATATATACTGCCGTCCAACGCCACGTTTGACACCGTAGCTGTTGACGGCAACAGACTTGTGTGTTGTATTTTACCCTTGCAACGACCAATCAAAACACATGAGCAGTTGTATAACCACATGCCCATGTCGGTGCAATCCGTGAAGGACCTGGCACAAATCATGAAGTATCTCGTTCTCCACCACAATAACAAATTCGCTTGCAATAAGGTGAAGGAAATCTCCGATGGCGTGCTTCTTTCCATTATCGAGGTCGAGCAACAGGTGGGACACCCCATATATGCCAAAATGACGCTGCTCGATCGCATGCGGGAAATCACGAGAGTAGCAAAACAGAAGCTAGGCAGCGTGTACGATAACGTTTTGACGGAAATCGCGAACGAGCTGCCCACATTGCCGCATCACGCCGACAACGGCGTACACGCTCCTTTGTAGCAACAACAGGCCTCACACGCCGCACATTGCATTACAGTGACAAAATATGTATTTCGGGAACAGCATGGCCGTGGCTATAAAAACGCGGAATCCACACTGGCATGTTCATACGCACCCTCCGCACACATGTCATATTGCCAGAGTTACGAGCCTCGCGTCCATACCGTGCACATGCCGTGCAAAGAAGATCTGCTGCACGCTGCGCGAGGAGTGCTGCACAGGGATGTTCTGTATGATCCAGAAGACTCGGACATGAGCATGTGCGGTGACGAAAGATTCCGTTTGCATGTGAGTCTGGGGTTGTGGCAAATTGCGCTGCAGCAGGGGAAGCCGAGCAAGCCGCGTTATCTAGATTTTTATTAAAATTTTGCAGAAACAATTGCACTATCGGTCCTTCTTGTAGTCATTGATGATGCGTGTCGGCGTGGTCCTGCACGCCATGCTGATGATAAAAATGACAATGACAGCGCACTGCAAAAAGTTGAAGAAGACGCTGATTTGCCAGGCGTACGCGAGGTTTCCGAGCATGAGGACGGTGTTGCAAATAAGCGAGGCAAGATTGCTGTACGTGGTGGTTTCTTCGGTAATAAAGTGTGGCGAGTGCGATGTGGATAAAACAGAGCATATGAGGTAGTCGCAGAGGCAGATTGCAAAGTGCAAGAATATGGTGAAATAAACCAAAACGAGCGAGCCAGAAAACGAGACAACGAGCGGACAGGACACCGAGTAGAAGACGAATTTGGACAGAATGGCAATGTGCATCAGACAGATGAAAAACACCACCAAAGTGGGCATGTGCTTGTGAAAAACAGTGGAAGTTCCGGCATTCAATTTGTACAGCCCGAGCATGGGAAGTATAATCGAAGCAGAGAGAACGATCAGGGCGATGCCAATCGCGTTGTTGGCAGAGTGGTTTCCGAGCGTCATGCCGCACAGGGCACTCTTTGCAACATAGATGCACTCGCACAGCGCGACAATATAAACGGCCACAACGGCGGCAAAAGCAGTGAAATGGCACAAAAGTATGGATATCAGAGCATTTACATGCACTTCGTGATACACGGGCACGGTCTGTGCAACCAGTTGCGGTTCGGACATGCTGTTGAGAAGTGCACTGTCATTGTCGGCGGGCACCACCGGCGACGCTGTGACATCGGCGCTAGCGGACGGAAGGTCGTTCTGAGAGCGAAACGTGTCCACGTGGAAGAAAAAAAGCAGGCCGATGCAAAGCGCGTACACAATCGCAGAGTTGTAGAGCGTGAAAACGACGAGGGACGAACTAAGCATGTACAATGACGGGAAACAGGTGATGCGGTATAGGTACAGAATGATGAATTGGATACTACAGCAAAACAAAGTATACGTAATGTTTGCCACCAGTGAGAAAATAAAACGCATCCCGATTGGAAACGCAAGGCAGCGCATGCGATACTCCCTGTATATATACCGGTAGCACCCATGTCGAGTACTCATACGCTGCGAGCACGTGAGTTTTCTGCAGGACATCGCAACAGGTATATATAAACGAATCATAACAGAGATGGCCAAATGCCAAAGCATGGCACCAGCTTGCAGCTTGATGGGTCCAGACTGCTGACCCCCGGCAAATTTAACGATCTAGAGCATTTACTGCGTATGAGCTTCGCAGATCTGTCGGAAAGTGCAGATCGCTCAGGCCACATAACCCTGGGCATGTATTTCGAAGACATGCAAATCTTGCGGGACATGCTGAATGAGCTCAAGTATTATTTCGAAGGGGATTGGGACTACCCAGAGGACGGGGACTGCCAGGAGGATCTCCAAGAGGACCCCCAAGAGGACGGGGACTACCAGGAGGATCTCCAAGAGGACATGTTTGAAGATTATAAGGCCAGCGAGCACTGCTCGACCCACAGTTCGCCCGAGGCCGAGGACGCGCGGATGGAGCGATCGGGGGGGTACGTATTTTTCTTTGGGGAAGTATACAGTCTGGGATTGTACGGGCGCCGCTGGGCATACAAATGCGAGCTCGAGGACACGTTACAAAGACACGAAGATCGACTGCGTGACTACCGCAAGTACGTGGATGGTCTGGCGGTCATAGATGACCATGCAAGACGCCAGCATGAAGAAACATATGCTAACATTTCTGATGTACTTCTCGATACATAAGTGCTATGCCTTCATACATTGGTAGATAGATTGGCTTAAGAAACTCGTGCTAGGCTGAAATCTCTGTTTTCTTGATGGTCATCGATCGATGTAGTACACGTCCGTGCTACGACGACGGCATTGCTGTTACTTGCTGTTGTTTAGTATATAAACAACTTTTGTCTGGCAAAGAGCGCAAGTACACGCGGTGGCGTCCTGCATGTTGGTGGTCGACAAGAGCCTGTCATTTCTTAATGACATGCTACACCATCCCTCTGTTTTCAGACTCGACACCGCCAAACAGAAATACACGTCCAAATCGACTCTCAACTCCCAAGTTCGGCTGGACACCACTGCATTGTGTTTGCCCTACACACAGCTGCATTACGCCAGCTTGCAGGCAAAGATCCACAGCAACCGCGATTTCATTTTGTTGTTGGTTTTCAAGCTCCTCGAACGCGGCATATACATATCGGCCCGCAATGTTGCGATGGTCGAGAGAGAACCAGCCACGGCGACCGAAGAGTCTGTGTGTGCCACTGACAAAATAAAACTCATCAACCATCTAGCCAGTTGCAGACAGCACATTGTGCACTGTGACATCATTGCCTTCCACGCAAAAAAACGGCACATTTATGCCATCGTGGTGTGTGATAATGTTATGCAACTGCAGCAATGTCGCACTCACGCACAGCGCGTCGCAATGAACATACGCCGCATCAACCCGTGTTTTTCGATTGTGCTTCCATATGTACTGACCGTGTATGACTTTGAAAATGCCGCGACAATGCGGCTCTGCGCGGCTCCCTCTGCCAAATACGGAAAACACGACGCACCGCGAAAATTACCAACTCGTGTCAAAAATCACCCCCCTCGCACGCGGACATCATCGTCGTAGGAGCCGGCTTACAGCACACTCCTTGCCCAAAAACACCGCCTCCCAGCGTCTTTGCCAAAACATGCTCTTTATGTGCATCGCATGGCGCTGTACGTGCCTCCCTTTTCCCCCAAGCTGGAGATCGCTGTCCCCTGGATAGACTTCTTTCCATCAACCTGTTCTGAAGGTGAATATACAATACCAAGTCAAACATATGTGCGGTAAACCAGCGCGTGAAGCTAGGATTGTAATAAACTTGTGAGACTTGAAAGGCTTGATGAACTTGCTATGCCCACTTTTCGCAATGTACTTGTCACGCTCCTCTGATACCCCGATGTCGATGCCGCAGACACGTCTATTCTCTCTCGCATGGTCTCGCTCACGCATTTTCCGTGTAGAGAGAGGTTAAACATGCGCGTGTGTTTGTTTTGCACGCTTTGTGGAGTGTCCAGCTTGCCTGGGACTCTCCTGTATCATGGTCTGGATCAGGTCCACAATGGGTTGGAATCGTAGTGCATCCTCAAGTACCAAACGCTCGCAGAGCGAGAGGGCGGTATGGTTGCGCAAGCATCTGTGGTGAATGTCAGTCCCGCTTTGAAAGAAAAGAAAAAGCTGTTCATACAGCACATTGGAGTACGGATAGTGCAGCAGCAGATGAATAATTGGTGTGCAGCCGCGTACATCCGTGTGTGTTGCATTGATGCCGTGTTTGATGAGAAACTGCAGACTGTGCAGAGGAGTGGTGTACGACATCGTTTTTGAAGAACCGCGTGGCATCCTCTTGGCAATTGTATCCATATTATTCATTTGGGTTCGATGCTTTGTGATGTGTGTCGCAAGGCCGGTGTCTGTGTCGTGATCCGCATAGCTAATTGCGTATGCTCGGGGTTTCACCACAGGAATGCCGACAAACAGGGCGTTTTGCCCCAATTCGTTCAAACTATTCACATCAACCCCTCTCTCGACCAGCAGCCATAGCAACCAGGTGTTGCCGTTCTGAGAGGGAATCTGTAGTGGATTGTATGCGCCAACAGCACACCATGCAGTGCGGGTACACAGCCCAACCATGGGCTTTGAGATATGAAACACAAGATGGTCCAGCACATAGGCCAAAACTCTCTGTTTTTGTGCGCAACGCTCCCGTCTGCAGGGAGCACCTGTCAGGACGGACCGAAGTGATACGGTATGTATGTTCTCGCAAAGCACAGCAAGCGACGTGCAGCCCTGAGCATCAGTTGCCAATGGATCTGCCGCATACAACAAGAGCAGTTCTATCTTTGCGATACAGTCTTGTATCTTGTGCTTGCACTCGCACATGTGCAGAAGTGCGAGGGATAGGAACGTGGTGCTGTGGCATACTCCGTTGGCAACAACACCAAACTCGAGCAGTGCTCGAACCGACGCACAAGATCCATAGACGATTGCAGTGTGCAAGTACGGTTCGTCCTCTTCGTACACGTTGTTTGTTAAAGTGTGTGCGCTGCCATGGTCGGGGGGTATGACGATGCTGCCCTGTTTCAGCATCATAAACTTGTGCTGGATCAGAAACACCAACACTTGCAGATTGTCGGTGCGGATTGCGTGCTGCGCGGCGTAGTGTCCCAAATCACAGTTGCTGCACGTCAGGAAGGCGGCCCGGAAAGTCTGTGACGGCCGCATTTCGTGCTGCAAAAACTCAAACGCGTTGTGCGGATGCTTGTCACTCATTGCTTTCCTGATTCGTTTTTTCCACATTGCCACATTGTTGGCTTCGTCCGCAGACAGTAGCGTCCGTAACGCCGATTTGTACAAGAGCATACCTTACCCCCGATGTCCTGGCAAACAGACGGCCGACACCATGCTGGTGCCCCGTGTCTTATATACTGCCCACCAACGAGGTTCGAGGGAATCTGTTGGACTTGTGGGAACTGGGAGGTGGTTTGCTACACACTGCGCGAGAAAGACCTCAGAATGAGTTGGAGTCGTAAATGTGATTCCAAATCAATATTATAACCAATTGCATTTCCAGTAAGTTCCGTGACAATAACATGGGATTCGCGATACAATTTCAGTTTGCCATTTATTCAGCCAAAAAATCATCTTTGCAACATGCTAAACATACACGGTGTCAACGTCAATCACTATGATAGCCAAGCTCGTGTCGGGGCAAAAAGTCAGCCACAAGCAGTTGGACACTATGCCCAAGCACGAACACGCACCTCCTGTTATGCGCTACGCGCATCCGCAAAAACGGCACTGTCCGAAACGACCAGCAAAAGCAGGGCTGTTCCCCAGTGCTGCACTCTAGCATGGGTATGATGTCAACCAGCCAAAACAAGGTACATCCCCATTGATATACAGTGTTTACATAATACCAAAATAACAAATGGTGGTCATAGTATGTTTTGCGCTAGTGTTCGAAACTGCTTGACCCGCGCTAGTTTTATTGTTTCAGGACCATCATGAGTAGCTCATGGCATTTTGCATACCAGATGCGGTTGCTCTCCAAAGTCACATCAGCAAACTCTTCCTCTGTAATCGTCTGGATTCCAGAGGCGGACCCCGTGCCAGACACAGCCAGGAAAGGAGGCGAAACCGCACGCGCAAGCATGAGCATGTCGTTGTAGCGCAGCTTGCGCACCCTTTGCGTTTGCAGTTTGATATTATACTGTCCTAGTGGTGTTTGGTTGTCGGAGCCGTTTGGAATCATGATAATGTGCACATGCGGCCACGTAAAAATATCACCTATGGTGATGCCCCCACATCGCCGTTCGGGGTGCGAAATCTCCAGGTGTTCGTCTTCGGTGTCTCTATGGACATAAGGCATGTTCTGATCCCACAACTGTATTATCAGATCCAAACAGTCCATTTCACACGCGATGCGGTACAAGACCGGTTCAAATCCGAATTCGGTCATAAGGCGCTCCCGTCGGACACTCTCAGATTCTTGGTGTGTTGTTATAAATTCCACGTCCTCAACGTCCTCCGTTTCCTCCTCCCACTCCTCGATCCCATCTTGCGAGTCTCGCATGTCATGGTTGCTGCCTTCATCTTGGTCTTCGTTTTGCATTTCGTCAGAGTCGTGAAATTCCCGAGCTTGTCCCAATGCAGGGCGACGGTCTCTGTCAAGCAGCATCATTATGTGGTCCTCTCGCTCATACATCTCAGGGATCGCCCGTATCCATATGTCCAGGGCGTTACGTTCAATGGCACTGCGTTCCTCTGCACTAATATTGTGTGAGGCAAAGGCATTGTCGGCCACGTCTGCTCCAAACATTTCCACACACAGCCGGTTCTGGCACGATATGCTGCCAGCACAACACAAGAAGTTGGCACGCTCTTGGAATTCGTCGCTGGACACTCCCTGAGGCACCGCGGGGAAACTCAGGAGCTCTCCCCACGTGCAACACGACAGTTCTGTGTGCGTAGACCCATTGTCAACATCGCTCTCATCTTGTGGCAGCACCGGAATGCGGGTGTGCCACAGCTCGACTACCTCCTCCAACAAATTATAGTGCACAATGGATTCCAGGACTACCTGCGAAATACAAGCATGTCGAAGGAAAGCAAGCCCTGCTCGCAAGAGTTCTTTCAGTAGCGACACGCTGCTGCGCTCGAGTAGTCTGCTGGACACTATGGCGTCATATTGTGTTTTTAATTCCTGGAATTTATTTAACCTCTCAACCTGCTCTATTACTGTCTGCTGATTGTGCAGGTCAATTTGCGTGTCATTTTGCATTTTCGTGCTTACGGTCGGCGTGGCGCGGCAATTGTGCCGGTGTGAAGTTCTGTGCTTATCGGTGATAGCCGGCGCTTCAAGCGATACTTAAATACATTTTCGATATTAAATTTCTGTAAAGTACATTTGCAGAGAAAGTATCATTTTGATGCCCGCAGTTTCGCCCGCTGGAGTGTGAGGCGAGGCCGACATCTGTCGCAACAATGCGGTGGGGATTTGCATGATTTTCTGCCTGCGCTCTGGAGGTGGCAGCTCCTTGAGCACCGTCGTGTCCTCGTAGGAGGAGATTATAGTTGGCACACGCAAAAGCATGCCACACATGCTGCCCACCTCAATCGAAAGCAGGAGGGTGCCAAACGTCAGTTCGAGCTCCGGGAAAAATCGACGCAGCACAACAAAAACCGATTCGTTCTCGTTTGCCACCCCATTGTAGTGCGGATCGCTGCTGTCGCGGGGCATTTCTTTAGTGAGGTGCAAACACAAGTTGTAGGACTTTTTCTCTGTGGTCACTGTGAAAAAAATGTAATTGTTCTTGTCGAAGCTCGTGGACACGGACAGGCTGGCGGTCAGAGCCCCGTTATTGCTGTTGTCGCCGGCCTTGGCCGCTTTCACCTGTATCGTCGCCGGGGACCCTTCCATAATGTGGAACTTTTGACAGTGCTCCCACAGTCCGCTGATGTTCATTGCGTGCGTGCACCGCGACAGGGTCACATCGCTGTTGAGCAATGGACACGTGATGTGGTTCTCGACGCATTCTTTGGAATGCTGCTGCGCTGTGCTGCACGACATGGCCGTTGGACTATCACAGCTGCCGCACACCAACATGGATTTGGACAAAAAGTAGATCTTTTCGCGGTTCAAGACTTCGTGCTTCCACACATCCACACGGCACTGTGGGCATTTTGCATCGTTCCCACTGCGCTGCTGCTGGTCTTTCAAAGAAACGCAACAACCCAGACACACCGTGTGGATGTTCTGGCATACAATGAGAGGTGTCATGTCGGAGGTGGTGTCTTCTGAGAATATCTGCATGCAAATCGGGCATCGATACGCATGCGATTCCCAGGTGTCATCTTGCATCCGTTTGTGCGGTGTCTTCTCGATGTGCCGCAGTGCTTCTTCGGCGATAGCTTCATATATCTCTGTGCATGCGTATTTTTCTTTATACCAACCATCT
>Ga0105054_10009690_pt1 | contig 12432 bp, 13 predicted proteins | sample BON02_FD_78091 | JGI IMG/M metagenome (GOLD analysis project Ga0105054, IMG submission 78091) | Freshwater microbial communities from Lake Bonney liftoff mats and glacier meltwater in Antarctica - BON-02 (megahit assembly) | ecosystem: Environmental > Aquatic > Freshwater > Ice > Glacier... | reverse complement strand
CTTGACCAGATCCCAGCCGCCAGACTCGCGCGCCAGCCGCAGCGTCCGCACGGCGTCCTCGGCCGTGAAACAGCCCGCTGTATTGGGCAGGAAGGTGAACCGGTCCGGCTTCACATAGTCGACCAGCATCGGCAGGCTGGGGTCCGACAGATTCACCCGCCGCACCGCCACAGTCACGATCTCCGCCCCCGCTGCCTCGGCCGCGTCGGCATTCTCCTGATAGGTCTTGTATTTGCCGGTGCCGACGATCAGCCGGCTGCTGAAGGTCCGGCCGGCGACGGTCCAGGGGTCGTGGGGTGTGGTCATGGCGGGGGTTTAGCCGGTCGGTCGCCCAAGTCGAAGGGGTTGCGGCGACTTATCCGCCGCTGGCTCTCGCATCCCGCGCCTCAATCAGGGCCGAGACATTGATGTCGGAGCCAACCACACAAGTGCTGGCGCTCAGTGGGCAGATGCCCAGGGTCCGCTCGATCTCGCGCAGCCGCACCACTTCCGGGTTCGACCGGATCGACTCGGCCAGCAGCCGGTTGGCCTCGGCCTGGCCTCGCGCCTGGGCAATCCGCGCCTCGGCAGTGGCCCGCTCCAGATTGACCCGTTCGAGGGCGGCGCGGGTGTTCTGCTCGGCGGTGGTCCGCGACTGGATCGCCGCCAACACCGTCTCTGGATAGCGGATCGAGCCGACCCACTCCATACGGATGATCTCCAGCCCCTGCGGCGACCATTCGCGTTGCAGCGCCTGCATCGCCTGTTGCAACGCGATCTGGCGTCCGGGACCGATCAGCTGTCCCGGGCAGTCTTCGGCATCGGGCGTCCCTGAGGTCACCACAGGGGTCCCCGGCGCTGCTGGCTGGATGACCGGTGCCTCCGTCTGCTGGGCATTGCAGGCCACCGGCAGCTTCTCGGTCTCCCGCGCAATGGCGGCGCGCACCGAGGTCCGCAGCGGCCCGTCGATGAAGGCATCAAACTCCTGCCGCCAGGTCGCGAACAGATCGGCCGCCTTGTCCTCGCGGACGCGGAAGGTCAGGGCCACGTCAGCCGTCATCGGCAGGCCGAGATTGTCGGAGAAGGTGATCTCCTCGTTCTCGCCGCCGTCGCTGTTCGTTTCACGAGTATAGCTGTAGGTCCGTTGCAGCGTCTGGTAGGTGCGAATCTTCTCGCCGATGCCTTCCCAGTGGAAGCCGGGTCCCAGTTCCGTGCGCTGGACGCCGGGGTTGGGACCGAATTTGGTGGTCTTGATCCCCATGAAGCCGCTCTCGACGGTCACGCTGCAGGACCCGACCGAGAGCGTCCCGATAACGACCAGAGCGCCGATCAGAATGACCAGAGAAGCCACACGCTGCGGCGATCCGCCGCCGCCGCTCGGCAGCTTGATATTCGCCATGCCCGACCCGAAATTCGACATCCGCTATTCGCTCCTCAGCGCTTCAATGAGTTGACGGCCCAGAACCAAAGCCGGGAGCCGGCCCATACCAGCACCAGAATGCCCGCGATGCCGAGCACCGCCGCCACGACCAAACTTCCGGAGAAAGGTGCCCCCAGCACTACCGGAACGGCGTACCGGATCAGGAATATGAAAGCGATTACCAGTCCGGCAATCCCGGCGGCCACGCCCAGTGCGGTCTTGATCTCTCTGTCCATGACTCTCCCTGAGGTTCCATCAGAGCGCACGGCACGGCTTTAGGCAAAGGCTTTTGGCGACGCTCACCCCCCGCCCACGAACTGCACCAGTTCGATCCGGTCACCTTCGGCCAGCACCGTCGTCCCGTGAAGGGACCGGGGCACAATCTCCAGATTGCGCTCGACCGCCACCTTGCGCACGTCCAGCCCCAGTTCCTCGACCAGGCCCAGGACCGTGACCGCCGAGACGGCACGGTCTTCTCCATTGACCTGAATCCGGGGCAAGTGACCGTCCTCTGAAGTGGCGAACCGCCTTCTACACCGCCACCGCCGGGCCTAGCCAGCCCGGGTCGGCAGACGGCCGGCCAGATCGCCGATGGCCTGTTTCAGCTCGGCGAGCTCGCAGCGCAGGGTGGCCATGTCGGCCATATCCTCGGCATGGACCTGCTGACGCTCCTCGCTGGCCTGGCGCAGGTCGTGCTCCAGCTTGTGCCGCTCGGCCTTGGCCTCATCTTCGTGCTCGCTCTGCATGGCGTTGACGACGATGCCGATGAACAGGTTGAGCATGGTGAAGGTGGTGCAGAGGATGAAGGGCACGAAGAACATCCAGGCATAGGGATGGACCTCCATCACCGGCCGCACGATCCCCATCGACCAGCTCTCCAGCGTCATGATCTGGAACAGGGAATAGGCCGAGGACGGGATCGACCCGAACCACTGCGGGAAGTCGCTGCCGAACAGTTTGGTGGCCATGACCGAGGCCACATAGAAGATCAGCCCCAGCAGCAGGCTGATCGACCCCATCCCGGGCAGGGCGTTCATCAGGGCCCCGACCACGCGCCGCAGCGACGGCACCAGGGTGATCATCCGCAGCACCCGCAGGATCCGCAGCGCCCGCAGCACCGTGAAGGCTCCCGAGCTTGGAACCAGGGCAATGGCCACGATGGTGAAGTCGAACAGGCTCCACGGGTCCTTGAAGAAGGCCGCACGGTGCACCGCAATCCGGGCTGCCACCTCGACCACGAAGATCGCCAGCACCGCCTTGTCCAGCCACAACAGCACCGGCCCGACCCGCGCCATGACCCAGGGACTGGTCTCAAGCCCCAGGGTGATCGCATTGAAAATGATCAGGGCGAGGATGAACCGCTCGGTACGGGGCGACGTCACCAGCTGTCTGAGCCGTTCCACGGCAGCCTCCACAAAGTTTGAACCGCGCCCCATGCCGCAATCCTGTGGCGAGCGCCAGAAGACACAATGCCGAGCTCTGGACATTCCGCCCCATGCCCTTAGGTCACTCTTTCACGCCTGCGGTTTGATAACCGCCACGCCTCAGCTAAAAGGCCGCTCCGATTCCGGTCGGTCGTCACATTCACGAGCGCAATGCCCGAGACCCCCGTCCTCTATGTCCTGAACGGCCCGAACCTCAATCTGCTGGGGGTGCGCGAACCCGACCTCTATGGTCACGCGACCCTGGCCGAGGTTCAGGGGATCTGCGAACGGGCCGCCGAGGGCACCGCCATTGTCTTCCGCCAGACCAACCACGAGGGCGAACTGATCGATTGGGTCCAGGAGGCCCGTGAAAAGGCCTCGGCCCTGGTGATCAACGCGGCCGCCTATACCCACACCTCGGTCGCCCTGCTCGACGCCCTCAGGACCCTGACGATCCCGGTCGTCGAATGCCATCTGTCGAATCCGGCGGGGCGCGAGCGTTTCCGGCACCGCTCCTATGTTTCGCCGGTCGCCACCGGCGTGGTTTCGGGCTTCGGCCCTTTCAGCTACGAACTGGCCGTGAAGGCCGCTCTGCGGCTGGTGCAGGAACACCGCGCCGCCGCCGACCGTTCGGTTTAGAAGGTAACAAGAGGCTCCCATGGCCGATTCCAAGACCCCCGCGCCCAAGCTCAAGAACGAAGCCGAGATCGACACCGCCCTGGTGCGCCAGCTGGCCGATATCCTGAATGACACCTCCCTCACGGAGATCGAGGTCGAGCGGGGCGAGCTGCGCATCCGTGTCGCCCGCGAAATCCACGCGGCCCCGGTGATGCAGTACGCCGCCGCCCCGGCTTCGGTCGCCCACGTCGCCCCGGCCCCTGTCGCCGCGCCCGCGCCCCTCTCCATGCCCTCTGACCCGGCCACCATCGTCGCCAAGGCCGGCGAAGAGGTGAAGTCGCCCATGGTCGGCACCGTCTATCTGCAGGCCTCGCCGGAAGCCCCGCCGTTCTGCCAGGCCGGGGACAAGGTCAAGAAGGGCCAGACCCTGCTGATCGTCGAGGCCATGAAGACGATGAACCCGATCCAGTCCCCGCGCGACGGTGTCGTCAAGGAGGTCATGGTCGGCGATGCCCAGCCGGTCGAGTTCGGCGAACCCCTCGTCCTGCTTGAGGCCTGAGACGGCCATGTTCACCAAGGTCCTGATCGCGAACCGTGGCGAAATCGCCCTGCGCATCCACCGCGCCTGCAAGGAGATGGGCATCTCCACTGTCGCCGTGCATTCCGAGGCCGATCGTGGGGCCATGTGGGTCCGGCTGGCAGACGAGAGCGTCTGTATCGGCCCGGCTCCGGCGGCCAAATCCTATCTGAACATCCCCTCGATAATCGCGGCGGCCGAGATCACCGGGGCCCAGGCCATCCACCCCGGCTATGGCTTCCTGTCCGAGAACGCCCGTTTCGCCGAGATCGTCGAAGCCCACGGCATGACCTTCATCGGCCCCAGGCCCGAGCATATCCGGGTCATGGGCGACAAGATCACCGCCAAACAGACGGTGCTGGAGGCGGGCATCCCCTGCGTCCCCGGCTCGGCCGGTGAGGTCGAGACGGTCGAGGACGCCATCGCGGCCTCGAAGGACATCGGCTTCCCCCTGATCGTCAAGGCGGCCGCGGGCGGCGGCGGACGCGGCATGAAGGTCGCCCTGACCGCCGATGATCTGGTCGAAGCCGTCCAGACGGCCCAGTCCGAGGCCACTGCCGCCTTTGGCAACGGTGCCGTCTATATGGAGCGCTACCTCCAGAAGCCGCGCCACATCGAGCTTCAGGTCATCGCCGACAGCCACGGCAATGTCGTCCACCTGGGCGAGCGCGACTGCTCGCTGCAACGCCGCCACCAGAAGATCCTCGAAGAGGCCCCCTCGCCTGCCCTGTCGGCCGCCGAACGGGTCGCCATCGGCAAGACCGTCAACAAGGCCATCGCCAGCATTGGCTACCTCGGCGTCGGCACCATCGAATTCCTCTGGGAAGACGGCCAGTTTTTCTTCATCGAGATGAACACCCGCTTGCAAGTCGAGCATCCGGTGACGGAAATGATCACCGGCGTCGATCTGGTCCGCGAACAGATCCGCATCGCCGCAGGCCTGCCGCTGTCGTTCAAACAGTCGGATGTGACCTTCAACGGCCACGCCATTGAATGCCGGATCAACGCCGAGAACGCCGAGACCTTCACCCCTTCGCCCGGCACCATTACCGACTTCCACGCCCCCGGCGGCCTGGGCGTGCGACTGGATAGCGCGATCTTCGCCGGTTATTCGATCCCGCCCTATTACGACAGTCTGATCGGCAAGCTGATCGTCCACGGTCGCGACCGCGAGGAGTGTATCGCCCGCCTCAAACGCAGCCTGAACGAGATGGTCATCGGCGGCATCGACACGACCATCCCCCTGTTCCAGAAACTGCTGCAGGAGCCGGACATCCTGTCCGGCGACTACGACATCCACTGGCTCGAGAACTGGGCCAAACGCCAGAAGGGCGCAGCCTGAACGATCCTGGCTTCAGCGCTTCGAGCCCGTTCGGTGGCTTCGGCCCTGACGAACTGCTGAACTGCTACGCCACCGGCGTCTTCCCGATGGGTGAGGCCCGCGACGACCCCCGCATCTTCCTGGTCGAGCCGGAACAGCGCGGCCTGATCCCGCTGGGTCGCTTCCACGTTCCGACCCGGCTGAAGCGGACGGTCCGCGCTGACGGTGTCACGGTACGGGTCGACACCGCCTTTGACGCCGTGCTGGACGCCTGCGCCGCCTCGGGACCGGGCCGGGACGACAGCTGGATCAACGCCCCGATCCGCCGGCTTTATGTCGAGCTGAATGCCCGCGGCCATGCCCACAGCATCGAGTGCTGGCGTGACGAAACCCTGGTCGGCGGCCTTTACGGCGTCACCCTCGGCGGGGCCTTTTTCGGCGAGAGCATGTTCAGCCGCGAGCGAGACGCATCCAAGATCGCCCTGGTTCACCTGGTCGCCCGGCTGAAGCGTGGCGGCTGGAGGCTGCTGGACACCCAGTTCCTGACTGGACACCTCGGCCAGTTCGGCGCGGTCGAGACGCCCCAGGCGGCCTATCTCAAACTGCTGCGGGTGGCCCGCGTGCTGAGACCCAACTCACGGTCACTGTTCGAGCCGATGACCGGAGCAGAGGCGCTGTTCTATGCCTTGCAGCCGACGATCCAGGCATCATAGATCGAATGCTGAAGTCCGCTGACCGCCGGTGACGAGGCGAACATCCAACCGCGGAAGATCTGCCGCGGTTCACTGACCTGGATCACGCCGCGCGGTTGCAGGCTGACTTCAAGATAGGCCACGGCGTCAGAGACCTGTTCGTCAGGTGCTGAGACTTCGCAGGCCTTGGCAGTGATGATCAGCGTCCGCTGGAACCGTACCGGACGCCCGCCGACCTCGACTTCGAACCGCATCGATTCGGCCGTGATCTTGTCGATGGCTTCGACGATGGCCACGCGGCGACGCTGGCGTCGCGCAGGGGGCGATGGCGCTTCGACACGGGTCGCAGGCACCGCTTCGGCCTGATTTTCCTCGCCCTTCCTGTCCCCGCCATCAGCTACGATCAACGTCGGGACAGTCGGGATCGCCGGGGTCACGGCGATCGGTGACGTCGGGGCGGGCGCGGCTTCCGGTGCCTGCTCAACTGGCGGGGTTGTAGCGGTCGTCTGGCGATTTAGCGCCGCCGTCGTATTCTGAACCGGGACTGCGTCCTGGGGCAGGTCGTTGAGCGCAGAGGCCAGAACACCGCCCGATGCCAGAAGCGCCAGCGCGGTCACGCCCGCGAGGATCGACCCGCGAAGCCTCATTCGGGACGCCAAGCTTGATAGTCGCCGGTCGCCGGCGGACGAACACCGTCGGCGGCGAGCGAGCCCTTGGGCCGCCAGGCCATCGGCGTCCCGGTCAGGTTCGGGAGATGGTCCTCTTCCCAGGCCCGGCGCGGCAGAGGTTGATCGGTGGGCGTCTCGTCATAGGTATAGTGCAGCCAGCCGTGCCAGTCTGGCGGCACCTTCGAGGCATCAGCATAGCCGTTATAGATCACCCATCGGCGCCGGCGACCGTCATAACTCGAGCTGTCACGGGACAGGAAATAGCGGTTGCCGAACTCGTCCGTCCCCACATGTTCGCCCCGTTTGGCGATGGTGAAGAAGGTGCCGATGGTGGCACCGCTGGTCCAGCCGAAGATCCTGCCTAGCACGTCGGAAAACCCACTCACGCTCAGTCGACCGGCGGAGGCCATCGACGCAGAGAGTATCATAGAAAACGACGGGGCTGGCGTCCAGCGGCGCGACCCAGGTTCACACCTCAACATCTTGGGGGTAAACACGCTGCCCCACGCCAGATTTATTGCCGTACTGCCCGCTGCGTCGTTAGTCTCACGCAAAGGCAACGACGAGTCCGCAGCATGCGCTTTCCCTTCGCCTCGCTCGCAGCATCGATGCACCGTCCCGTCCGCGATATCGAGCGCGCAGACCGGGTCGTGGCCGTGCACGCGCCCGAAGCCTGGACCGACGTTCAGATCGAGGCCTGGCTGGACTGGGCCGACGTCGAAGGCCTGACAGTGGACGGCGACGATCCGCTGGCAGAAATGGCCGCCGCCTATGGCCGGCGTTTCAGTCCGGGCACGGGGGGTGAGCTGGCCGCGACCCTGATGCTGGGGCTGGCCACACCCACACGGGCCTCAGGCTTCGCCGCCGATCTGATAGATCTGTCGGAACCCGGCGCGGCAGCCCGTTTGCAGGCGGATTCTGCTCTGCGACGGGCCGAACGTCTGGCCACCGGCGCTGTGGAAGCCTTGGCCACGACGCTGGAACAGGTGGCCGATGCGGTGTCCCGCTGCGAAGGCCCTGCTGCCGACTGCGCGGATCCCTTGAAAAACCCTGCCCTCGCGCGCGCGGCGCTCGCCGCGCGGCGAGCAGGGGCCACCGATGTCGACATCTTCCGCGCCATACAGGACGAGCGATTCGTCATCACGCCCCTGCCGATCACAGCATCACCGCCACGTCTGGTCCTCGCGGAGCGCGCCATGATCGCCTCCAGCTCGCCCGAGGCCCTGATCGCCGCCCAGGCCGCACTGGACGGCGATTTGATCCTGGTCTTCGACCCTGACACCGCCGAGGCAATGTCGGAATCCGGGCGGTCACCGGCCGTCCTTCTGTCCCTGCCCGCGCTCGAAAGCCTCGCCGGAACGGAGTTCGAGCCCGCGCTCCGTGACCTCGTACAGCTCTGGTCTACCGCGCTTGCGGATAACAGTCCCAAGGTCACAGTCCTCGGACTGGGCGGACTGGCCGATCTCGTACTGAACGGCCAGACTCCTGTTGATCCGGCCGGTGCAGGCCGTCTGGCGTCTCTTGTGCGGTCGGCAACGGGCGAGACCGCAGCCACTCTCTTCTTAGACGATCTGGAGGCTGACCTGCGGCTGGGTCTGTCTCGACTGTCAGCCGTCGAGACCTGGCAAACCGCGGACGGCCTTACAGCTCCGCGCCTGCGACCGTCCCTCGCCGCCGTAATTGCGCGGAGCGGCGGCGATGTCGAAGCCGCTGAACGTCATCTGTTCGGTCGGCGCACCCTGATTGATGCACCGGGCATCGACCATGCCGCCTTGCGGGCCAAGGGTTTCACGGACGTGGAGCTCGAGGGGATGGATCTGGCCCTGACTGAGGTCAGCCTTCTCAAGGACGCTTTCCAACCGCCCGTCCTTGACGCCGGCTTCGTGCGCGACGTGCTGGGTATCGAAGGAACTGTAGACGACCTGTTGCTCCAACTCGGCTTCGCGGCGGAAGACATCACTCTCGCCGAGGCGTGGGTCCTGGGACATGGCGATCTGGTCGACTGGTCCGGCGCTCCGGCGAGCCTTGAGCCCGTCCTGTCAGACCTGCCCGCCTTTGAGGCCGGGCTTCGCACCGAACTGGAGGCGGTCAGCGCAACCCCCAGTGCGGCACCGACCCTCATAGACTGGCGAACGACACCCTCGCAGGCCGCGCGGTGGCTGGCTGACGCAGCACGAGGCGGTCAACGCGCAATCCGGCTGAAGCGGGCCGAGCCGCCCGCCGGTCCGCTGTTCGAGCTGGTCGAACCCGAACCGGCAGCGCGTTCGCGCCGCTGGGAACCGGAGGCCAGGGCCGTCGAGCGGGTGGTTGAAAAAGTCGTCGAGCGCGACCGGACCCGCCGCAAACTTCCCGACCGCCGCAAGGGCTATATCCAGAAGGCCGCCGTCGGCGGGCACAAGGTCTATATCCATACAGGCGAGTACGAGGACGGCGAACTCGGCGAGATATTCATCGACATGCACAAGGAAGGGGCAGCCTTCCGCTCGTTGATGAACAATTTTGCCATCGCTATCTCGATAGGCCTCCAGTACGGCGTGCCGCTGGACGAGTTCGTCGATGCCTTCATCTTCACCCGGTTCGAGCCAGCCGGGGCTGTTACGGGCAATGATTCGATCAAATCCGCGACCTCGATCCTCGACTACATCTTCCGCGAGTTGGGCGTGTCCTATCTGGACCGGTCGGAACTGGCCAATGCCGAGCCTGATCCGATGAGCGGCAAGGGATTGGGCACGCTGGAAGGCGATGGCGATGCGCCAGAGGCCGTTCCGGCCGCCCGGTTCATCTCCAAGGGTTTCGCCCGCGGTGCGGCCCCGGACAATCTGGTCGTCCTTCCTTTTGGCCAAAAGCGGAACACGTCGATCGTGAGCCCTGTCGTCACCGAGGCCACAGCCTGTCCGGCCTGCGGCGACTTCTCGCTACAGCAGCGCGGCGCGGGCTGGATCTGCGACACCTGTGGTGCCGCGCCGTCGATGCAGGGTTGATCAACGATTTGGTGCCATGATGCCGGATGTCGAGCCCCGCCCGACGCCGAGACCGGAGCCCGCCATGAAGCCGATCCTGACCACCGCCGTTGTTGCCGCCCTTGTCGCCGCAGCCCTGCCAGCCGTCGCCCAGAATGCGAGTCAGATCGCACGGGTACGCGGCGGGGCCAGCTGCGCAGGCTGCAACCTTTTCCAGGCCGGTCTGTCGGGCCTGGAGGCGCGCGGCCTGAACCTGTCGGGTGCAAGACTGCGTCAGGCCGATCTGAGCCTGTCGGTAATGAACCGGACACGCTTCTCAAGCGCCGATCTGCGTGACGTCGAGGCCTATGGCGGCGTCTTTTCGGGCGCGAACTTCTCCGGCTCCAACATGACCAATGCCAGTTTCGTCGGGGCCTCGCTTGACGGCGCACTCTTCGCACGCGCGACCTTGACGGGCGTCAATTTCTCGGGAGCTTCACTGCGGCGCGCGACCGGCCTGACCCAGGCCCGTCTGAACCAGGCTTGCGGCGACGAGGCGACACGACTGCCTGGACGCCTGACCATTCCCCAATGCTAACGACCCAAGGCCTTACGGCGATTTAAGGAGGGGTTGCCGGGGTTAGAAGTCATGAAGGCAGGGTGAAACATATCGATGCACCCCTGTTCCGTCGCCTCTCGACCACCGGCCTCGCGCTGGGGGCCAGCATTGTCGTCCTCGCCGCAGCGGGATCGGCGAATGCCGAACTCCGGATGCAGTATCAAGACCGTGATGTCGCCAGGATGGTGTCGCTGGGCGGGACCTGCCACCGCTGCGAACTGTCCGGCCGAGACCTGACAGGTGCCGCCTTTACCGGCGCGGTCTTTACCAACGCCACCCTAGTCGGAGCCAATCTGCGCGGCGCGGAACTGGTCGGATCGAATTTCTCGGGCAGCGACTTCAGCCGCGCTGACCTGTCGGGCGCCGAAATGGTGGGAGCCGACTTCACCGGTGCCAATTTTTCGGGCGCGGATCTTTCGGGTGCCGAGGCCATGGGAGCGACCCTGGTGCGGGCCCGTCTGGCGGGCGCGGACCTCACGGGCGCGGCGCTGAACGGGGCCAATCTGAACACCGCAACCCTGAACGGTGCTGACCTGAGCTCGGTTGAGCTCAACGCCGCTACGCTCGCCAACGTCAGCGCCCGCTCGGCGGACTTCTCCGGTGCCGGGATTGCCATGTCGAATCTTTCGAACGGCGACTTCCGCTCCGCCTCGTTCCGCGATGCGACCCTGAACGGCGCGCGCCTGACCGGTGGGCGGTTCAGCGGCTCGGATTTCAGAGGCGCTTCGCTGAGCCGCACCGACATTCGCGGTGCGGACCTGTCCGGGGCCCGCGGACTGAGCCAGGATCAGGTGGGCAGTGCCTGCGGCGACGCCTCCACCCGCCTCCCCGCCCGGTTGACCGCCCAGGTCTGCCGTGGGGTTCGTGTGATCCGGATCGCACCGCCGGCCCCGCCGATCCCCCCGGGCACGCGCAACCTGGTCGTGGCCGGCGCCGAGCGCTGATCTGCGCCGTCAGGTCTTGAGCGGCAGGCTCGGGCGGATGTGCAGTTCCTTGTACTGTCGCTCGGCCGCGTCCGACGGTGCGCTCATCAGCAGATCCTGGCCCTGCTGGTTCAGCGGGAAGGCGATGACCTCGCGGATCGCCGTCTGGTTGGCCAGCAGCATGACGATGCGGTCGATGCCGGGGGCCAGACCGCCGTGCGGCGGCGCGCCGTAGCGGAAGGCGTTGAGCATACCGCCGAACTGGTCCTCGACCACCGAGGCGTCATAGCCGGCGATCTCGAAGGCCTTGAGCATGGTCTCGGCCTTGTGGTTCCGGATCGCGCCCGAGCACAGCTCATAGCCGTTGCAGACGATGTCATACTGGTAGGCGAGGATGTCGAGCGGATCCTGCGTCTGCAGCGCCTCCATCTCACCCTGCGGCATCGAGAAGGGGTTGTGGCTGAAGTCGACCTTCTTCTCTTCTTCGGACCATTCGAACATCGGGAAGTCGACGATCCAGCAGAATTTGAACTCGTCGTCCGAGATCAGGTTCAGGTCCTGACCCAGCTTGGTGCGGGCGTTGCCGGCGAATTTGTAGAAGATCGACGGGTCACCGGCGGCAAAGAAGGCAGCGTCGCCCTTGCCCATGGCCAGCGACTTCATCAGGGCGTCGGTCGGCTCGGCACCCAGGTTCTTGGCGATGGGACCGCCCCAGGCTCCCTGGTCCTCGGACCAGAAGATGTAGCCGAGGCCGGGCTGACCCTCGCCCTGGGCCCAGGAATTCATGCGGTCGCAGAAGGCGCGTGAGCCGCCGGTCGGGGCTGGAATGGCCCAGACGGCGTTCTTCGCATCGGCCGCCAGAATCTTGTTGAACAGGCCGAAACCACCGTCGCGGAACTGGTCGCTGACGTCCTTCATCTCGATGGGGTTGCGCAGGTCCGGCTTGTCGGTGCCGTATTTGGCGATGCTCTCCCGGTAGGGGATGCGCACGAAGGGGTAGGGATCGACCGTCTTGCCGTCGGCAAACTCCTCGAACACGCCATGCATGACGGGTTCGATGGCGGCGAAGACGTCCTCTTGCGTGACGAAGCTCATCTCGACGTCGAGCTGGTAGAATTCCAGCGACCGGTCGGCGCGCAGGTCCTCGTCGCGGAAACAGGGGGCGATCTGGAAATAACGGTCGAAGCCCGAAACCATCAGCAGCTGTTTGAACTGCTGCGGAGCCTGGGGAAGCGCGTAGAATTTGCCGGGG
>Ga0105054_10009684_pt1 | contig 12439 bp, 17 predicted proteins | sample BON02_FD_78091 | JGI IMG/M metagenome (GOLD analysis project Ga0105054, IMG submission 78091) | Freshwater microbial communities from Lake Bonney liftoff mats and glacier meltwater in Antarctica - BON-02 (megahit assembly) | ecosystem: Environmental > Aquatic > Freshwater > Ice > Glacier... | reverse complement strand
AGCTATCGACAAGTGTATCAGTGACTACGAACCACGTTTCTCCTTCCTTCCTCGAAGATATTCAAGGAATTACTATCAGTACAAGCATGCGTACCATGTTGGTCCATTCAAGGTCACGGATCCGCTGTCTTTCCATTTGACAGTGGAAAGGCTGATGGAGAATGAAGCAGCGTCAGTGAGAATGTTGGAAATCGATACCAAAAATGTCCTCGAGACTGGAGCACATTATGTTCTAAGTGGGCAGAAATCTTTCCACGATGCATTGTTCTGGGTTGCAAAAGAGATGAATTATCTCACCAACAAGACCCAGAAGTCCCATATGGTGACAGTCACTTACATCGGAACTCCCAATCTGCCTTTGGAATGGGCTGACAAGTTGGCTGAGCAGCTTCGAGCTGAGAACAAAGTACCTGAAGTTCTCCACACTACCTACAATCCCGTATTCCAAGAGAGAATTTATTCTCTGCTCGATCACACATGGAATGATGATTTGGTGAATGCCATCCTGATGTCGAAAGTGGAGGCTGTTGGTGACAATCTCATTCCAGAAAATGCTTGGACCCTTCCTCAAGGTATTGATGCTGCTAAGCATGAAGCGCGCATAAAGTGGCTTTCTGACAATGTGAAGATATCTTCAAATGCTCCTGGACCTAGCGATTGCTGAATATGAGTAGTTAACCTGTTTTAAAAAACTTTAATATATTAAATAATATATTTATTACTTATTTTTTATATATCTATATAGATATATACCAACTACTTTCCAGTCTGCTAGAATTAGTTCCTTAAGGTCTTGGTCAATGTCTAATTCTCTAACTATACATGGACCTAACCATCTGTCCATATACGCGTCGATAACGCTGTCTAAATTATTATCAAAGCATTTATTTAATATATAATCTACATCTCCGATTAATTGTTTTTTAATTGTTATTGTGTGTTGATCAGATATATCTTTAATTAAAGATATATCTTCCTTCAAATCTGTTAGAAAATTAATTAGTAGCGCTAAATGTTCCATTTTAGATATAATTCGAATAGATAAAGTCTTTAATGAAATTGATCTTTATTATAATAAGGTTTAACTAAATACGACTATTTTCAAACATGTTGGACGTACCAGTTGTGAAGAATACTATGGTCGAGGAGCTATTATTAGACACGTGTATACCATATTTAGGAATATTGACTTACGACGACGAGTTGTGGATCGTGGATAGAAGAGTGATCAACACAGATACCAAACTTATCTCTAGAGGTCAGATGGCTGTTATGTACAAGGTGAATGAACTTGAAGACATATTATTACAGTTATCTGATGAAAAGGTAGAAGGTCTTAAGAAGAGAATATTAGCGACCAAAATAAGAGATTGTCTACTCTCCAAAGGCAGAGTGTGTAGACTAAAGTGAGTAGTCTAAAGTGAATAAACTAAAGTGAATAAACTAAAGTGAATGAATTCTAACCTACAAGAATATGTAGCCAAGCTACACACTCTATATGTGCAATATAGAGAAGAAAAGCATACGGGAGAAGAATTGCTATCTATACTAGCTTTATACGAGAATAAATGTAGTGTAGTACATAACAGATTTATGGCTGGCCTAGTAGCTAAGCTTATTATAACCAAAACAATCTCGGTAGATGAATATGGAAGCGTGAGCGCTCTCAATCCAGTCAAAATATTTCACTTTATTATAATCTATCCAGATACTGATATAGTATATAGTGTACTGATTGACAATATTGAACTCTTCTGTTAGATTTCATTTTAAAAAACGTATTAGTTAATATGTTTTTTATAAGGATAAATCACTCTGTAACCATAGGAATAATATTCCTAACTGAAGTACTGTTTATATATTTCAGTACTAAAATGCCAAGATATACAATGATATTAATATTAATATAAATATATCGTTATCAAAATCGATTAAGATTTAAAAAGGTATGTTTTTTTAATTTAAATATGCCTAAATTAACACATGAGACTGCCTCTGCTAAGGCTATAGCAAAAAATATTAGATTATTATCGACATATCATACGTATGATGATGATATGAACGTTAGATGCGAGATATGCTTTAGATGTTATAGAGCTAGTTTAAGAAATATAATAGTCGATGGATGTATAGAATGTGATAATGTATGTAGGACTAAAAAGTGCTGGTATAAATAACGATTATGTATGTAAACAGTGTAATAATGTAGTTGAAAAGTCTCTTCTCGATAGACAAATATTGGGAAAAATGTATGGTTTATGCTGCTAATAATGACATAAAATTAATAATAGATAAAAACGATAGAGATTTTAAAGTCTCAGTTATATGGGTATGCAATTCAAATCATTTTGTACATGCTACTTTATCAAGAATTAAAAATACACAATGGTGTCCAGATTGCACATGGGGAAAAAACATATTTTCTAGACAAAAAGCTATCGAATTAGCCCAAAATCAAAGTGGGGATGTTTGTGTAGATGATAGAAAATATGAAGGAGCTTATACACTGTACATGTGGAAATGTACATCTGGACATATATTTCTTAAGCGATTAATTGAAGTATGGGACGGCGAATGGTGTAGAACATGTGAAATTGCAGACAAAAGAGGTAAAGACTTTTCAAATGATATGTTATGGTATATGGCTATTAAAAACGAAGTATTTTTATTGGACTTCGATCCATGTGTACCAGATATTTTCAAAATGTATATAGAAAACAAGCCCGCATATATGGGACTTGATTGTATGTATATATGGAAATGTAACAAAGATCATATTTTTACATTGAGTTTTAAAGATGTTTTCTTTGCAGATAAATGGTGTGTAGATTGTATTAAAGAATGTGGAAGTGTTGAATAGTCCATATTTAAAAAATTAGTGTTTGATGTATTAATTAATACATCGTGCTAAAATGATGTCAAAATGTAGTGTTTGTGTTTTATGTTTATTTTGACCACCTGAAATTGACCTTCGAAATCTCGTTTCGATACATTTTTCTAGTCACTTTACATATACTTATGTGTCTAGAAAGTTTAAAGATACCATCAGTATCTTTCAGTATCTTTAAACTTTCTAGACACATAACACTATAATATATAACTGATAAAAGATACTAATAAAATTTCCAGTATCTTTGAACGCAGATAACACAAAATACCATTACTATTGTAGAATTATATAGGATAGTAATGGTATAATTCTACAATATGATGATCGAAATATGTTATCTGCGTTCAAAGATACTACAAGAAAGAATACTGGAAATTGCTTTTATTTAAATATAAAAGCAATGCCTAGAATAGCGCTTACACAAGAAGAAGTAATAAAACGAGGTAAGGAAAACGGCGTAACTGTCCTTAGAGATTATCGAACATCTAAACACAAAATAGATGTCCGTTGTGATATATGTTACGCTGAATGGTCAGTATATCCTAATAAATTATTTTCTGGATCAAAATGTCCAAAGTGTAAAGGTGATAGTAACTGTAACATAAAAGGTTTCTGTAAAGTAAATGATAGAATTGGAGAAAATGTTAAAATAATTGTATATAATGGCTATAATACTTATTCGACAGTTCAATGTGTTTTATGTGAACATGAATGGAAAGCATATCCATGTTATCTAATTTCGCAGGTAAAAAGTAAAACTGTAGTTGTTTGTCCGATGTGTAAGAATGAAAAGCCAGATTGGGAATATTTTAGGAAAATAATCGATGAAGTAAGCTTATCATGCGAAACGCTTCCATATACAAAAGATAGGTTGCATAAATTTTTCTGTATGATATGTGGTAGAAGTACGATGACCACCTTAGAATCTCAAATCAAAAATGTAGGATGCGTGTCATGCGAAAAATGTCCCTCAAGTAGATTATTAAAATATCAACATTATGCCGAATGTAAAGGTATGAAATATACAAGGCGTAAAATAATAAACACTAGGTATGGAAATACTAAATATATTAATATTTGGACATGCCCAAATAATCATATTGTAAGAAACGGCCCAGAACTAGCAGAATTAAAAAATACCGATGTTAAAACATGGTGTATAGATTGCAATTGGCGGAGAATGTATAATACCGAAACATTATATAATATAGCTATAGAGAAAAATGTAATATATTGTGGAGGCCCATATACTGGTCTGGATAGTAAATATATATTTAAGTGTAAACGTTTTCATATTATAGAATATACATACAGAGAGATCTTAGATGATAAATGGAAAAATGATTGTATACATTGTCGTGATGATATGATAGATATAGAGAAAAAATGTAAAGAAAATAAAAGAGAGACTATAATATTATATCCAGATCTTTCAACGGACGATTTATATATACAAAAGCTCCTAGATGAATATAGACAAAAAATATCAATTGAGTATAATAAGCATATATGTAATTATAGATTGAACTATGTGGATAGTAAGAAATATAAAGTATGCTGCGAAGGCGAAATAAGAAATAGAAAACATAAATTGAGAGTATCCGAAGAAAGATATAAGCGGGAACATTTAGTAGAACTTGAAGAAATGAAATGTATGGATATGACAGAAGATCGATATATAGAGCTAAAGTCTAAAATGTATTATAATGTATCTAATTATTTAGGAATACAATACGACTTTAGATTGCAACATATTAAGAAATATCAATTATACTAGAACATATTAATTAATATGTTTTTTAAAAGGATAATCACTCCGTAACCATAGGTATATTATTCTTAACCGCAAACTGATATACCCAATACAATTCCTCGGGAGGTATAGTACCGTGACAGATACGCGCATGTCTATCGACATTAGATCCAAATGCTGTCTTGCTGTCATTATAGTGTATCAATCGTATAACATTAACTCCCAACTTCTCAACGATACGCGAGATATATTCAGGTAGCTTCTGGCCAGTAGAATAGACATGGCAAGTATCAATGCATAGAGCGAAAGGACACTCGCCTTCTGGATCTGTTTTGTATACTTGCTTGTAGTAGGCTGGATAGTCTGCAATCACTTCTTGATAGAATGAGATAAAGTCGTCAACATGTGTTAAGGTCTCAGTGCCTTGCCCTGCAGGTGTCTCCAGTAGTAGAGGACAGGTAGGTGTAATATTGCACAATATCCACAATGTATAATATTTAGCCTTATCGAATGCTTCGTCATAGCTGAAATTGAGAGCTTTAATATTCTTTCCTACATGTACTACACAGCCAGACATACCAATATCAGTAGCCACCTTCATCTCACGAATAACGCCATGGTAGATGGACTCCATGGGGTCTGGATACTTAGATGTTTGAGGCTTACACAAATTGATATAATAAGGTAAGTGTGAGAATGCAGGTTGACCGTTCTCAGCTATCTTAGCCTTAAGTTTAGGTATATCATATGTTGGAAAAGCACCTGTTCTACCAGTTAAAAAGGCTTGAACGGGAAAGAAGTTATATTGACATAAACTGTCATACAACCCTGAACAACCTGGAATATGACTGCCGACTTCAGGTGGAAGTATACCACACATGGCCAGGTTGATGAAAGAGGCTAGACCAGGATCTATAGGTTTTTCCAAACAAAAGGATAACATATCTACACATTCAGATATAATATCAGGTTTGATCGTATCCGAAGGTATGGACATAGACACAGCTTTATTGTTCAGATAATCTAATAGCGGCTTATGATCCCATTCTGGATCAAGCTCCATCAGAACGACAGGAGATTTCTGTAATGGATAATATATACCGATATAATCCACTTTCTTACCTTGAGATAATAGAAGTGCCGCGTAACTGCACACTTGCGCCATATGTGTTACACAATTAGTAGAAGGTTTCATCACTGATTTGATATCTACTACACTGTAGCTTACAGCTTCGCTAGAACCATTACCTTCGCTAGAACCATTACCTTCGCTAGAACCATTACTTTCGGCTAAAGATCCATAATTCCATACGATATCTGGATGACCTTGTACATAATCTTTGACCAGTTCCATACCAAAATGTACTTTATCTTGATTTTCAGAGGACAACTCGCCAAAGAAAAAGATAAAATCTCTATGGAACTTAGTAAAGAGACTCCAAGCTTCAACATCGTCACTGATATCAGTACCTGTAGCTCGGATGATAGCTGGTATGACTTTCTTCCAACCATGTTTGTCTCCATCCGACAATGCTTCCAGCGAAAGAATTTGTTCCTCTTCGGTACAAGAAGTAATATCGCATAATTCCGGATCATTGCAATATAGTTGAACGCGAAGTAGTAAATCTACCATCAACCCGAAATGAGACATAGCGTTGGATCCGCTTTTGTATACCCATGATGGAAAAGACTGTGTAGGTAGATTGAACATACTCCAATCGATAGTTTGAGGAAGTAATGGCAATAAATCATCATCGCTTCCACTTTTGATGATTTCGGTCACATGGACCGGTGTTATGTCTGCCATAACTGAAAATTTAAGTAAAAATAATGTTCTATTTAAAACAATTTCAATAACCAGACAGTTCTAAATTTTTTATAATTTTTGTCATCATGGCGGCCTCAAACAACAGAAGCGCAAATATGCTCGCCGCCAAAAAGAAGGCTAAAGCGTATGAACAAGAGATGAGAGAGTATGAAATCAAACAATTTGGTAGAGAAGCAGATGTAGTTAAACGGAGCGTTTATGGTATCGGGATTGTACCTCTCGCATATTATGCTATATTTTTGAATTGAGACGGTGAAGAATTGATTATGCGTATTAATACTATAAGTGGGGATGTCGAACCTATAGATTTCATAAATATTTTCAAGGAAAAAAGTACAGGCAGAAATCGAATCGTCGATGTATTTGGCGATTTCTACGAAGATGATTATCTGTATTACATTAATGATATGAACGAGGATATTGTGTCTTCTAGACATAAATTGAAACCTTTTGTTAATGGTAAATCTGATATTGTATATATTGATGTTCAAGATAGACAAAATCAATACCAGGAAGAAATTATTTCAAATAGAAAGGCTAACAGTCAAGAAAATTGGGAAGAGGAAGAACAATCTTCCTCTCAACCTCCAGAGTTTAAACAGTTCGATAATAACAACAGAATGCACGGACCAGCCATTCTCTATGACAATGATGGATATCTTGAACAAATGGGTAATTATGATCACGGTGTTAGAGTAGGAGCCTGGAACATGTACGATTCGGACGGATCTATCAATAGCAGTGAATTATTTGAGAACGACCAGAAGACTGGCCCTTGGGTGATCTTCTACAAAAACGGTGTAGTTAATGCCCAGCCTATCACGAAGATGGTACGTTCAAGAAAGAGATACAATTCTAACCATATACATATTAATTAATATGTAAAAATGTCTAGATCGCCTCGTAGATCTTCACCTGCTCCTGTCAGAGATGGTCCAATGGCTATGGTAGATACATCACAATTGAACAGACTGAAGTCTGGCAAGATGCATGGATTGTGGATAAATTATGACCATCGAGGTACATTAGAACAGTGCGGAAATTATATTTATGGTGAGAAGTATGGCGCTTGGAATACATATGATAGTGATGGAAGTCCTAACAGTACTGGTATGTATGAAAAAGGTAAGAGGACTGGTCCTTGGATGATATTCTATAAAAACGGGGTTACTAACGCCGTAGGTATGATGAAAGACGATGAGAGAATAGGAACATGGACTGTTTACCATGAAGATGGCACCTTCAAGAAAAAAATGGAATTCTGATGAGTTCTAACTACATATCTGTTCATATGTTTCGTTTATCCAATCGTCACATATATTATCTAATATGAATTCTATCAATTCATAGTGATTTCCGATAAACACATCCGATGTTGGCATTTTATATTTTTCTACTAATACAGTATATAGATCGCGTAAGGATGATACGGGTGTCGAGTGTACGTGTGATGATTGTAACTATTAGTTAATAGTTATATACACTATATTACAGTATATACAAGTTTTTTTAAGATACACATTATATAAATTAATAGTTAAGTTTTTTAAGATATAGCCTTCACTCCACAATAACCATATCGTCCACATCCATCAACTTCATCGCGAGAGTAAGGAAAGGTACGTGAAGATTCAAATCTGTGGCTGCTGAGATACAAATAGCAGCATCTGGCATCTCACCATCGTACAGATCGGCTTTGCTGAACACATTGATAACATTTTCATAAGCTATATGTCCAACAAGCCTATCTCTCCATATTTCCATATGATCCAAAGATTCTGGATCACTCCAAATCTTTCCTGCCCAGCAGTATCCCAACAATTGAATTGGATAATACCATAGTTGGTATGAATAGTGATAGGATGAACTTCCACTCCTAGTGTGGCCACATACTTGTGTTCAAAGTCGTTAAGAAGTAGTTTCTTGATATATGTGGTTTTACCAACATTACCATCGCCTACCAATACAATTTTGAAGGTTATAGCAGCCATGGTTATATGAGAATATTGTATAGTACGGATTCAATACCTAACGTTATTAACTGGCGATGAAATAATAAAAGATCAATTTCAGTATACTAACATGTGACGATAAGTATAGTTATATGTGTATTGATATTGCATAATAACTATTAATTAATAGTTATATACATTATTTACATTAATATACAAGTTTTTTTATACACTATATTACAATATATACAGAGTTTTTTAAAGTCTATCTATCTAGACTGCAGGCATAGGCATGCGCTTGCGGGGAGCGTGGACAATCCTCTGTGTCTGAGGCGCACCAGGGGGAGGAGTGTACTGTCCGGGAGGAGGTGTTTGGTATGGTCCGGGAGCATACACCTGTGGCTGGACTGCAAAGTCGGTGAGAAATCCTGCAGTGGCCTCATCAATGGACATACCCCACTCTTCGAGTTGCTTCTTCGCCATACCGCGGAAGCTCTTCAGCTTGATACACTTGAGACAGTATTGAGCTGGTTCGCCAGTGGCCTTGTCCTTGTAGATCTTGGCTCCACAACAGTGGCCTGGACGTTTGGAGGTCCCACCCATGACACGTTGGCACCCATTCACCTCATCCTTCTCCACCACCTTCTTTCCAGAAGGAGAAGTGACCTGGTTCTGGACAACCAGAGAGATGTTAGCAGACACCTTCATCTCCAATACTCCTTCGCACAGTTCATCAACAGTGAGAGGAGAGTCGTCATCTCTGTTCTCCAGGTATTCCACCACAGCTTGGAACACTGGGTAGAGAGAAGCCTTCTGGAGGTCGAGAAGAGTCTGGGAAAGGTTGGAAGCAGCCATGATTTCTGAGTAGAAAGTAGGGTAAAGTAGTCACAAAGAGTATATACTTGTATATATAGCTTGGTGGACAGTAGCAGTTACTAACGTAAACTAAGTTAATAAAAAATCAATTTTGATGTGCCGTCTTGATAAGATATACACCAAAATTGATCTTTTATTAACTTAATCTCACGCAGTAATATCGTCTACTGCTATTCTACATCGAGCTATACACCAGCATACCAAGTATATTACTTTGACAAAATGGATAACATCACACTGAACTTGAGAGATCTATCAGTTTTACTTTCTGAAGAATTTGATATATCTGTTACTATTGTACAGTTGATCGCTGGAATGGCTAATATTCAATCCATGCCGGCTAATAATATCGAGATTGAGGAGGAAGATTTGTCTTTTATCTTCAGTGATGAATACATTGTGGAGAATGAAGATCATATTGGAGGATGAAGAGTAAATGAATGTTTTAAAAAACGTATTAATTAATACGTTATCAATATACTGTACTGGTTTTCTTATCATACCAGTTCTTAGTCTGTAATGGTTCCATTCTCTTATTGTTCCAATTCATTTGACATAATATCATTCCTGTAGATCTCTTCAACTTCCTAAATGTAGAGTATATTTAAGATTGTGATAGACTTTAGTTAGAGAATCCATATTTTACTTACTATGATATCTGTTTATGTATTCGTTCAAATTCATTGTACTCATACTTTTATTACAAGTACTACATACAGGTCTCAGATTGTCAATATGATCAGAACCGCCGTTGGCAGCCGCCTCAACGTGACCTGCCTCCCATCCTTCCAACGCATCTATCTCGTTTTGACAACATACACAGCGACCTTTCATAGAATTACCAAAATGTTTCCTCCACAACTGATTCTTAATAGCCTTGGGAATGGTCTTCCTACTCTTTCTTTTATTATCAACTGTTATATTTGAAGAACTACTCTCTCCAAGTTCTTCAAATATAGTATCTTGTATATGTTTGGATATCAACTTACTTGAATAATCGAAAATATCAGATGTTGATGATACAATCATACATCTCTTATCAACATTGACATAATCTTTCAACTTAGTTTCGGCTATGGTTTTGCCTGTATCTATACATAAATATCCTTTTCTGTTAAATAACCATTCTGAGAATATCTTACAACTACATCCAAATAATAATTGATGAATATACTCGAAAGGCAGTTCGGTATTAGATATTACAGGAATAACACCTGAGTATTGCTTAGGTATATTAAGTCCGACATGTATCATCAAGTCCATAGAAAATACTTTATCTTCTGGACAAGATACAATACTATCCAATAATTCTTTCTGGTTCAATTTGGGAGCTGTATAGGTAGACGCAGAATGGACTAGATACACTAATGAGTATTTCTTAGTTTTAGGATATAGAAATTGTAAAGCTTTAGTTATTTCAGATCTATTGAAAGACTTAATAGTAGAAGCCATCGTTTTAATACAGTTAGTTTTACACTCACCTTTTATTGTTATAATCATGCATTTTAGTATATACATAAACTGTTCATGATCTATCTTTCCAGTAAAATACATATCCGTTATTTTACTACCGTCTATTCCAAACATGAGCAATATTTCAGATATTACAGGTTCCTTATATCTGAAATCTCGATATAACTTCTCATATCGCTTTCTCAACCCCTGATCTTCAGGAATATATGAAGGGAAAATATCCATATTTTCATATTTCCAATTACTCTATTTGACGATAACTATATCATAAAATATAATATTTTTATAATATAAAAAATGGGTAATCAGACTTCTCAATCAAATACTATCAGTAATTTCGAACCTGAAAGATACGAAGGATTGTGGTGGGAAATCGCTCGCTATCCTAATTTCTTCCAATCAGCATGTGTTAGATCTCAAGCATGCTATCATTGGAATCCTAAGGATCAGACTATGAAGGTATGCAATAAATGTTCTACTAAAGAAGATAAAACCATTAAAATTGTAGGCCAGGCTACTATTCCCGATTCCAAATATCCGGGACGTTTAGAAGTAGTTTTCCCTGCTAGTCAGATGGGACCAAGATCTACTGGCCAGTATTGGATACACTGGACAGATTATAATAATTATGCTATAGTCGGTAACGGAGATCGCTCTCAATTGTGGATTCTATCGAGAGAAGAATACATGTCCGCAAACAATTTCGAACTCATGGGGTGGGCTGTCAAAGGTTTAGGTTACGATCCTAATAAATTGATTGTGTCTAAAGGCGCTGTAAAAACTAGTAAAAGTGCCGAACTCCATAAAGAAGAACACCCAGTGAAAGAAAACGTTGAACATTACGACGACGATAATTGTGCATCTAAAGATTCTGACGATTCAAAGTTCTGGTCTGAAACAGAAAACTATTCTAAATATCCTGGCAGCTATAAAAATAAAACAGATTACGCTTCAGCTTTTTCGAAGAACTAAAGATGTCTAACAACGCTAGTGCCAAAACTAAAGGAAGAACTGCTAGAAAAAAGAAAGCCGTTCCTCTCCCTCCATCGTTACGCAATAAACCTACGTCTCCCAGAGATAAGCCTAAAGTATCTAATAATTCGTCTGCTCGTTCTAGTCGCGCTACCACTTCTCCTAGGAGAAGTAACAATGCATATGTAAGACCGGTTTCGCCTCCTAAACTTAGAGGGTCCAGAAGCAACATTGATCTTCCTCCTCCTGTCAGTTCAGTAGGCGCTAGCACGGGCGAGAGATATATCCGCCCATCTTCTCCTCGAGCATCTAGAAATAGAAATAGAGCCTCTTCACCTCGTACAAGAAGACCTGAAGCTACAGTAATAAGATCTGATCCCGTCAAAGAACAAGATATTCCGAGAGCATCGTCTCCTAGAGTATCGTCTCCTAGAGTATCGCCTCCGAGAGCATCGTCTCCTAGAGCGTCTTCTCCTAGAGTATCGCCTCCTAGAGTATCGTCTCCTAGAGCTACAAGAGTATCTTCTCCGAGAGCTACAAGAGTATCTTCTCCTAAAGTATCTTCTCCTAAAGTATCTTCTCCTAAAGTATCTTCTCCTAAAGTATCTTCTCCAAGAACATCATCTCCAAGAACATCTTCTACAAGAGCATCATCTCCAAGAACATCATCTCCGAGAGCTACAAGAGCATCATCT
>Ga0105054_10009683_pt1 | contig 12441 bp, 11 predicted proteins | sample BON02_FD_78091 | JGI IMG/M metagenome (GOLD analysis project Ga0105054, IMG submission 78091) | Freshwater microbial communities from Lake Bonney liftoff mats and glacier meltwater in Antarctica - BON-02 (megahit assembly) | ecosystem: Environmental > Aquatic > Freshwater > Ice > Glacier... | reverse complement strand
GACAATATTTTTAATTTCTTCAATCAAGATAATGTTATTACAAAACAAATTCAAGTGGATTTAGAAAAACGAAAAGATATTAAACCCATTGACGACATGAATAAAGTAGAGTTGAAAAAAATTAACAAAGTTGCAAGAGACCCAAAATTTGACAACATAGCAGACAATAACTATCCAACTATTATAGGAATAATTGGAACTGTAACAAAGACTAACGAATAAAAAAACTGGTTATAACCCGCTAGATTAAACGAAGTTCTTGCGTTTTAATCCATCTTGATAAATGCCGAGAAACCTGTTTACCACTTCGCTATTTTTTTCACAGAATTAATTTTAGAAAAGGTAAGGTATCAGATTTAAGTGCTAAGGCAATAAAATTGGCAGCTATTATTTAGAATATGGTTGTGAAAGGCTTGCTAAAATCGATTTAAGGGGTTGTTTTTATTTAAATCAAAAAAGAAAGTTAGGCTTAGCTAAAAGAATTCAAAAATAAACTATTCATTAATACTTTTTCTTGCTACAAATGTGTCTTTAAAATTGGTGTTGAAAACATGGCCTGTTTTACCTAATGCAGTCCAAAAGGGTTTTTTATCAGGTAAAGACTTAAATTCAACGAATATGTGTCCTTTTTTAGAATAGGCGCAATATCTATCAGTCAATTTTTTTTGTGCCCTATAGTCATAAATATTATACAATTTAATTGAATCACCCTGAAAACACCAATTTCCTTTAGTGCTAATTGCACTATCACAAAAGCCTAACAAAAAAGTGCTGTCTTCCTTTAATTCTAGACCTATTACTAAAAAATTCCTATAAAAATAGTTGCCATATTGCTTTCGATATTCACGCCTTTGGTGGTAGTCTAACGGAACTGAGCCATAGTATCCAATTGTATCATGTGATTGAACAACTCTTTTATTCTTGCAACTGTTTAAAATTAATAAAATAGAAAAAAAAGATATGTTAAGTAAAATTTTATGGCACATTGTTAATATTTAAATTGTTAAGCACTTGCGCCCTTGTTTTATTTTCAAAAAAAGCTAGGTCTGTTTCTAAGACATTCAAAATATTTTGAAAATATTGACTTGTATCTACATTTCTGTAGTAATTAATCATTGATTGAGCATTTTGTTTAAAAGTGCTGTTAATGATTATGTCAGAATTATTTCCATCAATTACGTTGTTTGATGCTGTTATAAATGAATTCAAAAGGTTATAGTGGCTCATAATATTGCTTAAATTTATGGTATTCTTTTGAATAACTACAGCGCTAATAAGATTGTAATAGGTTATATAGTCTTGTGTTTTTTCAGACATAATAAAAAAGCTATCTCTTGCTCGATAGGCGGCATTATTATCTATATGTGTTAAATTAGTAGAACTATCATCTATCAAATCATTCATATGTATAATACCACATACGCCTAAACCCTCACAAAGATAAGTATTATGGCCATCAGCATATTGAACATATTTGCAGCCATAATCTTTATTGTTAGATCCTCCACATTCGCTACAATAATTAAATAAGTATTGAATTTCCCTAGAAATCAACGATTTTTGTGAATCGTTTTTTTCAATTTTTGCCACTTCTTTCTTCGTGCATGCAAAAAAAGCAATACTGCTTAAAATTGCAATTGTTAAAAATGTTTTTTTCATAATGTTTTTTTAATGTTTTTAATACAATTACAAAATTCAAAAATTAATTTTCAGTAACCAAATGTAATATATTTATCAGATACTATAATTTATTACTGTGAATGGTTTTTTTGTTTTCCTCAAGAACCTTAACTAGTTCATCTCCACTAATTATATTGATTTGGTTATTTCCTCCATTAATATATTGGCATTGATTAAAAATGTTTTTTGGTGAGAATGACAAAATTTTTTCTATTGTGACCCCTAATTCATCCGCCAATTCCTTTAAATTGCTTATTGATATATCTATCTCTCCTTTTTCTAACTGTTGAAGCCATGATTGACCTTTATTTATCTTACGAGCTAAGCCATGTTGGGAATACCTTTTTAAAGTTCTAAAAACCCGTATATTTTCTCCAATTTTTTCTAAAATCATACTACAAATATAATTATAAAAATAGATTTTAACCAAAAGGTAAAAAAGCCTGCACTAATCTTTTCTTCTAATCTTCTGTTTTACCGCAGCCGTCATTCTGTTAATGCTGCTATAGTAGGCGTATTTATCTGCAGATACTAAAAATTTTATACGGGTACCTTTTCCAATGGTATTGCTGCGCAATCCATTCCATTTTTTAATGTAATTTAGGGGAACATCAAATATATCTTCTAGCAAATATAGCACATCGCCAGATTTTACAGTGTAATAAACCCACCTGTCCTGCGTGTGAGAAAACTCTGCAGGTTTATTGCTAGGCGCATCTGGATCTATTTCTTTCCCCACAGAATCTATGGCCATTAACTTTCCATCTCTTTGCACGATGGTAAAAGGAAAGGAATCAAACCTTAGTTTTTCTATTATTTGCTGTGCCTCTATTATAGAATCATTCACTCTTTTTAGTTCTTCTTTGGCTAATATTTCTTTATAAAATTGATAAAAATTAACTTTTTTAGCTCTAGGAATAACAAAGCTATACCTTTCTGGTTCAGCTGGCACAATGTCTTTCCTAAATTTGGCATTGAGGTAGCGAAAATCTGCAAGAGGCATTTTGCAAGCAGTGGCTAATGTAGAAAGTGAAAAGTTTCTTGGGGTCTGTATGGTATCAAGCAATGGCCAACTGAATTTTTCTTTTTTTACTTGGTGAAGGGCATAATAGTTCACCACATACATGCTTGCCATAAATCGATTTAAAGAGTTGTTTTTATTTAAATCAAAAAAGAAAGTTAGGCTTAGCTAAAAGAATTCAAAAATAAATTGATAAATTTGTACTTGTTATTGCAGATCTAAGTTTCGTAAATAATTGATTTATATATTTTTAAATTTAACTTAGTCAATAAACAGATAACACTAAATTCAACAGTAAAATAAAAAATATGATTGAACAACTAACACTCGTATCCGCTTTATTAGGTGGATTTGCATTCACATTCCTTGGTGCAATATTATCCAAAAATGACAGCAAGAAATTGACCTCTGTTGTGGTATCAATTTCTGCATTAACAGCCACAATGTTCTTTTTGTGTACTTTGGGTTGGGCACTTTTTGGCAATGCTTCTATTGAATCCCTTAATGGTTTAGCGAAAAGCAAGCACAAGTATCTATTCATAATTTTTATTTTTGGTATCGTGCTCTTTAATGTTTTACTCGCAATTTCGGGTTGGATACGCTCTAAAAATGTGGGAATTGTAACAACTATAATTGGAGTATTTGCTTTTTTATCAATGATATTTTTGTTTAAGGGTAGCATTAGTTAGTCTCATTTTATTACATTGTAAATCAAAACCTTTGACTTTGAAAAACCTGAAAGAACACAGAAATATTTTGTTGGTAATAACTATTATTAACTTGTTTGTACTTTGGAATTTTATTTCAGAAGGAAAGACAACACACGGAATAGGATATTTTATATTTTTTTATGTTGCAATTTTTCTTATTTACTTTTTTACAAATAGATTCCCACCAAAAATTGAAATTGAAGTAAAACAGCCGAAAAAAGAATTAGCTATAATTATTCTTTTCTCTATTTTGGGCGCGATTTTTATAGTAATTAATTTTTACCTAAAAGCAAATTCTGAACAAATTGGATTTTTAATAAGGCTTCCAATTTTATTAGGGCTTCTATTTTTTACTTTTCCAATCGGAATTGCTGTTTATTTACTTTTTAAGAAATATAAATTTTTGCAATTGGGGTTGAGGGTTAAACCATTAGCCGGTCTTTTACTTGGTCTTATAGTTTGGGGTTTGACGGGTCTTTTTGCATATATTTTTAATAAAAGTGGAATTATATGGGTTGCTGGTTATAAAGAACTTGGAGGCGTATCAGGCATGATTTTGCAAGGAGTGATTGGAGCCGGATTAGTAGAGGAGTTCAGTCGTTTTGCAATGCAGTCTCGTTTTGAAAAAGTATTTAAGCAATTTGGATTTAATATATTGTTTGCCACAATAATTTGGGCATTTATGCACTTTCCTGTGAATTATTTTAAGGAGGGTATCCGTGTATCTGAAATATTTATTTATTGCATTCAAATAATACCAATTGGTTTTATTTGGGGCTATTTGACGCAGAGGACAAAATCTATTGTACCTTCAACAATTGTTCATGGACTAAATTTATGGGGATTTCAAAATGGGTAATCTAAAAACGAAGTATCAACAAGTACTGATTCTATAAAAAAATGAGCGGTTTTCCGAAGAGGCGAGATTTAATGAAGTTTTACTCATTTATAGCTGAATATCTAATGCGTGTTTTGGGTTTAAACCCAATATTTAGATTTTACTCTTTAATTAATTGAGTTAAATCAAAGGAGCATCCAACACTAAAAGACTAAAATTATGTAAAAAATTTTATAAATTATGTAAAGTTTTCGTTATAAAAACAATTTAATTTCGCAAGATATTTTTAAATCAGAAAGCCGAGGGGCATAATTAAAAGAATTAAATGTAATAAAAAAAAATGAAAATAGCAATATTCAGCATACACAGTTTTGACAGACCATTTTTTGAAAAAATTAAAAAAAGCAATCATGAGTTTGTTTATTTTGAAGAACAAATTTCGAAAGAAACCGCACATTTGGCAAAAGATTTTGACGCTATTTCAATTTTTACTTCTGATACTGTTGATGAAGATATATTGAAATTATTGCATTCTTATGGCGTAAAATATATTACTTTACGCTCTGTGGGTTATGATCATGTAAACATAGACAAAGCTACAAAATTGAAAATAAAAGTTGCAAATGTGCCAGAATATTCTCCTTTTGCCATTGCGGAGCATACTGTAGCGATGATTTTAGCACTAAATAGAAAATTAATAATTGCCGATAATCGTGTTAAACGACACGATTTTAGTTTGGGTGGTTTAACTGGATTTGACTTAAACGGTAAAACAGTCGGAATTATCGGGACAGGTAAAATAGGGTCTGTTTTATCAAAAATACTATATGGCTTTGGATGTAAACTACTTGGTTGTGATAAAATTGAAGACAGTTCCCTAAAATCAAAATACGATTTACGCTATACCACTCTTGACCTACTGTGTAAACAATCAGATATTATTAGCTTAAACCTTCCGTTAAATATAGAAACAAAATATATGATAGACGAACAGCAAATTTTTCTTATGAAAAATGGTGTTATGTTAATCAATACGGCACGAGGAGGGATTGTGAATACCCAATCGGTGCTAAATGCTTTAAAATCTGGCAAAATTGGCTCCTTTGGAATGGATGTATACGAAAATGAAAAAGGAATCTTCTTTTTTGACCACAGTCGTTCAATTCTTCAAGACGACACATTGGCTTTACTTACAACCTATAGCAATGTTTTAATCACTGCACATCAATCATTTTTAACTAACGAAGCCTTGGAAGGCATTGTGAACACAACGCTTAAAAATGCAGATCAGTGGCAAAAGGATGGAAAATCAATTAATGACGTCAATTAAAATAAAAAAATGAAAATACTAGTAACCACCGATTTTTCTGAAAATTCAAAAGGAGCAATTAGGTTTGTGCAAACCCTTGCAAGGCAAACAGAAAATATTGAAGTAATTTTCTATCATGCAATCTTCATCATGCAACCCACGCGCTGGAGTGATGTTTTTTTTAAAGCTTATAAGAATGAAGAAATGGAACGTCTTTCATCAGACCTTAAAAAATTTGTTTATGCTTTAATCGGCAAACACAAAAGCAAATTTGCCACTATTAAGTTTGTAGTTGACAATTGTGTTTCAACCGAAAAGGATATTATTAGTTATGCCGAAAAAAACAAAATAGACTTTATATGCATAGCAACCCAAGGTGCAGGTATGCTTAGAAAAATTATGGGTACACATACCTCCTATCTTGTAAATAATTCCAAAACTCCTGTAATGGTAATTCCAAGTCATTATAGAGCTAAAACGCTGAAAAAGGCTACTTATTTATCTGATTTTGAAAACCTTAAAAATGAAGTAATTAAAATCACACAATTATCAAAAGAAATTGCTTTGCAAATAGAAGTTTTGCATTATTCATCTATCGTAATGGCAAACAAGAAGTTTGAAATAAATAAAGCATTATTTAACACAAAAGAATTTGAGCATATTAAATTGAATATTCAAAAAAACAACCTTGAGCTTTCACTTGTAGAAAGAATAACAAAGTATGTTCAAAAATCAAAACCCGAATTGTTAATCATGTTTACAAATAGGGAAAAAGGTTTCTTTGAAAGCCTATTTTTGCCAAGTAAATCGGCACAACTAACATACACGACAAAAGTTCCTGTATTAATCTTTTCGAAGTAATTAAAAGTGTGAATTCCAAAAGAAGTTTCTGCAATTGTATAATTCTTGCCTCATAAAAAATGATTTAGCTTTATGGAAAGGTTTTAATCATATCCTTATAAAAATTAAAAACAGCAATTACGAGCTTGTTTATTTTAAAGAACAGCTTTTTTATAAAATCTTTTATTTAGCAAAATGCTTTAAGGCTATGACTATTTTTAATTAAAACCCCTCAAAAGATAATTATGTTCATTCATCAATTTTTTTTACAACTAATCGCAAATAAATCAATTGGGTGTTAAGTTCACGACTTTGATGAGGACAAGCACCAAAGCAGATTAATTATTTATACCAAAAAATAGCATTATGAGTAGCATCGTCAACGATACAGACATCAAAACCCTTATCAAAAAAGATAAGATTATTGCTGACATCTATCACAAAAATCAATTACCACCCAATTGGACACGGCCAGAAGGGTTTATAACATTATCAAGAATAATTTTGGAACAACAAGTTAGTTTGGCTTCTGCCAATGCGCATTTTTTAAAACTAAGCACCTATGTAAAGGACTTTACACCATCGGCTATTGTAAAACTGTCCGATGATGAAATGCGTATTTGCCAGATCAGTCGTCAGAAATCAAACTATTTAAAGGCATTATCATCAGCCATAATGGACAATTCTCTTGATCTCGAAAAGATATCTAATAAAAGCGAAGAAGAAATAAGAAAGGAACTGACAAACATCAAAGGCATTGGCAATTGGACGGTGGATGTTTATTTGATGTTTTGTTTGCAATCAAAAAACATATTACCCATTGGCGATATTGCGCTCTTCAATACGATGAAAGAACTAACATCTGCAAATACAAAAGAAGAAATGATTTCTTTTGCGGAAAGATGGAGGCCATTACGCTCTCTTGCCACCTACTTTCTTTGGCATCATTATCTAGAAAAGCGTAAGAAAAAAGAAAAGTAAAATTCAGCTGTTTCAATTTTTTAAATTGAATTAGGTGGTTTTACCTGATTTGATTTAAATGGTTAAGCGGTGATAATAATCGAAACCAATTGCTTTGCACTTGGATGTTTTGCATTATTCAGCTGTTGTGCTAGATAGCAAGAAGTTTAATAAAATAAAGAATTATTCAATAGGGAATAATTTAAGAATATTGCATTAAATGTTCAGCAAATCATCCTTTATTTGTTACTTATAGAGAGAATTACAAAGTATGTTAAAAAATCCAAATCCAAATTGTCAATCATGTTTACCAAAATAGAAAAAGGTTTTTTTGAAAGCCTGTTTCTACTAGGTAAATCGGCAAAATTAACCTGTACCACAAAATTACCTGAATTGGTATATTCAAAGTAATAAAAAGTATGAATTGTGTAAGAAATTTCAGAAATTATGTAATTCTTGCCTCATAAAAACGATATAGCTTTGTGAAATGGTTTAAGGAAGTCTTTACAAAAATTAAAGACATAAAAATTTGAAAAAATGAGGCACTTTTTACAACTTAGCGGTGCAATAATAAAAGGCTAATCCATTATGAACAATTTGACCATACTCCTGTCGTTTTTGTGTTTACTCTCTGGAGTATTTATATTCCGAAAATTATGGCTTGGAGCATTGGGATCTGTTATCATCGTTCTTGTTTCGAGATTTTTATTTTCATCAGAAAGCAATGCAGTTTATTATGAGTTGTCAAATGCTGTGATTATTTGGACGGAACTCATGCTGTTGGTATTCGGAGCATACCTGTTTTATAATACACTGTCTGTTCATAAACATTTTATTCCTTTTGCAGAAAGCGTTTCAACAATTTCTTCACGCATTTCACTGGCAATTATACTCTGCTTTTTTATAGGTAGTTTTATGGAGGGCATTGCGGGTTTTGGCATACCTGCATTACTCATTGCCCCGCTTATGCTTACTGTTGGATTTAAGCCAATGACCGCTGTTGTTTTACCATTGGCAGCAAATACAACTGCTGTTTTATTTGGCGCATTGGGAACACCTTTGAGAATTGGATTGGGAATATTTCAACCTGATGAAGCAGTAACAATAACAATCATTTTAAATGCCTTACCTGCATTGGTAATGCCTTTTATACTGACTTATCTTTTGTCCAAAACGGAGCAATTAAAAATTAGCTGGAAAAAAGAGTGGAAAATGCTTTTAGGAGCTGGGTTTTGTTTTTATGTTCCCTTTGCACTTACTGCAATGTTCACCATAGAGTTTCCATCTGCCGTTGCAGGAATAGCTGGACTGCTGTGTTTCGTCTTTGTATTTATACCAACTAACGAAAAAATAGCTGGACGAATTTGGTGGAATACATTTTCACCTTATTTATTTTTCATCGTTTTGTTATTGTTATGGAAATTTGCTACTCAAAAAGTTCTCTTTTCTTTATCTAACAACATTAAAGATGTTTCATTTTATCAGCCTGGGATTGTTTTTATTATTGCCTCAATAATTGTTTTACTTTTCTTAAATAAAAAGAATTTTGGAATTCAGCTTTATAAATTGATAAAAGATGTTGTGTATAGAATTCGCATTCCAGCCATCACCATATTATTACTTATTGGTTTCACACAACTAATTGCAAAATCACTTTCGGAGCATGTGAGCTCATTAACCGCTTCTATGAATCAACCATGGCAAATGGTTTTTCAACCCATGATCGGTGTTAGCGGAAGTTTTATTACAGGGAGTGCAACTATGGGTAACCTTCTTTTTGCAGGAAGTTTAAGCGCTGTAGCATTGGCTCAACAACCTCTATTTATGTCGTTGCTTCACACAGGAGGTGCGATAGGTAACGCTATTTCTTTGCAAAATATAATAATGGTTAAATCTGTTATACCAGATAATATTTCAGAGGCGAGCGTATTGAAATTTAACCTGCCTGTAGTTCTGCTCTATGCGGTGTTAGTTGTTATATCAGCCTTTATTTTCATGAAATAAGCTAGAAATTAAAATTTAAATCAAAAATAGTTATGACTCATAAATACATAAAAAAATTCTCAGAACTATCCAACGATAAAGTCGCATTGGTTGGCGGTAAAAACGCTTCACTTGGTGAAATGTTCAATCAACTTTCTCCCAAAGGCATTAAAATTCCAGACGGTTTTGCAACCACATCAGAAGCATACTGGTTGTTTTTAGATGAGAATAATATTCGTGTTAAATTAACAGATTTAATGGATAAAATTGATTTGAAAGAATTTTCTAATCTAAAGGAAATTGGTTCAGAAGCCCGTGCTCTTGTGCTTAATGCAATTATTCCAGAACAAATTGCAAATGAAATAAAATCGGCTTACCGGAATTTATATGCTGAGCATAAAATTGAAATTGAGGTAGCCGTAAGAAGCAGTGCCACAGCCGAAGATTTGCCCACCGCAAGTTTTGCTGGGCAGCACGATTCATTTTTAAACATAAAAGGCGATGAAGTTTTGCTCGATACTTGTCAAAAATGTTTCGCATCACTATTTAATGATCGGGCAATAAAATATAGAATAAATAATGGATTTGAACACATGCATGTTGCCCTGTCTGTTGGTGTGCAACGTATGGTTCGTTCCGATTTGGCTTCTGCGGGAGTTGGATTTACCATTGAACCCGAAACCGGTTTTGAAAACATGATTTACCTTACTGGTAGTTGGGGTTTGGGCGAGAATGTGGTGCAAGGAGCTGTAAATCCTGATGAGTTTTATTTGTTTAAACCATCCATTCGCAACCATAAAAAATCCTTAGTTACCAAAAAACTGGGTAGTAAAACCAAAACTATGGTGTATGCCAAAGGGCAAAATGCAGGCAACAAAACCATTGAAAATATCGACACGCCCATTGAAAAACAATTGTTGTTTGTGCTGTCTGATACTGAAATTGAAACGCTGGCGGATTGGTGTTTGAAAATTGAAGAACACTACAAAATGCCAATGGACATTGAATGGGCAAAGGACGGCATTACCAATGAACTTTTTATTGTGCAGGCAAGACCCGAAACCATTCACAATAAAACCCAAAATGTTTCCTTTAAAGAATATCGCTTAACCGAAAAAGGAAGTTTAATTACCGCAGGCAAAGCCGTGGGCAGCAAAATAGTATCAGGCGTTGCCAGAGTTTTAGACTCGCCTGCCGAAGCACACAAGCTGCAAGCAGGTGAAATATTAGTTACGGATATTACCAATCCTGATTGGAACATTGTACTAAAAAAAGCATCGGTTATTATCACCAACAAAGGCGGAAGAACAAGTCATGCAGCCATAGTTGCACGCGAACTTGGTGTGGCTGCCGTGGTAGGAACAACCAATGCTACCGAAAAAATAAAAGACGGACAATTAATAACCGTTTCTTGTGCCGAAGGCGATGAAGGACAAGTTTACGATGGAAAATTAAATTGGGAAGAAAAAGAAATAAATCTGGTGAACACAAAAATTCCTAAAACGAAACCCATGTTTATTTTAGCCAATCCCGATAAAGCATTGCAACTTTCGTTTTATCCTAATCAGGGAGTTGGTTTGATGCGGATGGAATTTGTAATTAATGATTCTATTCAAATTCACCCCATGGCTTTGGTTAAGTTTGATGAGCTGAAAGATGAAAAAGCAAAACAGATAATTGAAACGCTTACGGTAAACCATCCTGATAAAAAAGAATATTTCATTGATAAACTTTCGCAAGCCATTGCATTTGTGGCAGCTGCATTTCATCCAAAAGATGTAATTGTAAGGATGAGTGATTTTAAAACCAATGAATACGCAAATTTGATTGGCGGCAAACAGTTTGAGCCACACGAAGAAAACCCGATGCTTGGTTTTAGAGGTGCATCAAGATATTACAGCGATTTGTATCGTGAGGGATTCCGTTTGGAATGTGAAGCGGTAAAAATTGTTCGCAATGAAATGGGATTAACCAATGTAAAAGTCATGATACCTTTTTGCAGAACCGTTGCTGAAGGCGAAAAAGTGGTGAAACTAATGGAAGAATTTGGATTGAAGCAGGGCGATAATGGCTTGGAGATTTATGTAATGATTGAAATACCAAGCAACGTAATTCTTGCCGAAAAGTTTGCTAAAGTGTTTGACGGATTCTCTATCGGTTCAAATGATTTAACACAACTCACACTGGGCATTGACCGCGATTCTGCTATTATCAGCAACTTGTTTGACGAAAATAATGAAGCCGTAAAATGGATGCTACAAAGTGTGATTGAAACAGCCAAAAAATGCAAAATCAAGATAGGATTATGCGGCCAAGCACCGAGTGATTATCCTGAATTTGCAAAGTTTCTTGTTGAATTGGGAATAGACAGCATTTCATTTAACCAAGATGCTTTAATAAAAGGAATTGAGAATATAAATAAAGCTGAAACAACGTGAACCATTCATCATGTTATTAACAATAAGCGGATTTTTATTTTGTGCTGCTGTGATTTTTTTCAGCGGTACTAAATTAGCTCATTACGGCAACCAAATGGCCGAATTAACTGGCATGGGTAAGGCATGGTTTGGTTTAATCATGATGGCCTCAGTAACCAGTTTGCCCGAATTGTTTGTTGGTATAAGCTCCGCAAGCATTATAGAATCTGCTGACTTTGCGGTAGGTGATGTGTTAGGCAGTTGTGCGTTTAATTTAGCTATTTTATCTCTATTAGATGTATTTTCAAAAAAAACAAGCTTATTCTCTATTGCTTCACAAAGCCACGTAATTGCGGGTGGTTTGGGTATTGTTTTGTTCTCTTTTGTAGGTATTGGACTGTTTTTGCCTTACGATTTCAAACTAATTGATTGGATTGGGATAAGCAGTATTATTTTTATTAGCATTTATTTGGTTTCCATTAAGTTGGTTTATCAATACGATAAAAACCACCCAACATTGAGTATTCCATCCAAACTAGAGGAGTTGCGAAATAAAACATCGCTTAAAAAAGTTATTTTTTGGTATTCGATAAACGCTTTAGTTGTCATTGGAGCCGCATTGTTGCTTCCGCATTTTGCAGAACAAATTTCCAATCAAACAGGACTAAACAAATCGTTTACAG
>Ga0105054_10009673_pt1 | contig 12451 bp, 13 predicted proteins | sample BON02_FD_78091 | JGI IMG/M metagenome (GOLD analysis project Ga0105054, IMG submission 78091) | Freshwater microbial communities from Lake Bonney liftoff mats and glacier meltwater in Antarctica - BON-02 (megahit assembly) | ecosystem: Environmental > Aquatic > Freshwater > Ice > Glacier... | reverse complement strand
TCATCGCGAGGGGCAAAGCCCGTGGCGACCAGGCCCGGCCGCCGCAGCAAGGCCGGGGGGATGGCAGCCTCCGCCAAAGTTCTGGATTGCCACGGCCTTCGGCCTCGCAATGACGGTGGCACCACGGCCTTCGGCCTCGCAATGACGGTGGCACCCCGGCCTTCGGCCTCGCAATGACGGTGGCACCCCGGCCTTCGGCCTCGCAATGACGGTGGCACCACGGCCTTCGGCCTCGCAATGACGGTGGCACCACGGCCTTCGGCCTCGCAATGACGGTGGCACCCCGGCCTTCGGCCTCGCAATGACGGTGGCACCCCGGCCTTCGGCCTCGCGATGACGGTGGCACCACGGCCTTCGGCCTCGCAATGACGGTGGCACCACGGCCTTCGGCCTCGCAATGACGGTGGCACCCCGGCCTTCGGCCTCGCGATGACGGTGGCACCACGGCCTTCGGCCTCGCAATGACGGTGGCACCCCGGCCTTCGGCCTCGCGATGACGGTGGCACCCCGGCCTTCGGCCTCGCAATGACGCCTTCTTGCTGCGGCCTTGAAGCAGTGCAGGGACCACACCCGGGAGGTCACGCCTGAGCAGCTCAAAGCCACAGACGAAGTCAGCTTCAGCGCAACCGCTGCAGCGAATCCAAGGTATCGCAGCAATCTCGCAGAGTACCGAGCGGATTGATCCGCGAAAGTTTGCTCGAGCGTCACGCAGCGCGCTCCCGCAGCGTGCGGTGCTCTCCTTGTGGGAGAGCCCTATTCGCGCAGCGAATGGGCCGATCGCGAGGCGCGTCGTCGAAGACGAAGAGCCTGGCTCCGCTGTATGCCATGCGGATCGGCGCATTGCTCTGGGGCGGTCGCTCCCACAGCGAGTGATAGCCACCCTGCGCGCGCCTGGCACAGCGCCAAACCTTCACCCATTGACACTGATCACACTCCAACGTCATCAAAGTGCTGTCAGAGCCGTCCGCTCAGGCGTAGCCTAGCGTTCAGGGTTTGAACACATCTCGACAGGCAGTTCGGGGTAGCTTTCGGGAAAGATCAAAGCGATCAGCTTGGGGGAGCCGTTCGAATCCTGCGCCGACCTGGCCTGTGCGAGGCCTTTGCTGCCGAGCGGGTACGAATTCCATCCCATCCGCGTCGCCTGGCATCTTTCCTGCCGCACCCCCCTTGTCATCAAACCGTTGACACTCGGCGCCGTCACAGTGCCCCGGCCATCAGGTCACGGACCAGATACCGTCGCGGGGAACACGGTAGGACGGTAGCGTCTTTGGGCCCCAGGCAAAAGAGCGGATCGCGAAACGCTCTGCCGAAGTCGAAACACCAGCCTGCGCCAGCGGCCATCCAGATTGCTGCATCGCCCTGCTTGCTGGGAGAACGCCGTCTGCAGTGTACTCAAAGCCTGTAAACCAGTACTGTTCAAGTGGTGCTGGTACTCAATAGGTGTCCCATGGACAACGTACTCACGGCAGCGGAACTCAAACGTCGCGGTATGACGGCCATCGAAGAAGGGCTGAAGTCAGGGCCGTTGCACATCCTCAAGCGCAACAAGCCGGCGGCAGTGGTGCTGAGCGAGGAAGACTATGCGCGCCTGACGCGGAACCGGGCCGTGATGCCACCGGACGGCCTGAGTGCGGTGCAATGGCTGCTCTCGTCGCAAGCGGGCGGGCGGCGTAGCAAGGCCGACATCGATCGCGATCTCGCCGAAGAGCGGGATTGGTGATTGCGTTTCTCGATTCGAGCGCGCTGATTTATCTCCTCGAAGGACAGGAGCCCTTTCGCAGCGCAGTGCATCGGCATCTGGCCGACCTGGCTGAGCGCTATCCGAACCTGGGGCTTTCCATCAGCCGACTGACATGGCTCGAAGCGCGTGTGGGTCCGATGAAAAGTGAGGCCAGCGGTCTTTTGAGGACCTGCGACGACCTCTTCGCTCGTCCGGACCTCATCTGGGTGGAACTCACTCGGGATGTCGTCGAGTTGGCAACGGCGATTCGAGTGCGGCACGGCTTACGCACGCCGGATGCCTTGCAAGCGGCCAGTGGCCTGCAACTCGGCGACGAGCATTGCTTCCTGACGGGAGATAAGGCGTTCAAGAGGGTTGCCGGACTGCAAGTTGAGGTTTTGCACTAAACTTGCGTGCCGCCCTAATCCGGCGTTACGTCCCTGTGGGAGAGCCCTATTCGCGCAGCGAATGGGCCGATCGCGAAGCGCCATGCCGAAGCTGAAGTCACTGCCTTCGCTGGATGTTATCGAGATCGCTGCATCGCCCTGCAGGCGATAGCAGCCTCCCACAAGAGCGTCTTCCGGTCCGAAAAGTGAACACCAAATCAATAACTCATCGCACGCCCCACAAGAGCCCGAACCCAGCATGAGCAGCGCTGACCCCTTCCACGCCCCCACCGACATCCGCCTCGCCGTCATCGGCCTAGGCTACGTTGGCCTGCCGCTGGCCGTGGAGTTTGGCAAGCAGCTGCCCACCGTCGGCTTCGACATCAGTGCCAAGCGCATCGAGGCACTGAAGCAGGGCAGGGACCACACCCGTGAGGTCACCCCTGAGCAGCTCAAAGCCACCGGTCAGCTCAGCTTCAGCGCTTCCGCGGAAGCGCTCAGCGCTTGCAACACGTACATTGTCACCGTCCCCACGCCGGTGGACGAGCACAAGACACCCGACCTCACGCCGCTGAAGCAGGCCAGCCAGACCGTCGGCGCCCACCTCAAGCAAGGCGATGTGGTCATCTATGAGTCCACCGTCTACCCCGGCGCCACCGAAGAAGTCTGCGTACCGGAACTGGAACAAGCCTCCGGCCTCACCTTCAACCGCGACTTCTTCGTCGGCTACAGCCCCGAGCGCATCAACCCGGGCGACCCGGAGCACAACGTCACCAACATCGTGAAGGTGACCGCAGGCTCCACCCCGGCCACGGCCGAATTCGTGGATGCGTTGTACCAGCGCATCGTCACTGCGGGCACCCACAAGGCCAGCTCCATCAAAGTGGCTGAGGCCGCCAAGGTCATCGAGAACACCCAGCGCGACGTCAACATCGCGCTCATCAACGAACTGGCCATGCTCTTTCACAAGCTCGGCCTGGACACCGAAGAAGTGCTGCAGGCCGCCGGTACCAAGTGGAACTTCCTGCCCTTCCGCCCGGGCCTGGTGGGTGGCCACTGCATCAGCGTCGATCCCTACTACCTCACCCACAAGGCCCGGGAGATCGGCTTCTACCCCGAAATGATCTTAGCCGGCCGCCGCACCAACGACGGCATGGGCAACTACATTGCCGATGCCACCATCAAGCTGATGGTGAAGCGGGGCATGGCCGTGAATGGCGCGCGCATCCTGGTGCTGGGCCTGGCTTTCAAGGAGAACTGCCCGGATCTGCGTAACACAAGGGTGGTGGACATCATCGCCGAACTGAAGACCTACCACGCTCAGGTAGACATCTATGATCCCTGGGTGAACGCGGAAGAGGCGCGGGAGGAGTATGGGCTCAGCATCCTGGAGCAAGCGCCGGAGCACGGCAGCTACGACGCCATCATCCTGGCCGTGCCGCATCGGGAGTTCGTCATCGAAGGTGCCAGCGCGATTCGAAGCTACGCCAGCGCCAATGCCGTTCTCTTCGACGTGAAGTCTGCACTTCCCCGCGAAGCGGCCGATCTCCGCCTATGAGGACGTCGCACAACACGTTGGTGGAAGCCACCTCGGAAGGTGGCCCAAAAGCGCGAACGAAGCCCCGAACCCATCATGGTGGGAGGCGCTTGGGCGCCGAACGGTTCGTTACTGAAGCCGCGCACACGGCGTCCGCGCCACAATCCGCAGCAGCAGTGGTTGAAGCCGGCCAGCCAAACATTCAGGGAACGACGCAGTCGTTCAGGCACCCACGCCACCCATCTCCATGCTGAAGCAGATCCGCGAACTCTACAGCCTGCTCACCGCAGAGCAGCGCAAGCGCTTGCTGCGCCTGCAGATGCTGGTGGTGCTCATGTCGGTCGCCGAGATCGCGGGCGTGGTCTCCATTGCCCCCTTCATGGCCCTGGTCGGCGACATGAGTCAGCTCGAAGGCGATGGCCGACTGGCGCAGCTCTACCAGGCTTCCAACCTGGGTGACCCGAGGCAGTTCCTGTTCTGGCTCGGGGCAGGCGTGCTGCTGGTGCTGACCGTCTCCGCCTGCATCTCCATGTTCACCACCTGGCGGCTCGCGCTCTATGGCAACCAGGTGGGGGCCGAACTCTCCATCCGCCTCTACCGCCACTATCTGCACCAGTCCTGGCTGTTCCATGCCGGCGGCACCAGCAGCCAGCTGACCAACCAGATCGCCCAGGAGTGTCAGCGCATCACCAACGGCATCATCAACCCCCTGATGCAGATGAACGCCAAGGCTGTGATGGCGGCGCTGATGACGGTGGCCATCCTGCTGTTCAACCCGATGGTGGCCCTGGTTGGCCTCGCCGTCTTCGGCGTGGCGTATGTACTGCTGTTCCGGATCGTCCGGCGGCGCCTCGTCGCCAACGGCCAGATCATCACCCAGTCGCAGCGCCAGCGCTTCAAGTTGATGGGGGAGGGCTTCGGCGGCATCAAGGACGTGCTGCTGCTGGGGCGTCAGCAGGACTTCATCACGCGCTTCACCCATGTCAGCCGGCGCTTTGCCCGGGCCATGGGTACGACGCAGGCCATGAGCCAGGTCCCGCGCTACGCCATGGAACTGGTGGCCTTCGGTGGGGTGATCGCGCTGGTGCTCTATCTGCTCGCAGCCCACGAGGGCAACCTGGGCACGATCCTGCCGCTGCTCTCCATCTATGCCCTGGCCGGCTTCAAGCTGCTGCCGGCGTTCCAGCAGATCTACACCAGTCTCGCCCAGGTCCGCGGCAACCTGGCCGCGTTCGAGGCGCTGCGGGAGGACCTTCATGCCTCCGCGACGGCCGCCCCGCATTCCGGGCAGGCCTCCAGCGAACCGCGTGCCTACCTGCCGCCCCGGAAGTCCATCGAGCTCGAGCACATCACGTTTGCCTATCCCGGCAAGGTCGAACCGGCCCTGCGCGACGTGACGGTGGAGATTCCCGTCAACCAGGTCATCGGCCTGGTGGGGGCCTCCGGCTCAGGCAAGTCCACCCTCATCGACGTATTGCTCGGCCTCCTCCGGCCGCAGCAGGGCGCGCTCCATGTCGATGGCGCTCCGGTGACCGAAGACCGGCTCCGCGCCTGGCAGAACAGCCTTGGGTTCGTGCCCCAGGCGATCTTCCTGGCGGACAGCAGCATCCGCGAGAACATCGCCTTCGGGCTGCCAGCTGCGGCCATCGACGAGGATCGCGTTCGCCAAGCCGCCACCATGGCTCATCTAGACGAGCTGCTTGCGGAGCTGCCCCATGGTCTGGAAACGAGAGTCGGCGAGCGCGGCGTCCAGCTCTCCGGCGGTCAGCGCCAGCGCATTGGCATTGCGAGAGCCCTCTATGACGATGCCGACGTCCTGATTCTGGATGAGGCCACCAGCGCGCTGGACGGCATCACCGAACGCCTGATCATGGACGCCATCCATGATTTCTCGGGCAAGAAGACCATCATCATGATTGCCCATCGCCTGGCCACCGTGAAGCAGTGCGACTGCATCTATTTTCTGGCCAACGGCCAGGTGATCGATCAGGGCAGCTATGACGAACTGAATCAGAACAATGCTGTCTTCCGACGCATGGCGCAGCACGCATGAACACGATGGCAAGGCAGTTCGGAGGTCCCCCGTGGAAAACCTGTTGAGAGGTCACATCTAGCCAATGGCCTTCCTGAGCTTGAACTGTGCCGACAAGCTCCGCGTCTTGTCGGCATGAACCCGCCTCACCTGAACCGGAAAAGGACCGATCCGACCTTGCTGATCGAACAGACAGAACTCGAAGGCGTTGTCCTGCTGCGCCCGAGGCGCTTCGAGGATGCCCGGGGCTTCTTCTCCGAGGTGTGGAATCACCGGCGTTTCGTCGAAGAAGTGGCGGATGTCACCTTCGTCCAGGACAACCAGTCCCTGTCCCGGCATGCCGGGACGATCCGGGGCCTCCACTATCAGTCGCCTCCGCACGCCCAGGCCAAGCTCGTACGCTGTGGCCGGGGACGCTTGCTGGACGTGGTGGTGGACGTGCGCAGGGGCAGCCCGACATGTGGGCATTGGGTCGCGCGTGAGCTGACGGAGGAGGGCGGCGAGCAGCTGTTCGTACCGGTGGGTTTTCTCCACGGATTCGTCAGCCTCGAGCCGGATACGGAAATCCTCTATAAGTGCTCGGACTACTATGCGCCCGATTGTGATGGCGCCGTCCGCTACGACGACCCAGTGCTCGGCATCGATTGGCGTACGGATCTGTGCCGCGTCGTCGTTTCCGACAAGGACGCAGCCGCACCCGCCCTGGACCAGTGGCAGAGCCCCTTTGTCTACTAAACCTGATCATCCGAATCGCGGTGGACGGCTGACCGCGACCCAACCAGCTATGGATTCCGAACCATGAAATTGCTCGTCACCGGCGGCGCCGGGTTCATCGGCTCCGCCGTAGTTCGACAGGTGGTCGCCCGCGGCCACGAAGTCGTCAACGTGGACGTTCTGACCTATGCCGCCTGTCTCGACAGCCTGGCCTCGGTGGCGAATGATGCCGCCTATGCCTTCGAACAGATCGACATCTGTGATGCACCCGGCCTGCGCCGGGTGTTCGTGAAACACGAGCCCGACGCCGTGCTCCACCTCGCTGCAGAGAGCCATGTCGATCGCTCCATCGATGGGCCTTCGGTCTTCATTCGCACCAATGTGCTGGGGACCGGGACGCTGCTGGAGGAGGCGCTGCACTATTGGAATGGCCGCGGACGGCCAGACCGGTTTCGCTTCCATCACGTCTCGACGGATGAGGTCTACGGCTCCCTGGCGGAGACCGGTTCCTTCACGGAATCCACGCCCTATGCACCGAACAGCCCCTACTCGGCTTCCAAGGCGGGTTCGGACCACTTGGTGCGTGCCTGGCGCGAGACCTATGGCCTGCCGACCCTGCTCACCAACTGCTCCAACAACTACGGGCCGTATCAGTTCCCGGAGAAGCTCATCCCCGTGGTGATCCTCAATGCCCTGGCCGGCCGGCCGATTCCGGTCTACGGCGCCGGCGAGAATGTCCGCGACTGGCTTCATGTGGAGGACCACGCGGACGCCCTGCTCGCCGTCCTCGAGCGCGGTGAGGTGGGCCGCTGCTACAACATCGGCGGCAACAGCGAGGCACGCAACATCGATCTGGTGCGCTCCCTGTGCCGGATCATGGACCGGGTGCGTCCGGCGGGCGCGCCGCACGCATCGCTCATCGAGTTCGTGGGCGATCGCCCGGGCCACGATCTGCGCTATGCCATCGACACGGGCCGCATCGAGCGGGAGCTCGGCTGGCGGCCCTCAGTGACGCTGGAGGAGGGGTTGGAGCGCACAGTTCGCTGGTATCTCGACAACGAAGCCTGGTGGCAGGCCCTCCAGTCTCGGGATGGCGTCGGCCGGCGCCTCGGTGCCGCGCGATGAACGCGATGAAAGTGCTCGTCTTCGGGCGAGACGGGCAGGTAGCCCGCGAGCTCGCCCGCCGCAAGCCCGACGGAATCGAACTCGTCTGCCTGTCCCGAGCGGAGGGGGATCTGGCAGATCCCGAGTCTTGCGCCCGCCGCGTGTCGGAGTACGGCTCGGACACAGTGATTGTCGCTGCGGCTTTCACCGGGGTCGATGCCGCGGAGGAGCATGCGGCTGAGGCGGAAGTGGTGAATGCCCACGCGCCCGCAGCGATTGCGGAGGCGTGCCGCCTAGAGGGCCGGTTGCTGCTTCATCTGTCCACCGACTATGTCTTTGATGGCCGCGGCCAGCAGCCCTGGCGCCCCGAGGATGCACCGGCGCCCCTTGGCGTCTACGGACGCACCAAGCTGGCGGGGGAAGAGGGGGTGCTCCATGCACTGCCTGATGCGACTATTCTTCGGACCTCCTGGGTCTTCTCGGCCCACGGGCGCAATTTTGTCAAGACGATGCTCGGGTTGGGACGGGAACGAAGTCAGCTTCGCGTCGTGGACGATCAGGTGGGCGGTCCGACCGCGGCAGCCGACATTGCCGATGCGTTGTACGAGATGGCCCGCATTCGGGCGCAGGGCAGGGGAGCGCCCGGTGTGTTTCATTTCGCAGGATTGCCAGCCGTGAGTTGGGCCGACTTCGCGCGGACCATCTTCACCAGCGCACAGCAGGACGTGGTCGTCGAATCGATACCGACCTCGGCGTATCCCGCACCCGCTGCCAGGCCTCTGAACTCGCGCCTGGATGGCACCTCGACTACCGAAACCTTCGGCATTCTCATGCCGGATTGGCGGCTCGCCTTGCAGCAGGTGATTGCCGAACTGGAGCCAGTGCATGACTGAACGCAAGGGCATTATCCTGGCTGGTGGATCGGGCACGCGCCTGTATCCGATTACGATGGCCAGTTCCAAGCAGTTGTTGCCCATCTACGACAAGCCGATGATCTACTACCCGCTGAGCGTCCTCATGCTTGCCGGCATCCGTGAGATCGCGATCATCACCACGCCTGAGGATCAGGCTCAGTTCCAGCGCCTGCTGGGGGATGGGCAACAATGGGGGATTCGCTTCGAATACATCGAGCAGCCTTCGCCGGACGGCTTGGCGCAGGCCTACCTGCTCGCCGAGGACTTCCTGGACGGCGCACCCTCGGCCATGATCCTGGGCGACAACCTGTTCTTCGGCCAGGGCCTCGGAGACCTGCTGCGATTGGCCGATACCCACCAAAGCGGCGGGACCGTCTTCGGTTACCGAGTCTCGGACCCGGAGCGCTATGGCGTCGTCGGTTTTGATGACGAAGGTCGGGCTACCTCCATCATCGAGAAACCCGAGCGCCCGGCATCGAACTATGCCGTGACGGGCCTGTATTATCTGGACGGAGACGCGCCGCGTCGCGCCCGCTCGGTGACGCCTTCGGACCGGGGCGAGCTCGAAATCACGTCCCTGCTCGAGACCTATCTCAACGAGGGCACACTGTCCGTCGAGCTCATGGGCCGTGGCTACGCCTGGCTCGACACCGGGACCCACGAGAGCTTACTCGATGCAGGCAATTTCGTGCGCACGCTGGAGAAGCGTCAGGGACTGCAGACCGGTAGTCCGGACGAGATCGCCTATGAGCAGAGCTGGATCGAGCGTGCGGCGCTGCTTGAGCGCGCCGGGCAGTTTGGCAAGAACGGGTACGGGAAGTATCTGGCGGATCTGGCCGGGGGAGAGTCCTAGTTCAATGCAGCCAACCGCTCTTGCACGAATCGCCGGTCCGAATCTCGATCTTCGACTGGTCGAGGTCAGCGATACAGAGTACCTGTACGGTCTCCGAACCAATCCTGAGTACAACAGGTATCTGTCGGTGGTTCGTGGTTCGGTTGAGGACCAGCGCTACTGGATCGAGACCTACAAGGCCAGGGAGGGTGAAGGTCGCGAACTCTACTACGTCATGCAACGCAAGGACGGCATCCGTTGTGTAACCGCTCGAACAAGGACGTTCTTGTCCCGTTCGTGACTACGCGGTAGGAACAGCAGATGCTCGACTGACATCCGATCGAAGGGGGTTCGCTGCGAACAGCTCCTTCCACCGCCGCGGGGTCAGGTCGATGACATCCTTGGCCGGATGCTGGCCGACTCGCTGCAAGACATCGACGAGATAGGTGTAGGGATCTACACCCTGCTGGCGGCAGGTGACCAGCAGGCTGTGCAGAACAGCCAGGTATTCGGCGCCCACCTAGGTCCAGCAGAAAAGATGGTTTTTTCTCCCCATAGGTATCGGCCGCAGCGCCCGTTCCAGGTGGTTTGTGTCCACCTGGACGTCAAGCTCACGCAGGAACACCTCCAGCGCCGCCTGCCGACTCATGGCGTACTTCAACGCCTTGCTCAGTGGATTGCTGGGCGTCAGATCCAGGCGCTGACATTGTTGATCGCAGCACTGCCAGAAAGCTTCGACCACCGGCCTGCAGTAGGTCTGCCGCGCCTGGTGTTTGTCCGGCCCCTCGAGCTTGCGCCGGGTGTGCGCCCAGCACTGGGCGTGGGTGATCCCGGCACGGCCCTTGGCATGCTGCTCATAAACCTTGTAGCCGTCGGTCAGCAGGATGCCTTCGTAGTCCGACAGCAGGTCCTGGATGACCTTCTGCCCACGGGTGTTGGCGAAGCTAAAGCTGACCTCATCGGCATCGCCATACAGCGGCCAGAAGTAGCCCAGGTGCATCTTGCCGGGGCTCTTGCGACCGGCTTTCATCGTAGTCTCGTCCATGGCCAGCACCCGGCTGCCACACACGTGCTCCAGTTGTGCCTGTGCAATCGACGCCAGCAGCTGTGCCGTTCGGCTGAACGTCAGGGTCAGCGTACTGCGGCTCAGCTTAAAACCACTGGCGGCCAACCGCTGATGCTGCCGATGCAGCGGCAGGTGGTAGAGGCACTTATCGATGGCCATGCCCGCCATGAAGCTGACATCGGCCACGCTGCGCTCGACGACGTTGCCCGGGACCGCCGTGGACTTCAGCTTCCCAGTCGGGGTGTGCTTGACCACCGGACAACGATACTCGAGGACCACGTAGCTGCCCGGACGCTGCGCCAGGCGATAGGTCGATTGGGTCGAGATGACTTCGAAAGTCCCTGCCTCAGGTCCGGTCAGCTCTGGTGCCGGGACGTCGATGACTTCAACCGGAACATCGGCACCAATACTCTCCGAGGATGGTGAAGCGAAATTCTGGCTGGAACCAGCGGTTGAGCTCGCCTGGAACTAGCGCTAGAACGCAAGGAAGCTTCGCGAGACACGTAGCAATCGGGTGGTGCGGCATCCTCAGCGCGCAGCCGAACAGCCGAGGCGTGCCGTGGCGTAGCCGACCCTGGGGAAAAGGAGGGTTGGTCATGGCCCCCGTTTAGTGAGAGATTCCAGAGTTATTCTTGGGAGGAGGCACACGAAAATGGTACGACCTGAAATCCTGGCGCGACGTGACGAGATTGCGAAGACGCCGATGCTGGACCGCATTGCGGACATGAAAGAGGCGCTCGCAGCTGCGGGGGACGAGGCGCAGCAACTGCGGCATCTGCCGGCCTGGGCCTCGAAAGAGATGGCCGCTCAGGGGCTCTACCGCTTTGCTTTGCCGCTCGAACTGGGTGGCGAGAACCTCTGCGCGCGGGAGCAGATCGAGATCATCGAGGCGGCCTCCGCCATCGACGGGTCGGTGGGCTGGTGTACGCAGATCTCCTCGGAGATCAATGCGTTGGTCATCCGCCGCATGGAGCCGGCGTTCGCCAAGCAGATCTTCGATGACTGGGATGCATTGGTCTGCTCGGGGCATGGCCCGGCCAATGGGCCGAATCCCGGTCGCAGGGCCAAGCGGGAGGGTGACGGCTGGCGTTTGAATTACCAGGGTTCCTTCGCGAGTGGTTGCCACAACGCCAACTGGAATTACCTGATGGGACCTATGGTGACCGACGACGACACCGGTGAGCCGGCCCAGGCCTCCTTCATGATGCCGCTCGGTGAGTTCGAGATCATCGATACCTGGGATACCGCAGGCATGCGTGGTTCCGGCAGCCACGACGTGCGCATGGCGGATTGCTACGTTCCGCCGGAACGCCTGCTGCCGTTCCGCTCGCTGGCTCCGAGCGAGACCTGGGCGAACCCGACCTATCGCAATCCGACCCATGCCATCTACAACAAGGCCGCGGTAGCGCTCGGCGTCTGTCGCGGGGCCATCGACAATTTCATCGATCTGGCGCTGGGCAAGACGCCCTGGGGGGGAAGTTCGAAGCTCAAGGACCAGCCCCTGATCCAGTACCGGATCGGTGAGGCCCAGGCGACCTTCTTGGCGGTGCGCACCTTCGTCCTGGACACCCAGGACAAGCTCGAGGCCCACCTCGGGCCGCTGCCATCGGAGGGGGGGCAGAAAGCGCAAAAAAAGGAGTACTTCTGGCCCGCGGTCATGGCCTGTGCCCACGCCGCTCAAACCTGCCGGAAGGTCGTGGGGGACTTGAACAACCTGGCCGGTACGACCGGCAGTCGGATGGACAGCCCACTCGAGCGTCAGCTTCGCGATGCCTATCAGGCTGCCAACCATGCGCTCATCTCGTACCGGCACTACGAAGATCTGGGCAAGACATTCGTGGGCTATGAGCCGTCACCCACCTACATGGAGCTCTCTCGCGCCTGACGGGCTTGGCACACTCGGCCCGGCCACGCCCGCGCCTGCAGGTGCGGGCGCGCCATGGCAGCAGGGCTTCCTGCATGCCATGGCGCCGGCTGTTCATGCTTTGGTTTAGGCGTCGCATCAAAGCCTCGTGACACGCTCGCGTCCATCGGCCTGATGGCCTGGTCTCTCGGTGGCCTTGCCGACACGTCGCGGGTCGATCACTACGAAGGCCAAGCTGCCCAACCCCTCGATGAAGCGCTGGACCATCTCGCCGAGTACAAC
>Ga0105054_10009668_pt1 | contig 12457 bp, 11 predicted proteins | sample BON02_FD_78091 | JGI IMG/M metagenome (GOLD analysis project Ga0105054, IMG submission 78091) | Freshwater microbial communities from Lake Bonney liftoff mats and glacier meltwater in Antarctica - BON-02 (megahit assembly) | ecosystem: Environmental > Aquatic > Freshwater > Ice > Glacier... | reverse complement strand
GGCGGGTAGGGCGGCGGACTCGGCGGCGCGCCCGCCAGGTGGAGCGCGCACAGCGACCGGTCGAGCTCGGACGCGTCGGCCACCAGACCGGCCACCACCGGGTCCCACGCGGCGTTTTGCGCCGTCCACGAGTGGTGGAGGCGGCAGGCGCGGCCAACGCCGGGGCCCCCGGCCACCGCCTCCCGCTGCATGCGCGAGTCGAGGGACATGCCGTCAAAGTCGTCGTTCACCGCGCTCACGTCCCAGGCGTCGAGCTCCTGGGCAAAGGCCGACGCGCCTTAGAACATGCGAGCCATACGGGTCACGGCCGCCGTGTCCCACGCGAGCGGCTGGTTGAAGGCTGTGGCGTATGCGAACATCATCTGCACGTTGGTCACGGCCGACGTGTCCCACGTGAGCGGCTGGTTGAAGGCCGTGGCCCCGTCGAACATCTCCTCCATGGAGGTGACGGCCGCGGTGTCCCACGCAAGCGGCTGGTTGAAGGCCGTGGCCCCGTCGAACATGCCCACCATGTCGAACACGGCCAACGTGTTCCACGCGAGCGGCTGGTTGAAGGACGTGGCCGCGTATAACATCCAATACATGCTGGTCACGGCCGACGTGTCCCACGCGAGCGGCTGGTTGAAGGCCGCGGCCAAATCAAACATGGACTCCATGATGGTCGCGGACGACGTGTCCCACGCGAGCGGCTGGTCGAAGGACGAGGCCCCGAGGAAGACGCCCTCCATACCGGTCACGGCCGACGTGTCCCACGCGAGCGGCTGGTTGAAGGAAGTCGCGTCTCGGAGCACATACTTCAGGTTAGTCACCGCCGACGTGTCCCACGCGAGCGGCTGGTTGAAGGCAGTGGCCGCGTGGAACATCCAAGACAGATCGGTCACGGACGCTGTGTCCCACGCGAGCGGCTGGTTGAAGGCAGTGGCAAATTCGAACATGGCCACGGTGTTGGTCACGGCCGACGTGTCCCACGCAAGCGGCCGGTTGAAGGCAGTGGCCCCATTGAACGTCCAAGTCATGCTGGTCACGGACGACGTGTCCCACGCGAGCGGCTGGTTGAGGGCAGTCGCTTCTTTGAACACCGCTTTCATGTTGGTCACGGACGGCGTGTCCCACACGAGCGGCTGGTTGAAGGCCGACGCGCCTTCGAACATTGAACTCATATCGGTCATGGACGAGGTGTCGTAGCAGCCGCCGCCCGCATCCACGAGTCCGGCTGGCGTGGCTTGTATGGACTCGGTGGCGGGCGCGCACAGCAGGCCGCTCGGCGGGGCAGCGGCCTCGCTCAACCGGCGCGGGAGCGCGGCACTCGTCGCAGCGGGGGCGCCAGTCGCCGTGGCGAGGCAGGCGAGCAGCACCCGGGCTGTGCGCATTCTCACGGGGCGAGTGGGTGTTGCGGGATTGACATACCTCGCCAAAAAAATGGACGTGTGCGCGGGGCAATTGTCGGTCCGAGTTCGACGAGTCCGAGGACGGCGAGCAAGCAGGTGGCACCGTCGGGTTAACCCGAGGTGCACAGGTTAACCGCACGCACCCGTGCCTTGGGTTGCGCCTGGCTTTGCTCGCTGCGCTCGCTGCGCTCGCTACGCTCGGCGCTCCCTTCAGGGCCAGTCCTGTGCGCGCCCCACTCGAGTCTAGTCCGCAGCTCGAGCCCCTGGCCGCACACGCGCCCGTGCCCATGAGGCGCGCGTGCACACTTTGTCGGACCGCGCTGGACAGACTCAACCAGGAGTTCGGCATCCGCGACCAGCGCCTCGCAAGCTTCATGTGCGGCGGTGTGGCATCGTTCATCATGGAGGATACCGATGGCTCGGGTTAAGGGGTTAGGGTTAGGCTAACCCCCTAACCCTAACCCCGGGGCCGCAAGAAGACGGCCAACCTCGCGAGCCTTGCCACCTACCTCGCCGGGACGCTCGGGCGCGCCGAGCTCCTCCGCCCGCGCCTCCTGGGCCACATGCGGCCGGTGCACAAGTGGCGCGAGGCGCGCAAGCGGATGAGCGCGCTCGCGCGCCTGGCCGACCGCATCTGGGAGACGAGGCCGGTCGACCACCGCCGCCGCCGAGTCGCCGCCGATGCCGCCGCCGCCGCTGGCGTCCTGCCACCCACCCAGCTCAAGAGCATCGTCGCGCTCGGCGACGGCCTCTTCAGCGGTGCCTTCCCCAAGAAGCCATTTGCACGAGAGCTCGCGGTGCGCGGCCCGACTCTCATCGTCGACGAGTACTTCACATTCCAGAGGTGCCCCTGTGGCCACCCACTCGAGTACATGCCCGCCCGGGCGGCGGCGGCATGCCTCGGCCCAACTGACGCAAGCCGTCGTCCCCGGCATCACACCGGGTCCGGCGGGCCGGCGCCGTGTTGTGCGATGCTTCCCTTTTCGGACAAGGGGACGGACCGCCATGGCGACGAGCTCGCCGCATACCCGAGTTTTTTTTTGCGGTGGCACTGTAACGAACCACCGACCCATGACAGCAAATGCGAACAGGCTTACAAACCTGTGGGCGGCGCAGCATGGGCGGTCCCCGAGACATTCAACCGATGACGGCTACGGCTTCGGGTTCAGTTCGCAAGCCGACCGTGAGCTTCACGAGAGAAGCCTCCTGAACTCTGTAGTCGACGTCCGAGCGCGGACCCGTCGTCGGAACTCTACACTCGATCGGGTGCCGCCCCCACAATCAACCGCCCCCGGTCGCATCGGGCGCGAAACGCGGGAGGCGCAACTTACGAACCTGTGGGCGGCGCAATGTGGGATACGGGATCAGGAACTCGCCGCGCGTGACACGCGGGCAGCGTCGCAACGGGCCCAGAACCGCGCGTTGACACGGCACCAGGAACGCACGTTGGCGCCGTAACGGGCACTGCAAATGCCTGTGCTCCCGGCCGCCCCTGGAGGTGGCCAGGGCGGCGGTGGCGACGTACCGCCCTCCCCTCCCACCCCAGGTGGCAACCCCTTGAACTGGGTCTACCCGAACCCTAGCCCTACCTTTATTTACGACCAACCCCCCCCCCCCGACAATTAACGCGTATGCGGAAAAATGGATGGGGTTCACACTACCTGAGCCACCTCCACTCGAAACTGGCCCACGGGATTGGAAGAGCCGGCCCGAACCCGAATGGCTGCCGTCCATGTGGGGTGCAACCCCCCCTACCGGTCTGATTCACGGCCAACGCCCGGCGCACACGGCGGCCTCGGTGCTCCGCTTTCTTTCCAAGAAGCCTGCTGTCCCCAGTGACTACACGGCTGACGACAAGCACGCAAACCACCTCCTGCTGCTCAAGCTGAGTTACAAACAGAAGTGGCAGCCTACCGACTTGAGGTACGCCTTGCACGTCTGCGAGCTACACCCAAGACTCCGGCGTGACAACCTTCCGCCCGACACGCTGGCAGAGGTCCTGCGCGCCTTTGCCTGGAACACACTGGCAGGGCATGTCAATCACGTGGCCGCGTCCAAACCCGTCGAGGCAACGCTGCGCAAGCTCAAGGACGCGATAGTGCAGGGGGTCGACGAGGACAACTTGCCCACTGGCGGCGGTGTACCCCAGCTGGAGAAGGCGTTGGAAGGTGGCATGGGAGACTTCCACCTACTTGGCGCGCTGCTGCGCGCCTTCACCGACGGCTGCAAGCGCCTGCGATTTATGTGGACGATCACGGCGATGGAAGCTCTCACCGAGACTGCAGATTACAAAACGTTGACGGAAGGCTGTGGTTCCTTTGAATGGGAGAGTGCCGGGTTCGAGCGGGGCACCCACGCCGCGCTGCAGCGCGTCCTCGTGCTGGTGACAACCGCGGCACAAGTCGGCGACGCCATAGGCCGTGATCTCGAGCGCGCCACCGAACTGCGCAGCAGTGCGGCGCTGCTTCTCCGTGCGTACGGCCAACTCGTGCCCAGCCGCGACTGGAGCGACGAGTTGCGCAACGGCCTGGAGGCTCTGCGGGAGGCCCTCGGTGTACCACACCCAGCGACGTTGCACACGAGCTGGCAGGACGCCTTGCAAACCCGTTTGGCTTCAATCTTCGGTGCGCCCAGCCAATCGAGAAACCGGCCGATGAATATCGCCCATACGATGCTCAAGGTTGTGCGATGGGCAATCACCATGGCCGGGCAGGTGAGGGTCAAGGGTTACCAGCCTTACACGCTCCGCGAGTTTGGGTTGAGCAGCGCGGCCGGCGAGCGGCCCGCAGCCTCCTCGTCCACCTCGGCGCAGCCGGTGTCGGCCGGCGCGGGCTGGCGACTCCACTCGGCTGACGAGCGGCGCGTGGCCCCCTCGTCCAAGTCGGCGGGGCCGGCAGCGCCACCGGCCCCGGCGCCGGCCGCCCGCACCAGCCCCACACCCTCGGACAGCGAGGGGTCGGAGTCGGAGGCGTCACCCTCGGGCAGCGAGGGGTCGGTGGCGGAGCTGCGCGAGTTTATGAGGATGCACAGCACCTTGTTGTCGGATAGCGACTCCGACTCGGCGCGGTTGCCCCGCGCGGCACCCCGAACCGGTCCGACCGGCGAGGGTGGCGTGGCCCCGCCCAAGTCGGCGTGGCCGGTAGCGCCACCGACCCCGGCGGCCGCCCGCCCCACTCGCACGTCACCCTCGGGCAGCGAGGGGTCGGAGGCGGAGCTGCGCGAGTATATGGGGATGCACAGCACCTTGTCGTCGGATAGCGACTCCGACTCGGCGCGGTTGCCCCGCGCGGCACCCCGAACCGGTCCGACCGGCGAGGGTGGCGTGGCCCCGCCCAAGTCGGCGTGGCCTGTAGCGCCACCGGCCCCGGCGGCCGCCCGCCCCACCCGCACGTCACCCTCGGGCAGCGAGGGGTCGGAGGCGGAGCTGCGCGAGTATATGGGGATACACAGCACCTTGTCGTCGGATAGCGACTCCGACCGGAGCGCAACCTCCCCTTCGCGCACGAGTTGACCCGATGGGCGAGTCCATGGCTGATGCGGCGAGACTGCGCACCGAGACGGCCGATACTCTTGACACACGACGAGTCGATGCACTCGACGCGCACGTTGCGCTTGAGCGGCCGTCTCTTGAGGCGCAGCACGGCGGCGTAGGCGCGCTCGAAGACGCCCGCCGCAGTCCGCTTGGTGAACGTTTGGAAGACAGTGGTATACCCAGCGCCCAGCGTGCGCCAAGAGCCGCCGCTCCGCAGCAACAGGGCCATGCGCTCGAGCACGGCCCTGAAGGGATGGATCGACCCGTGGGCGAGCGAAGCGAGCGGGCCGAGTGAGCGAAGCGAGTGGGCTGAGTGAGCGAAGCGAGCGGGCCGACTGAGCAAAGTGAGCGGGGCCGACTGAGCGAAGCGAGCGGGGCCGAGTGAGCGAAGCGAGCGGGCCGACTGAGCGAAGCACGCGAGCTGAGTGGGCCGAGTTAGCGAAGCGAGTGGGCCGAGTGAGCGAAGCGAGTGGGCCGAGTGAGCGAAGCGAGCGCGCCGAGTGAGCGAAGCGAGGGGGCCGAGTGAGCGAAGCGAGGGGGCCGAGTGAGCGAAGCGAGCGAGCCGAGTAAGCGAAGCGAGGGGGCCAAGTGAGCGAAGCGAGCGAGCCGAGGGAGCGAAGCGAGCGAGCCGAGGGAGCGAAGCGAGCGAGCCGAGTGCGTGAAGCGAGCGAGTCGAGGGAGCGAAGCCAGCGAGCCGAGGGAGCCAAGCGAGCGAGCCGAGGGAGCGAAGCGAGCAAGCCGAGTGCGTGAAGCGAGCGAGTCGAGGGAGCGAAGCCAGCGAGCCGAGGGAGCGAAGCGAGCGAGCCAAGTGAGCGAAGCGAGCGAGCCGAGTGCATCAAGCGAGCGAGTTGAGGGAGCGAAGCGAGCGAGCCGAAAATAGAAAGCAACCCACACAAAAGGTGTCACGTCGACACTTCATCTGTCCAGGTCCTCGCTGCCCGCTCTGCCCGCTGTGTGCTGGGCCGCTGGGGTGCTGGGCGCTGCGGCGCTGCGGCGCTGCGGCGCTCAGCGCCTGGTTGCGCGGCTCGCTCTTCGGTTCCCCTGAGCCCCCCCCCCTTGGCCAGGGTTCCGCGCGCGGTGCAGAGGACCTACAACATGCGCGAGGAGAAGCGCAAGCGGGACGATGTCGAGGACGAGGCCGAGGCCGATGGCGAGGGCGATGTGACCATCTTCGATGCCGGCAACGCCCCAGCCAGCGACACCGACTTCGAGCACGGGGAGGGTGACAATGACATCGAGGACGCGGGCCATCGGGTTGACCCCGTTGGCGAGGGCGAGGGCGAGAACATGTACACAGGCAACGACGTCACTGTCGAGGCCGAGTCCGAGGGCGAAGAAGGCGCGAAGAAGCCGTGTCTCCGCAAGCAGAACCCCGCGCCGCTCGGGCCCTTCGAGGAGCCCAAGGGCAAGGACGAGCCCAAGGGCAAGGACGAGCCCAAGGGCAAGGACGAGCCCAAGGGCAAGGACGAGCCTAAGGGCAAGTCCAAGTCCGCCAAGGCAGGGTCGAGGCCCCCCGCCCGCCCCGCAGCGGGGGCCCGCTGCGGGGCGGGGGGCACCATCAACAAGGGCAAAGGCGACGCCAAGGCCAATTCCCCGACCGCCAGTGTGAAGAGCAACAGGGGCTCATTGGTCGCAGCGGATCCGCAGCGGGCGTCGTCCGCTGCGGACGCAGTGGCTTTCACTGTGGTCGCAACGGCTCTGGTGACTCGGGCTCCGCAGCGGGCCCCGTCCGCTGCGGTTGCGGCACCCGCTGCCAATGCGGCCGCAGCGGCTCCCAATGCGGCCGCAGCGGCTCCCAATGCGGCCGCAGCGGCTCCCAATGCGGTCGCAGCGGCTACCAATGCGGTCGCAGCGGCTCCCAATGCGGTCGCAGTGGCTACCACTGCCAAAGCGGCGTCGACTCCCGCGTCGGCGTCGGCCGCCAGGGCAAAGCCGCAGTCCCTCGAGGGGCGACTCGCCGAGGCCCGGCGCGAGATGACCGAGGCCCGGCGCGAGTTGACCGAGGACCGGCGCGAGTTGACCGAGTTCCGGCGCGAGTTGACCGAGGTCCGGCGCGAGTTGACCGAGGTCCGGCGCGAGTTGACCGAGACCCATCGTGAAGAGGCCACGGTGGCCAGGGCGGCGGCCTCGGTGGCATTCACGTCGGCCACGGCGGCGTTGACGTCGGCCCAGGCAGTTGGCCAGGCGACAGCTAGCCAGCTCGCTGCGCCGGTCGGCGTGCTGGAGTCTGCCATCCTGAAGAACATCAATCGCGACCGAGTACACAAGTGAGCTCGGCTAGTCCCTCGGGCTGTCCCTCGGGTAACCCGGGTACCCACGCACAGCGGCCGCTTTGGCAGCCAAGTCCAGAGCACAACGAGGTCTGTGTTGGCTCGCTGCCCGCGTTGAGAGCTCGCTGCGCTCTGGACTCTGCTGCCCAAGCGGTAGCTGCGGCTGCGTGCGTTGGGGGTACCCCGCCCGCTGCGCGCTGCGCTCTGCGCTCTGCGGTCGTTGCGGCTGCGTGCACTGAATTCGCTGCGCTCTGAACGCGGCGGTTGCCGTGACCGCTTGTGTCAGTGTTGTGACCGCTCCTGACCCGTGTCCTGCTCTGTGTCGTGACCGCTCCCGTCTCGTGTCCTGCTCTGTGTCGTGACCGCTTTGGGGGCGAGCCCTGAAAAGAGTGCGGGCGCGGCGAGTCGTGTGACTCGCGCGCCCTTTCAGGACTCCGCGCTTCCTTCAGGCCGGGCTGCTGACCGGCCGTGTTTTTCTGTCCTCCTTGAGTGTACACCGCACCATGACCCTCGCTCCCGGCACTGTCGAGGATGTCGTCGCGCTGATCAACAGTGAGGCCGACCCCATGAGGATCAAACTCAACCCCCTTCGCTTCTGCGCGGCGCCATTTGGAGACTGGGGCCGCACAGCGGGCCTCGGTGAGGACGAGCAAACCCTGTGCGGCCGGCTCGTGTTTCAGCACGGACAGGGCCTGGTCGGATGCGCGGTCGATGCGTCGAACAGATGCAGAAGGGGTTCGGCGATCGAGAGCCACGCGGGGGATGTGTTCTGGACGGAGGCTCAAGCGTTGGCTGGGGCACGGGCATACAAGCGTGAGGCAGCTACGGCCGATGCGGCGACACCCCCGTCCAGTGCCCCAGGCTCCCTCAACTCCACCGCGCGTGTGGGCTCCAGGACACATGTGCAAGTCGCGCGCCTTTCCACCGACGAGGATACCGGCGGAGCACTGGAGCGATGACGTGGCATTCGAGAGATCGGCCGATGCACCTCGACCGATTGGCCAGGTGGCTGACAGTCGAACTGGACAATGAGGAGAAGGCCTTGGGCATCGAGATCTTCGCCACGCGCCACTTCTTGAGACGCGCCTCCCTTGAGGCTCGGACCGCCGCCGCCGCCGCCGCCACCGAAGCCGCATGCGTGTCGGTGCACGGGCCCCCGTCGGAGGTGGGGGTGCACCCTGTGGAGCTGATTGCATACGCACCCCCCCCGCTAGGGGAGGGGGGCGGTGGCACAAATGACGTGCATGGCGCACGCCCCCCCCCTCGCGGCGCTCCTGCAGAAGGGCCCCGGCCTCGACACCAAAAAGTTTACGGACAGACCGTTAGTTTTTTTCAACGGGCAGCGGCGACACCGAATGGCGGCCAAATCCGGCGGTGCTCCGCGTGTCAAGTGCAAAGCACGCAGGGACAACTGTATTGCCCGATCACACCCGCCGGCTCTTCTGGTGTGTGCTCACATGGCGAGCATGGCGATGAGGTCTTCCCCCTGACGATAACCGGGAATGCTGCTCTGCGCCGCGTCGCACATCAGAAAGGTGGGGAATGCGGTGGCGGACGCGCAGCGGGGGTCGTCGACCTGGTCGCACATGACCATTGTCGGCACATTTTCGGCACCGCCGCCTCGGAGCAACTCGAGTTCCTCGGATTGCTTCACCGAGTACTGGCACTTGCTGTGTCCCAGGATGGCAACCTGGCAAAAACTCCCAGTGGCCCCGCCCGTGACCCCGATGGGTGCGGTCCAGTCTCCGGCCTGGGTGGTGGCCTCAGCGGCGGCTCCTGCGGCGGCCTTGGCGGTGGCTCCGGTGGCGCGAGCCTCAATGTACCGCTGGAGGTCATCTTCGGTCACCTTGCCACCCCGAGAGGGCTCGGCGGTGGCCGCGGCTCCGGTGGCGACTCCTGCGGCGGCCTCGGCGGTCGCGCCGATGGCTCCAAATGGGTCGGCGTTGACCACGGTGCCATTGATCTCGGTGCCATCAGGGTCGAGTGCAGCGAGGGCCGCGGTGCAGAACCCGTTCAATAGGTAATCGTGCCCCGGGGGGAGTGCATCCCGAGCGGCGGTGATTCCCAGTTCGAGATTTTCCCTGCAATGCGGGCCCATTTGCTGCATCCAGTCATCGCATGCCGAACACGTCGAAGGGGTCACGGTGCGACTGGCAGTGGAGGGGGGGGGTGTCCTGGGAGTTCGTGTGTTAAAACTTTTGGTCCGTCGAGCCGTTGGTTGGAAGTCGGGGGGGGGGGTCTGATTTGCCAGAGCCAGACAGACCCAAGGAACCCTCCAGCCATGGAGCATGTCCTCTCGTCGGCCGACACGCTGCGCCTGTTCTGGGCGCACCTTGAACCGCGTTCCGCGGCGGCCCTATCGGGCACCTGCCAGGCGGCGCAGTGCGCCCTGGTGACCGAGATGCGCAGCATGCGCTTCGTGTGCTGTCGCGGGACGCCATTGGGCGTTCTTCCTGCTGTGCTGGCGCAGGCGGACCGCCGCGGGCAGCTCACCTTGGGCCTGTCGCCCCGCGCCGCCCGCTTCGCCTGGGTGCGCGCGCGCCGCACAGGGGAACGCACCCTGACCGGCGCGGTGCTGCGCTCATTTGCCTTCCTGCTCCGGCACGCCGGCGCTCATTTGCCTTCCTGCTCCGGCACGCCGGCGCCGAGCTCCGGCACGTCACCCGCAACTTCCACGCCACGGAACCCGGCGCCTGGGACATTCTCACCGAAGCCATGTCGGCCGCATGCCTGTCGTTAACGAAACTCGTTGTGATCGCACCCCACACCGATGCGGCCCTGCATGCCCTCGCCACCTGTGCCGAGCGGATCCGCACCGAGACACTCGAGTTGTGCCGGGCCCCGGTGTCCGCGCACACCGTCGCGCCCCTGGCGGCATTTGCGGGCCTTTGTGAGGTGAGCCTGGTGTGCGTGCGGCTAACGGTGCCGGCGCTGTCGGCGCTGCTCGGCGCCGCTGGCCGCGCGCATTGGACCGGACTGGCGCTTCGCATGACCGGTCTCACGGCAGAGCACGTTGTGGCAACGGCCCCCTTGTGGGTGCTCGGCCGACTGGAACGCCTCCAGGTGCACGGCAACCCACTTGGACCCGACGGGTGCGCCGTGCTCCTTCGCGCGGTGGCGCCGTCAGGCGCGCTGCGCGTCGTCCACATAACGTATTGCGTCAACGCCGGCGACGGTGCTGGCGCCGACGCCAACGCCGCGGCGGCGGCGACTGTGCAGCTCGTATCCACCAACCCACACCTGAGTCACTTGGACCTGTCTGGCAGCATCCAAGGCGACGCGTGGGTGCGGGGCGTCGCGGGTTCGGGCGCCGGGGCCCTGGGGTCGCTGCAAGAGCTCGCGCTCAGTGCGACCGATCTGTCGTCTGTCGCATTTGGTGCCTTGCTGCGCCTTGCGCCGCCGTCGCTGCGCGCACTTTGCCTGGCCCACAACGCAATCCGCGACCCACCCCCACTTTCGCCGGCGCCCGCGCTCATCGAGCTCGACCTGGCAGGCAATGGCCTCGACGCGGCCGCCCTGGGCGCTCTGCGGCTATCTGCGCTGGCTGGGTCGCTGTGCACGCTGCACCTAGGGATGAACAAGCTCGGGTCCACGTCTGCTTCGTTCGAGTTGCAGGAGCAGGCGCGCGGGTGCCCCCGGCTCGTTTTTCTGAACCTCGAGTGCAACGACCTGGACGACGGTGCCGTGTTTGCGCTGCGGGACGCCTTGGCGGACCCGCGCCAGGTGTGTGTTTTGCTAGGGGGCAACGACCTCACCAACGCATGCTGGGCCGGATTGCCATCCCCGCACCGGTTTGAATTGTGGGTGGGCTGTCGGTCCATGTGCCCACCGCCGTGGTGATCATTGGCGCAAGCGACTTTCAGCATCCAGCTCAAGTCGGCCCCATTGCCCGCCGAGTTGGCCCACCTCGGTGCAGGTGCCTTCCGCGGCTATGCGGTCGGTACCACACCTCCTCAAGTGGTCACCAAAAACAAGGGACACAAGATGTGTCCGAGGTGTCCGAGGGGTGTCGTGACCAAGGGGTGGCCGACGTGTCCGATGTCCGAGGGGTGTCGTGACCAAGGGGTGGCCGATGGGTCCGAGGTGTGGACGAGGTGTCCGAGGAGTGTCGTGACCAAGGGGTGGCCGAGGTGTCCGAGGGGTGTCGTGACCAAGGGGTGGCCGACGTGTCCGATGTCCGAGGGGTGTCGTGACCAAGGGGTGTCGTGACCAAGGTGTGGCCGAGAAGTGTCGTGACCAAGGTGTGGCCGAGGAGTGTCGTGACCGTGTCGTGACCAAGGGGTGGCCGAGGAGTGTCGTGACCGTGTCGTGACCAAGGGGTGGCCGAGGAGTGTCGTGACCAAGGTGTGGCCGAGGAGTGTCGTGACCGTGTCGTGACCAAGGGGTGGCCGATGTGTCCGAGGTGTGGCCCGGGTGTCCGAGGAGTGTCGGACCAAGGTGTGGCCGAGGTGTCCGAGGACCAAGGGGCGACGTGTCCGATGTCCGAGGGGTGTCGTGACCAAGGGGTGGCCGATGTGTCCGAGGTGTGGCCCAGGTGCCCGAGGAGTGTCGTGACCAAGGTGTGGCTGAGGTGTCCGAGGAGTGTCGTGACCAAGGTGTGGCCGAGAAGTGTCGTGACCAAGGTGTGGCCGAGGAGTGTCGTGACCAAGGTGTGGCCGAGGAGGAGTGTCGTGACCAAGGGGTGGCTGATGTGTCCGAGGTGTGGCCCGGGTGTCCGAGGAGTGTCGTGATCAAGGTGTGTCCAAGGTGCCCGAGGGCCAAGGGGCGACGTGTCCGATGTCCGAGGGGTGTCGTGACCAAGGGGTGGCCGCTCGCGTCGCGCCACGGGGAGTTGTTCCAGGCGGCCCCGAGGTGCAGAAGGGCGACGGGCGCGCGCGGCGCACCACTGGCGCACGACCCGGCTGTCAGTGCTGCGGGCGCTCCGCGCGCGGGCGCCCACGCGCCCATCCTGTGCAACGCGGGGGCCTACAGCGCCGCGGCGACGCGCTGCTGCAGGGGGGCGCGCGCCCAGGGCCCACCCGCCCCGTGGAAAAGATACACCCGCGCGGCCGCGGCTGGGCACGGCCGGTTGTCGCAGCGGCAATGCGCCAGGACCCGTGCGGCGGGGGGGGGGGGGGGGGCCTTTTCGGGCCCCCCCCCGGGCCCCCCACCCCCGGGGCCAAGGGGGCGCGTAGGGCAGAAGTGGGGCCGGGGGGGGGGGGGCCCGCGGGGGGGGCTAAAACGCCGCCCCCCCCCCCCCCCCGCCGCACGGGTCCTGGCGCATTGCC
>Ga0105054_10009660_pt1 | contig 12463 bp, 9 predicted proteins | sample BON02_FD_78091 | JGI IMG/M metagenome (GOLD analysis project Ga0105054, IMG submission 78091) | Freshwater microbial communities from Lake Bonney liftoff mats and glacier meltwater in Antarctica - BON-02 (megahit assembly) | ecosystem: Environmental > Aquatic > Freshwater > Ice > Glacier... | reverse complement strand
GGGGAGTTAAATTTTAATAATCTTTTTTTTTTTTAAAAAAAAAAAAAAAAAAAGTGAAAACATTGCGGACTTGAATAATCCTAATAAAAGAAAACCAGTTGCATCGTGTTGTGAACCATTTCGAGGGAGCGTCGCCGCCCCATAGTTACCAAAGTCATATCCCAATATTTAGTTTTCTAGTAACAAATCATTTCGTATTTTTATATTTTTTAGCAATTTAAACATTTAGCTTTAAGAAACCGTACGAGTATATCCACGCTGCAATTTACAACTTCATTTCCGTGCTCAAAATAACTTGATTCCTACAAGCAGCCAAAACATGTTCCGCATAACCAATGTAGTTATGACTCAAATGCTGAACAGTAACTACCAGATCAGCTAGAATTTGTTTCGAATCCTCGGTTGTTATGATAAACTTATGCCCTAGAAAGGTGTGTACCGGAACAGTTTCCGATGGCTTCAATGGATTAAGAGTCTGTCGAATTCGTTCCCCACTAGCTCCAATCCACGAAACATGAACGGGAGCAGTGTGAGAATTGAAAAAGTTGATCTGAACATGGTCATTGTGGGCATAAAAGGCCGGCGAGCATTCTTTCATGCGCCACTTAGCATGACTTAAACAAGTCTCTTCAAAGGGATGCTGGTCAGTGCACGACTCAGGTTTCGTTTCAGTTACACCGCAACTCATCGATGGTCCATCGGCGACACATTTTTCAGTTGATTTCGCCATGTCATAAGGGCTTCTTCCAAATCGCTCCTCGTAACTCTTCACCATTTCGTATTCGTAATCATTGTTGCGCCTGGAGTACTGCGACACGATGTTTTCAAATAGTTTATTTCGAGCAGTTGGATTGGAAGGGATAAACGATGTTTCGATGTTTTCTTTGTCAAAGGCTTCAAAATTTGGGAGAAACAGCGGTGCTTGATTACTCCCAAGAATAAAGGAAAGTGATTTGACATTAGGAACAGGAACGGTCACTTCCAAGAATTGGTTGAACAGCGTGGCAGTTTCCACATGGTACTTTTCGTTCTTAATAAACACTCCGCGAGGACTCAACAATGCAAGGAGAGTACCAAAGAATTCATCACCTAAATCTGTCGCAAACGGGTCCGTTTCAGAAAGATCAACCACGATAATGTCAAATTCAGTCTCTGTGATGGTAGGATGCTCCAGAATATCCAGTATTTTACCAAATATCCATTCTACACGAGAATCGGCATCGGGTCCAAAGTGGGTTTTCACTCCTAAATACTCACTGGCTATCTCAGCCATGTTTTTGTCGACCCCAGCTATCATGACACTTTTCAACGATTCGTATTTCAGAAATTCATTCAAAGCAAGAGTGTCTCCGCCTCCAATGATTAAAACATTCTGGATCGATTCGAAATAACTCCCGGGCAAGTGAGCATACAGTTCACCATAAACATTTTGATACGATGAGCATACTTGAATTACACCGGCAACTACCAAACATGTATCTCCAGTGATTGAGTTTCTGAAAACTTTAACCCGTTGTTTCGCCGAAGTAATAGAATCCACTTCCGTGAATTCCTTCAAGTCTGTTTCTCTGCTCATGTGCAATAGGCGCTCAATATCATCACTAACTCTTTGCTCTTGCACAAGATCTATCTCAAGTGATGAATTAGACTCTTTCGGTACTCCTCTTGCAAGCTTCATGTCCACAAACACATCCGCGTCCAGCGCAGTTCTGATCATCTCTACCACCCGACTAACATCTCCTGCAGAACCGCATGTAAAAAAATCAAGTGAGACATACGATAAACCCGGGTAAGAGTGAGCTGAAATATGACTCTCTGCCAGAAGAACCAGCGCTACACCTGAAGCAGGATGAGAGCTATCCTTGTTTGATTGATCCTGATTATCGAACTGGTGACTACTGCTGGATAGTATGGTAAGCCCTCCATCACGTGCAGAAGTAAGCATTAAATCTTCTAGGAAAGAAGAATTGGTTAAATATTCTTTTCTCTTGACATTCACCATCTCCACTGAAATCGTTGTACCTAACAGCTCTTGAAATCCAGATTCCTGTATCGCAACATGGGTACCTATGATGGAGGCAGCTAAGACCAGCACGCAGACGTATTGGAAGAGGTGATTTGACATGACCAAGTAGGAGTTGAAGGAGCCTTTGTTTATTTTGTAGATGGTTGTTGCTACGGACACCTACACGTTCTTGATTTGTAGTCCTCTCCAGAAATTTCACTCTGAAAAATACCCTATTGATTTCACTAGCCACTACTAGGAGATCATTGTGCAACTCTGATACTGTTGAAGGTGGGGTTACAAGGCTTACCGTTTTACTTATGAGTTTAACCGACTCGTAGTTGTATAGTTTTCAATATCATCGAAACCGGTTGGATGCTAATGGAACAATCGACTGACTCTATTAATAAAAAAATTGCGTCCAGCACCTGTAGACCCTGAATGTAACCGTATTCTTTGGCCGGCCAAAGGAAGCTGAAAGTTTTCAATTAAATCGAAATATGGGTGCCGGTGAATCAGTGATACGGAATTTGGATAAAAGAACAGCAAGGCGGGAGAACAGAATTGATTTTGCAGCAGCAATATCAGAATTTCGTGCCTCTAACAACAATGACATTGACACGCTACAAGAAAACTCTGGCAACGTTTCAGTTTTCGTTCGCAAACGACCGCTATTCCCTCATGAAGTGAAAGAAGGCGAATTTGACGCAGTTACCGGTTTATCGCAAAAGGTGGTGGTTCACGACGCCAGGATGCAAGCAGACATGGTGAATAGATTCATCGATCATCATGTTTTTGATTTTAACCATGTATTTTCTGAGACAGAGGACAATGACAGAGTCTTTGAAGTAGCAGTTTCCTCACTAACAAGTCTTGTGAAGGAAGGGGGGGATAGCACTTGTCTCATGTATGGCCAAACAGGGAGTGGAAAAACCTATACAATGAGTCATATATATAAAAAGGTGGCTGAGGACTTTTTCAGAACATCCCCTGCACAAGAATCCGTAATTGTATCATTTGTGGAGCTTGCTGGTGATCAATGCTATGATGTTCTCAATGAAAATCAAAAGCTTCAAATAGTTACTCTTGCTAATGGCGATGTGATGCCTTTTCCGGCAACACAGGTATTGGTTAATGGAACTCACGAGCTGCTAGATTTGATTAACATGGCTTGCAGTGTTCGCGCCACAGCTTCTACTGGTGTGCACGACCACTCCTCGCGAACCCACGCACTGTGCCGGATGGAGTTGGTGAATGGTGGCTCTATGACGTTGGTAGATCTTGCTGGTAGCGAGCACAAAATTGATTCCGCACAACATAACAGTGACAGAAGAAAAGAATCTGCACAAATAAATAGTTCATTAATGAAACTCAAAGAGTGTATTCGTGCACGTGCAAAGAACGCCACATACATACCGTACCGGCAATCGAAATTGACGCATTTATTGAAGCCTTCTTTTGACAAGGAAACGGCCAAAACGGTTATCATCGCCACCATTAGTCCTTCAAGCAAAGATACAGAGCACAGTTTGAATACTTTGAGGCATGCCTGCTTAATGGATGGACAGGAAAACGCCTCAGATGAGACCCGTTGGATTACCGGTGGCCAAAGTGTCAGGCAAAAATTACTTCCTGTGAATGTGACAGAATTAGGAAAACAAAAACGGAAAGAAAGGCAATCACAAGGAGAGACTGGATGGGTAGCTCCCCCGGTAGACACTCATTCTAGGGATGGTAGTTTTGATCGCGTGGCTTCGGCCATGGAAAAGAAGAAGCAAGAGAGGAAAAAAGAAAAGCAAAGATCGATGGCTGAAGCAAAAGCCCTTTCAACGCTTCATAAAAGTACAGTCGATAAATTGCAATTGGCCAGGGAGAATAAAGGAGTGATTCAACGAAGGAAAATGATGATAGTCGAGCAATACCATCCAAAATCAATGACCTCCATTGTTAGTAAACAAAATCCTAATATGGTTCCTCGAATTTCAAATCAAACCAATAAATGCCATGAAACAGTTCAACCCCCTTTGGTTAATAAATCCACAATTGCACCGAATAAATGCGATGGAAAAGTACAATCATGTTCGGCAGATAAATCAATAATTGCTTCCATTCGTGAAAACGTCTGGCGCGATTCTACCATTGCAGAAGACGAAAAAGAAGAATTTATAGTTGACAGAATTCGAGCTTGGAAAAAGAAAAGGATCCAAGAGTCGACTCCCTTGAAACAAGAAACGACTTCAGTTCATCCAAACCAATTATCCAGCAATACAAATCAACAAGTTAGTAGCCAGTTTATCATCCCTGTCAAAATGTCCCAGTCGTTTAAAACGGAAGACGGACCACACGTTTTTCGCCCTAGTATTGACCGTCATTCTCAAGCAAAAGGCCTTCGGGAAACAAAAATTGCAGCCGAACAGCGCGAGAGAGAAGATAAACTACGAGCAAAGTTTTCGCGTCATAACTCCGCTGGTACTGATACCACAAGGCAAATCATAGAACTAGAAAAACAAATGAATGGCGCATCAGACCCAGTTCATTTATACGGTCTAAAGAAAAAGATAGGATTGCTGAGGGCCGAGATGATCAGAATGCAAAGAAAAACTCGAGTTACTCACGATGATCGGATCGAACAACAAGAGCAGGAGGCAAATCCAGTTTGATTTTCTTCTATACATGTTTTAAATATAATCGATTACAAATAATTATGACACAGCGTTCACTCTATCCAATGTGATTGCAACAATAGCTCTTTGCCTTTTAACGTTCTCTATGGCACGTTGAATTTCAAAGGACCGAATTACATCAGGGGACCGGTACTTGGACCCCTGCATATGACCTGCACGATTTGTCCATTCAAAAAAATTCTTAGCAGCACGAACGTATTTATAGTCTTGCAGAGGTTTAGCAGTGCTTACAATAACTACACTAGCATCGCTTCCCCGTATGATCTCGCATGTTTTGAAGTCTCTATCAGAGATCAAAATGGTTCTGTCGTTAAATACCACCTTGATACAATTGTCTTTAGTTCGAGTAAAGCGACCAAATCCATGAATATGTTGCTCTTCTGGAAAGATTGCTTTTGGAGGAAGCTCGACTTGATGCAATTCTGAGGACACTGCAGGATCAGGTAGCAACGCACTCGCGTGATCGACTAGAGTTTGAAATTCGTATTGATGGTTTTCGACGCACCGAATAACTCTTGGTACACCATCGGGTGCATACACTCGCTCTGATTTTAGTAATTTGTGGGTAACGAATCCATTTCGTCCCAGTCTAAATTTTGAATTGTCCGCTGCGACGTGAACTGTGACATTTTGATCAGTAGCATGAAAAGTGGCTCGTTTCGTCCATTCTAATACTATAATGTCTTCTTTAGGGAGACCATATGCACTGGAGGATAATAAAACATCTTTGACCGATGACTGCGACTGCCAACTGACCTCATCCGCTTCAAACGGTGTTCTAACGACGTCTTGGCTTATATAAGATAGAGACGAAGCAGACGGGCGATTTAGCAACATTTTTAGAGGCATTTCATGATTTCTCCAAGGTGAGCAAGAGTACCCTTCTTGAGTTAAAGGTGTGTACCTGAAATCCTCTTCGTGGTTGGAAAGTGGAGTTAGCGTGTTCAAGGAGTAGGTAGATCCATCAGCACTTAGAACCATGAACGAATTTCCGTCAATGGAACCCAGCATCTTTCGACCGTTAGGAAGCGTTGTGCATTTTTTGAGATCAGCTGGCCAGCGGATACATCGCATTCTGTAACCTAAGTTTAGGACAGGCTTCTCTCTACCACATGCTTTTGCCATGGCCATAATATCTTCATTCATGTATGGGACCTGGGCCATACGGTTTCTAAAGTCTAAAGTTAAAAGGACAGGTTTGTACATTTCCTCTTTAACAAATTTGGTAATCTCTTGAAATATCTCTCCGTCTCCATAGCTATAAGACAGACAACCACCACTAGCTTCTAAAACGAGTATAAGTTCTTTTGAGCGAGGAGATTTTTCAGGGGAGTGAAAGCATCCCATCGTCCTACCGCTTTTCAAATACACGAGTCGCGTCACAATCCATCTTTTCACTCGATCCCTAAATAAGTTCTCACCAACATCCAACATCGCGTTAGGAGCCATAGTCGTGAAGGACTATATATTCAAAAATAGTGGTTGATACACCTAGTAGTTCAAAAACAATTTGCAATTCAGCAAAGGTCTTGGCGATTGATGTCGTTGAGAATTCAAATTTTTTGTCTCCGAGCTATTTTTTCCCATATACAAGGAGGATATTATTGAAGATGATGGGTTTCAAAAACATTACATGTGTATCGAGGTCATACTTGTCCCATCTTTTCCCCAATTCAATAGAATTCGAGTTTTTTCAACGGTTCGTAAAAATACACGTTGCAGGGAAATTTATATAAACCAGATTTCATTATTGGATATTTGTTCGGTCTCATTCAAGAATAATCTTCCACGTGAACTTGGAACAGAAAAGCGTCAATTTAACCTCATCTCTAAGTCAGATTTTTTGCAGGATTTGCAAGCACAGATAGAATGCAGGATTGTCTGATAGGGTATCCATTCGATGCCAAACTTCGCCAACGCCTACTACCAATGACAACAAAAGGTTCACTCGCCAATTGTTTCCCGAAAATAATCCAACAACGCTCATAGGTCCCCGAAACTTATCCACAATATTTTCAAAACCAAGTACAATTGGTCATTAGATGGCATTAGAACTAGGTTGGTAACCCTCTTGCTTAATTAAAGTACATGGCATGTTGAAAATTATTATTTGATAATGATGTTCCGAGTCCTTTAATAATAACTTCGCGTATTACCGGAACAAAGTAGGAACGGACTGAAGGAGATGGAAGAGTTAGGCAGCCACTTTGACATAAAACGACTCATAGAATTCGTGAAAGATGACAATAACAAAATACTATTACAAGCTGGTACATTGCGCAATGTTCTTCGCTTCACCGCTGGACAAAGCAATCCAACATTCCGACTGGATTTCACCAACGCTTCCTTCGTGCTACGCATGAAGCCAAAAGGTACGCTTCTCCCAGGTGCTCATCAAATAGACCGCGAGTTCAAAGTAATGACCAAGCTGTTTGCAGCAGAATTCCCTGTTCCAGAGCCAATTTGCTACTGCTCTGATACCATGTATCTTGGGACGGAGTTTTACATCATGAAATACGTCCAAGGTCGGGTTTTCAATGACATGGGCCTAGCCAAAGTATCGGCGGAAGAGAGAGGCAAAATGTATCTTGAATTGACAAGAGTTCTATCTAAACTGCATTTACTGGATCCAGAGAAGATTGGAGTAGCAGCACTGTCGAAAAAGAACAACAAGTCTTATTTAGAACGGCAACTGAGAACATGGTTTCGAAATTACAAGGAGAGTTTCATCCAAGAAGAACGCGACGCAACAGATGCTGTCATGGATGTTACTCATGATTGGCTCATGGTGCACTTGCCTCAAGAGACCAAAACCTGCTTGGTACATGGAGACTACAAGCTTGACAATGTTATATGGCATCCGCATAAAGCAGAAATCCTGGCGGTTGTTGATTGGGAAATTGTCACGATTGGAGATCCACTTGCAGACCTTGCATATTGTTTCCAAGCATTTAATATTGGTGCTGCGAATGATGGTTCACAGTTCAACCTCACCGGTTCGCCTTTCAGCTCAGGGGCTTTGATTGCAGGAATACCTCCATTGGATTTTCTACTTTGGCAATACCATCTGTTTATGAATTTGCCATTTCCTAATCCATTCATGGAATACTACCACATATATGCTCAATTTCGGGTCGCCTGTATTATTAGAGGAATTCAAGGCAGATTCCATCGAGGCAATGCTGCGAGTACCTCAGCTTCTCGCTTTACAAACGAGATTGTGTTTTTATTCGCTCGTCGATCGCTGGACCTCGCCATCCAACGGGACCCTTCCAATTCAAGACTCAAGTCTTTGCCAATCACCTGGAACGAATCCATCGTATCCGTAGACACGGTATCCTTACCTCACCCAATGTCAGATTATGCAACTTCATTGATGAGGGAGCTGCTTGCATTCATGGATAAGTACATATATCCAAATGAAGTTCTGTATGAAGCTCAGATGAAGCAGTTCACCGATGAAGGCAATCGATGGCAAATTCCACCGATTGTGGAACATCTCAAAGCTGTTGCAAAGAAGGAAACTCGATTATGGAATGTGTGGATGTCAAAATGGTCTCGAGTGACTCAAGCTGAATATTCCAGATTGGCAGAAATTATGGGAAGGAATTTGTGGGCTGCAGAAATATTCAATTGTCAATTTCCAGATACTGGCAACATGGTAAGAGATTATATCCAGTGCCTTAAATTCAAATCTAACATTAGTTCAGGAAACGTTGGAAATTTTTGCTACCCCTGAACAAAAGCTTAAATGGCTGGAACCTTTAAAAGACGGGTCCATTCGAAGTGGTACGTTTTTGCTAGCATTCAAAAAGTCGCATCTAATATTCGTTCAAGCATTTCTTATGACTGAAATTCAGGTTCCAAGTTCCGATGCTTTGCAGATTTCTACTAGCATTGTAAAAAAGTCAGACTCAGACTATTTAATCAACGGTAGCAAATACTGGATAACGAATGGTGGCGATCCTCGTTTGAAAGTGCTGCTTTTACTCGGGAAGACAGGAGGCTTTACAGATGACCCTCATCGTCGTCATTCTGTGGTGATCGTCCCAGCCGACAGCCCAGGTGTGATATTCAAAGCACCAATGACCGTATTCGGCTATGATGATGCTCCACAAGGACACTTTGAGGTGGAGTTCGTTAATGTCCAGGTGCCATGCACTAATTTGCTTCATATCGAAGGAGCTGGTTTCGAAATTGCTCAAACCAGGCTAGGTCCTGGTCGAATTCATCATTGCATGAGAACAATTGGCTTGGCCGAAAGGTCTTTGGAGCTGATGATGGATCGAGTGCTTTCTCGAAAGGCATTTGGCGACGTGGTGGGGAAGATGGGGACGATAAGACAAGACATCGCCAATATGCGGATAGCCATTGACGAGACACGCTTACTGACTATCGCTGCAGCTCATGCACTAGACACTCTTGGAGGAAAAAATGCACGAAAAGCAATCGCGGAGATCAAAGTCGCAGCTCCTTTGATGGCCTTGCAGGTAATTGACAAGGCGATGCAAGCACATGGGGGAGTGGGTCTCTCACATCAATTTCCCTTGGCTTCGTGGTATGCTAGAACAAGAACCGTGAGATATATGGATGGACCAGACGAGGTGCACCGCGAGACAATCGCGAAGCTGGAATTGCGCGAAAGAGAAACGGCTAAGCTTTAATATTAACAACGCTATTATGATTCATCTTGTCTCTCGCTTTTGACAGTTCTGAAAATATCAGACGTAACTTCTCCTCTCCCACTTCAAATGCAATGGAGGTTTTTCGCGAATGTCGGTCTGTGACTGGGATATTAAGCTCAATAGTTGCACATGGTTTGTTAGCATATTTTGAATCCGCGATAATATTTGCTCTCCAATGCAATGGTGTATTCTGCGAAAGACGATATCCACATTGTAGTGATTTTTGGGCAAAAAAAGTTCGAACCTTCTTCTTGGACTCCGTCACGCAATCCACAATAACTCCTGATGCGCTGATCCCGATGCCAATTTGTTGCAGTTCGTGTACCATTATCTCGGGTGGCACATTGTACTTGCAAGCATTTGTGATAAAATAATTCAAAATCGCTACAACTGCTTTCAAATCTGAAGCTGTACTCTTCACGTGTTCCATCTGCAATAGTACTTCGTCCTCCTCTAGCAGCGATGTAATTAAGGTATTGCATATGTGCCGGACCTTAGTATCGCTCATATGAACCAGCAAAGAACTCTCTGCTAGAACCCAGTCAGGAGCATGTAGCCCGCCACTGATATTGAACTTCATAAAAATTCAACATTCCGACCTTTTTTCCTTTTTTTGTCGTTGCACCTTTCACCAGGTGACACGGTGGGTGCTTTTCTTTTTAAAAAAGAATACAATAAGTACCAATCCATATTATTATGCCTCATTCAGAAGAAGAGCAGGTGCTTCTCAGTGATATAGAAGCCCGGGAAAGGAGACTCAAGTATTTCTATGTTATTTCTAGCTTTGCGGCAATGTGGCAGATCGGGAACTTTTTCAGCAACAAGTTTGTTCTCATGCGACTGGCCCTTGGAATAAGTTCCAGGGCCGAGGTTGAACAGCAGTATATCAAGAGTTTTTCGAAAATATTCAAGAATCGATCCTCCAACGATTTGCTTTTTATGGCACGAACTTTCTTTGCCAAATATTCTGGTGAGGTGTTCGTTGGTGTAGTCCACATTCTGGCATCTCCTGTTTGGTCGGCAATTATTCCGTAAGTGCATTTCATAGTTACATGTTGAAAACATATTAAATGCTATTAAGATTTCAATCGCATCCGAGATCACGTTCCGAGTTCCCTAGGATACATCGACTTGCAGGTTTGTTGTTTTTCGGTCTGTCTGGATCCATTGGAGTCGGTGCTCTCACTATAATGCTAAGAGGCCTTGCTGCCAGCCAGCATAAGGCTTTCTATTTCAAGCAGTCACCTCAAATCATCGGCCAGTCACCAGGAGCTACTGCCAAGCTTCTCGGTTTTTTGGGTCATGTTTATTTGTATTCATCCCTCGCGTGGTTTATGTACACCCTTAAACGTGCTTATTCGGCTGCAATGGATCGAAAATGGGTGGAGCATGAAGAATGGGCATTGAGACATACGGCGTCTGGGCAATGGGTTTCACTTCAGCGAATTTTTTCACTTCCTATGCTGATTGTAGTATGGATGCAGAAGGAAGGGTCGATTATTGGAGGATCACTTCGGGCTTTTGAGCTGGCAGGATATTTTGCCTGGGCTGCCGCTGCAGGAATAGCAGAAACTGCCATTTCCGATAAACGGAAAATTACATGGGCGCGAGTAAAACTAAATAGATTGAAACGACAAAAGGAAAAGGATGAGAACTAATTGTATCAAAAATAATTTCCTTATTTAGTCAAGATTTAGAATGAATTGAGTCCTAAATATTACCAGTGTACAAGACGAACGCAAAGGGTCGAATGATGTATTGGAATGAAATTTATGTCGGAAGAGTTCAGCGAAAAAGAGTCGGAAAGACACGATAATAAGCCCGTAATACAATTTAGAATACACCAAGTACCCTATTCACGCTTACACTAATTAGCGAATATTGTATGTACCAACGGACTTTTGGGTAAAAAAAGTATTGTGAAAGAAATTCGGAATTGTGTAATTTTGACATTAATCAGCATGCACAAAAACAGATCCGGTGCTGAATTCAAATGTGGCCCAAATGCATTTCAATACTTTTATGTCCAGGGGGTTGTTGGAGGATGCGATACCAGTGATTGACATTCCTCACAAGACTATGCTTCGTAAAACGAGTAGCGATGTAGGGCCTCGAAGAAGAGGTGCTTCGACTTCCTCAACTTCCTCACCAACGATATCGCGCAGGATGTCGTGCATGATTCAAAAATTGTTTCCGAATAAGAGCGTCAGAATTCCATCACATGAAAATATAAAAACTTCAAGACGATCAAGTATGAGTTGTGGCACAGCTTCAACTGTGTTTTCAAGCAGAAGATCGCTGCGAAGCAAATCAGATACTGGTCCCGATAATAACTTTCCATCAATTACAGTATCTGTACAGCAGAGGTATCACATGTATAACTTACCTCTCATGTTGATACTGGCTCAGCAATCATCTCCGCTTTACCAAGCTTTTGAAAATTTCACTGAGGCCTCCCTTTCCAGCGAGAGTTTGCAATTCTGGAACAGCGTAAATGGATTCAGAGAACAAAACGTCAGTCAGCTATCAGCCGAGAGTATATATTTTACGTATTTAGTGGACGATGCTCCAAAGTGGATATGCGTACCACACCAAATGCTTCAAGATGTCTTGACAATAATTGAGTCAGGGAACCAGGTTACAAGCGATATATTCGATGAAATTCAAACCTGCGTTTATAATGATATGCAACGAAATACATTAGGGAGATTTTTAGATACTATTGCAGCTGGAAGGGATCCGAGACTGCATGCGGCACAAAATCAATTGCAAAAATTGATTGAAAATGAAGAACATACACGAGAAGGATTGTATAGCATACCCTCTCAACAAGAACTTTAAATAACCATAAAACGTACAATAAATATTACTTGGACGATAATGCATTTCGAAGTAGTTGTCTGTCTTGGTTGCCCCATTTGACTTTAAGAACCTTGCGCAGATAGGAAGCTTCCTGATTTTTCAAAATCATCGCATGATACAAGGTTGCATGAATACTCTTGAACTCAGCGAATATCAAAGACATCTTATAAGACGCCGATGCAACATTTAAATTTGGCCAGCAGGGATTGTCTATCACAAGTGGCTGC
>Ga0105054_10009659_pt1 | contig 12463 bp, 11 predicted proteins | sample BON02_FD_78091 | JGI IMG/M metagenome (GOLD analysis project Ga0105054, IMG submission 78091) | Freshwater microbial communities from Lake Bonney liftoff mats and glacier meltwater in Antarctica - BON-02 (megahit assembly) | ecosystem: Environmental > Aquatic > Freshwater > Ice > Glacier... | reverse complement strand
GCGCCGGCATCGGCACCCTGCTGGCCGAGATCGAGCGCCTCTCCCCCGGCGCGGTGCTGCGTCAGGCGGCGGGAATTGATCTGCGAAGGCTGGGATGGGCGGGGGCCGGCGCCCAACAACACTCCACCCGGCGCTCAAGCAGCGAGCCCGTCATCCCCGCGAAGGCGGGGAAGCGCGGCGAGCGATAGCGCCCAAAAAGCATGACCCGGCGTAATCCCGACCGTTACACCGCCGACGACTGGCGCCAGGCGGGCGGCACGGTCGGCGCGATCATCGCCCTGGCTGGTCTATACCGAGTGCGACCTTCGGGCCTTGTCATCCCCGCGAAAGCGGGGACGCATCGCCCGAGAGCGCGGCCGGGGCTTCGTCCTGTGGGGGCGCGCTGCGACCTGCCGGCGGAGCCCGGGGCGGGTGCCCAGTTCGCTTGGGCATCAGTCCGTCCCGCCTTGAGAAAGCCCGCTCGCTTCAAGGCATGTTCAAATTTGGCGTAGAGGGCCGAAAATTCGATGGCGACAGCGGACATCAATGCGCCTCGTCCCAATTCCCCGCCGCCCTCGCGTCCACCACCAGCGGCACAGTCAGCGCCACGGCAGGTTCCGCGGCCCCCTCCATCACGCGCTTGATCAGGGCGATGGCGGCCGGGGCCTCGGCTTCGGGGGCCTCGAAGACCAGTTCGTCGTGGACCTGCAGCAGCATGCGGGTGTGCAGCCCACCGTCTCTTAATGCCCCGGGCATTCTTATCATGGCTCTACGGATGATGTCGGCGGCGGCCCCCTGGATGGGGGCGTTGATGGCGGCGCGTTCGCCGAACTGGCGCTCGGCCCCCGATTTCGAGTGGATGGCGGGAATGTGGATGCGGCGGCCGAACACGGTCGAGACCGTGCCGGTCTCGCGCACCTGGGCCTTTGTGGCGTCCATATAGGTGCGGATGCCGGGGAAGCGCTCGAAATAGGTCTTGATATAGGCCCCGGCCTCGCCCTGGTCGATGTTCAGCTGGGCGGCCAGGCCGAAGGCCGAGATGCCGTAGACGATGCCGAAATTGATCGCCTTGGCGCGGCGGCGGGTCTCGGGGTCCATCTGGTCGACGGGGACGCCGAACATCTCGGAGGCCGTGGCGGTGTGGATGTCGATGCCGGCGGCGAAGGCGCGTTTGAGCTCGGGGATGTCGCCGATATGGGCCAGCAGGCGCAGCTCGATCTGGGAATAGTCGGCGCTGATCAGGACATGGCCGGGGGCGGCGATGAAGGCCTGACGGATCTGGCGGCCGGTCTCGGTGCGGATCGGGATGTTCTGCAGATTGGGGTCGGACGAGGCCAGGCGGCCGGTGGTGGCGGCGGCCAGTTGATAGCTGGTGTGGACGCGGTCGGTGGCGGGGTCGGCGGCCTCGATCAGGGCGTCGGTATAGGTGCCCTTGAGCTTGGCCAGCTGGCGCCAGTCGAGCAGGACGCGGGGCAGGTCGTGGGCCCCCTCGCCCGACATCTGGGCCAGGGTTTCGAGCGTGGCGGCGCCGGTCTCCCACTGGCCGGATGCGGTCCTCTTGCCGCCGGGCAGGTTGAGCTCATCGAACAATATCTCGCCGATCTGGCGCGGGGAGGCGATGTTGAACGGGCGGCCGGCGATCTGGTGGGCCTGGGCCTCCAGCTCGGCCATGCGCAGGCCGAACTCGGACGACAGGCGTTTGAGGCGGTCGGGGTCGACGCGGATGCCGGCCCGCTCCATGTCGGCCAGGACGGCGGGCATGCCGCGCTCCAGCGTCTCATAGACGGTGACCAGATGGTCCTCGGCCAGCCGGGGCTTGAGGATACGCCACAGCCGCAGGGTCACGTCGGCGTCCTCGGCGGCATAGGCGGTGGCGGGCTTCAGGGCGACGTGTTTGAACGATTTCTGCGCCTTGCCGACGCCGGCCACGGCCTTGAACGTGATCGGCTCATGGCCGAGATGCCGCTTTGACAGCTCATCCATCCCATGCCCGTGCAGCCCGCCCTCAAGCACGTAGGAGATCAGCATGGTGTCGTCGATCGGGGCCACGCGGATGCCGCGTCGGGCCATGACGGCGAGGTCGTATTTGCCGTTCTGGGTGACCTTGAGGACGGCGGGGTTCTCCAGCAGGGTCTTGAGCCGGGCCAGGGCGGTGGGTTTGTCGATCTGGATCAGGGGCTCGCGCTGTTCGGTCTCCCCGCCGAAATCGAGCCCGCCCGCGCTGGCCGCCGGCTCATGCTCATGGGTCAAGGGGATGTAGCAGGCGTCGTTCGGCCCGATGGCCAGCGACACGCCGCACAGGCCCGCATGAGTGGCGCTGAGGGCATCCGTCTCGGTGTCGAAGCCAATGACCCCGGCCTCGGCGGCGCGGGCGATCCATTGGTCGAGGGCGTCGAGCGTCTGGACGCAGGCATAGGATTCGACGTCGACGGTCTGGGCCTCGGCCGGGCCGGTGGCGACCTGGCCGTAGCGGGGGGTGGCCACGGGGGCGGTCAGTGGTTTGGGCCGGGCGACGAAGGCGGTGCCGTCGCGGGCCGCCGCCTTGCCGTCGCCGACGCGGCTGCGCAGGGAGCGGAACTCCATCTTGTCGAGGAAGGCGGCGAGGGTCTCGGGGTCGGGGTCGCGGACCACGAAGTCGTCGATCGGCTCGGGCGCCGGGGCGTCGCAGTCCAGCTGGCACAGCCGGCGCGACAGGCGGATCTGGTCGGCGAATTCGATCAGGGTCTCGCGGCGTTTGGGTTGTTTGATCTCGCCGGCGCGAGCCAGAAGCGTGTCGAGGTCGCCGTATTCGAGGATCAGCTGGGCCGCGGTCTTGGGGCCGATGCCGGGGGCCCCGGGGACGTTGTCGACGCTGTCGCCGATCAGGGCCTGGACCTCGACCACCTTGTCGGGGGTGACGCCGAATTTCTCGAACACGGCGTCCTCGGCGAGGCGGCGCTCCTTCATCGGGTCCCACATGACCACCGAGGGGCCGATCAGCTGCATCAGGTCCTTGTCGGACGAGACGATCACGGCCTCGCCGCCCGCGTCGCGCGCCCGGCAGGCATAGGTGGCGATCAGGTCGTCGGCCTCCCAGCCGGGCAGTTCGATGCCATGCACCCCGAAGGCGGCGGTGGCCTCACGCACCAGCGGGAATTGTGGGATCAGATCCTCGGGCGGGGCCGAGCGATTGGCCTTGTAGAGGTCGTACATTTCGTTGCGAAAGGTCTTCTCCGAATGGTCGAAGACGGCGACCAGATGGGTCGGGCCGTCGTCGCCCTTCATGTCGCGGATCAGCTTCCACAGCATGTTGCAGTAGCCCTGGACGGCGCCGACGGGCAGGCCGTCGGTCTTGCGGGTCAGGGGCGGCAGGGCGTGATAGGCGCGGAAGATGTAGGCCGAGGCGTCGATCATCCACAGCCGCACGGCGGGGCCGTCCTGCGATGCGGGGCGGTCGGCGGAATCGGCAGGGGCGTCGGTCATGCGGGGAACATAGGCGGGCGGGCCGTTGCCGTCACGGCCTGCCTAGCCCCTGAGGCCGGTGATGGTGCGGGTCGGTGCGATGTCTTCGGACGAGGTGATCAGGTGGACCAGGGCGGGGCGGCCCCCATCGCCTTGCGCCGCTTTCCGGGCGGCGGCGAAGGCGGCGGGGAAGTCGGCCGTGGTTTCGCAGCGGACGCCGAACGCCCCGAAGGCCTCGGCGTATTTGACGAAATCGGGGTTCTTCAGGTCGGTGGCGATGACGCGTTCCGCGCCCGAGTAGTGCATCTCCTGGTGCATGCGGATAGTGCCGTAGGTGCCGTTGTCGACCACCACGACCACAACATTGATGCCGTACTGGACCGCGGTGGCGATCTCCTGACCGGTCATGAGGTAGTCGCCGTCGCCAGCGATACAGATCACCTCGCGGTCGTGATGCACGCTCTTGGCGGCGATGGCGGCGGGATAGCCATAGCCCATGGCCCCCGAGGTCGGGGCCAGCTGGGTGCGGCAGGCGCGGTGGCGATAGAAGCGGTGCAGCCAGGCGGCGAAATTGCCGGCACCGTTGGTGACGATGGCGGTCGGCGGCAGAATCTCGCCGAGATGGGCCATGCACTCGCTCATGTTCACCGCGCCGGTCACGGGCACGGGCGTCGAGAAGGCCTGATAGTCGGCGTGGGCGGCGGCGGCTTCGTCGTGCCAGGCACGGCCCGGGTCAAGGGTCGCCAGAGCCATGGCGGCCAGCGAATTGTCGGCCGTCGCGCTCATCAACGGCGGCCACACCCGGCCCAGCTCTTCCGCGCCCGGATGGATGTGGATCAGGACGTCCGCCGTGTGGGCACGGTCGAACAGTGTGTAGCCCTGCGTCGGATTCTCGCCCAGCCGCGCACCGATGGCGATGATCAGGTCGGCGGACCTGGCCCGCTCTGTCAGCTTCGGATTGCAGCCGAGACCGAGGTCGCCCGCATAGTTGGGGCGCTCGTTCGACAAGATGTCCTTGCGCCGGAACGACAGGGTGACCGGCAGGCCCAGCCGCTCGGCCCAGTCGCCGATGGCGGCGGCGGCGGCCTCGGTCCAGCCCGAGCCGCCCAGCACCAGTAGCGGGCGCTCCGCCTTGGACAAGCGCGCGCGCACCTGTTCGAGGAAGGCCGGGTCCAGCGCGGCCCTGGCCGGGATCACCGGCCGGATCGGGGCGGGCCCGCCGTCGGCGTGCAGGATGTCCTCGGGCAGGGCGATGACCACCGGCCCCATCCGGCCCTGCAGGGCGGTGGCGAAGGCACGCTCAACCACCTCGACCGCACGGGTAGGGCTCTCAAGCTCAGTGGCCCATTTGGCGAGGCCGCCGAACACCTCGCGATAGTCGACCTCCTGGAAGGCCCCGCGGCCCCGGTCGGTCAGGGCGATCTGACCGACGAACAGGATCATCGGGGTGGAGTCCTGATGCGCCGTATGCACGCCGATCGAGGCGTGGGTCGCGCCCGGCCCACGCGTGACCATACAGACGCCGGGCTTGCCGGTCAGCTTGCCGTAAGCCTCGGCCATGTTGGCGGCTCCGGCTTCGTGGCGGCAGGCAATGACCTGGATACGGTCGCGCACATCGGCAAGGGCATCGAGCACGGCCAGATAGCTCTCGCCCGGCACGCAGAAGACGCGGTCGATGCCGTTCATCACCAGGGTTTCGACGATGCGGCGGGCGGCGGTATTGGCGGGCTGGCTCATGGCTGAGCGGTTAGCAGATCAGACCCCGGCTTGGCCATGCAGCCGCGCGACGGCGGTTGCGGGCGCGGACAGGGTTCAACACTGTCCTGGACCGGTCCTGTCGCCGCGCTATGCAGGGTTCGCGTCTGCTGTGGCGCGGCTCGCGGGAGGCCGAACATGGGAATACTGGATACTGTTCCGGGCGGCCTCGGCGAGGACGCAGGCGGCGGGATCGCCGACCTGCTCAGAGGCCAGGGCGGCGTCGGCGGCCTGGTCGAGCAATTTGCCCGGCACGGGCTCGGCGACGCGGTCGGCTCTTGGGTCGGCACGGGGGCCAATCTGAACATCACCCCGGACCAGATCCGGACCGTTCTGAGCTCTGGCCCGATCGCCGATTTCGCCGCCAAACTGGGCATTTCGCCCGAACAGGCCAGCGAGACCCTGGCCGGGCTGCTTCCCGAAGCGGTCGACCGGCTGACGCCCGGCGGTGATGCCAACGCAGCCCAGGACCTGCTGAACAGCTTGCCGGGCGGACTGGGCGGCATGATCGGCGGCTTTCTCAAGCGCTGAAGACGCGCCCCTGTCCGGCGGTGACGCGGATCGGGTCCGCAGCCGGTGGGTCATAGGCCACCCCGGTCAGATAGAGCCCCGTGGCCGGTGCCACGGGGCCGCAGGCCGCCCGATCGCGCGCGGCCAGCACCACCGCCACAGCCTCGACCGGCCACCGGCCCAGCCCGACCTCGACCAGGGTTCCGGTCATTGAGCGCACCTGACGATGCAGGAAGCTGCGCGCCTCGAACACCAGATGCACCGCGTCGCCGACGCGCCGGACCTGCGCCACGTCGAGGGTCTTTTCGGGGGATTTCGACTGGCAGTTCACATCGCGGAAGGTGGTGAAGTCGTGCAGGCCGACCAGAGTCTGCGCCGCAGTCTTCATGGCCTCGGCGTCCAGAGGCTTGCGCATATGCCAGACCCGGCCCGCGTCGAGCGCCGGGGGGCCGGGACGAGTCAGGATGCGATAGAGATAGCGTCGACCGGTCGCGGAGAAACGGGCGTGCCATTCGGGATCTACCTCGGCGCAGTCCAGCACCGTCACGGCTTCGCCAACCAGATGGGCGTTCAGCGCATTCATCACCGTCCGCGCGGGCCAGTTTTTTTCCAGATCGAAACTGATCACCTGACCGGTGGCGTGGACACCGGTGTCGGTGCGGCCGGCGGCCGCGAGGCGCACGGTCTGGCCACAGAAGGCGGTGATCGCCATCTCGACCGCGCCCTGTACCGTCGGCTGGTCGGTCTGGGCCTGAAAGCCACTATAGCCCGAGCCGTCGTATTCGAGGATCAGCCGGTAGCGGGGCATAACGGATTCCCTATCGCTCGCCGCGCGTCACCGCCTTGGCGGGGGTGACAGGCTCGCTGCTTGAGGGGGACAATACCGTCCCGACCGGCAACGGGAAGCCGCGCAGCATTTCCTCGGCGGTCTGGGCCGCCTTGCCCGCGCGCTGCACCCGCAGCAGCCGCACGACGCCCTCGCCGCAGGCCACGCGCAGCCCATCGTCCAGCACCGCGCCCGCCACGCCGGTACCGGGTCCGGACACCTGTGACATCAGGACCTTGATCCGCAAAGGTCCGTCGTCACCCGGAACCTCGAACCAGGCCCCCGGAAAGGGTGACAGGCCGCGGATGTGGGCGTCGACCCCGGCGGCGGGGCGGGACCAGTCGATCCGGGCCTCGGTCGGGGTGATCTTCCTGGCATAGGTCGGATCGCCGGTCTGGGGCGTGCCTTCGACCCCGCCGCGCTCGATGGCGGCCAGTGCGCGTGACCATAGACTGGCCCCGGTGTGGGACATGCGTTCGCCGAGGGTGGCGGCGGTGTCATCCGCGCGGATGTCGAGGATTTCGGACAGCAGGATCGGGCCCTCATCGAGGCCTTCGGACATGCGCATGATCTGGACGCCGGTCTGGCGGTCACCCGCCATGATGGCCCGCTGGATCGGGGCGGCACCGCGCCAGCGCGGCAGCAGCGATCCATGCAGGTTGAAACAGCCGAGCCGGGGCGCATCAAGCACCTTGGCCTTCAGAATCTGGCCATAGGCGACGACGCAGCCAGCATCGACATCAAGACCGCGAAAGGTGTCGATCGCCTCGGCCGCCTTCATGGAAGTCGGGGTGAAGACCGGCAGGCCCATGGTCTCGGCAAAGGCATGGACCGGCGACGGCGTCAGCTTCTGGCCGCGACCTCTCGGTTTTGGCGGCTGCGAATAGACAGCCACGATCTCGTGGCCCGAGGCGATCAGCTCGGCCAGCGAGGGCACGGCGAAGTCGGGAGTTCCCATGAAGGCGAGGCGCATCCCGGCGCTTTGCCCGATGCGCGACGCGGGGACAAGGCGGGGCTGGGGCGGCGGGGGCGAGCTGTCTGGCTGGCTGGAGGCAGCGCAGGGGTGCTGATGTCGACCGAGGCCTGTCGTTCGCCATGTCCGCTCTCGTGGTGTGCCAGATGTCGATGGAACGGGAAACGTCGTGAATGGCGCGAGTGTCCGAAGCGAAGCCCCGATTGTGTGGCCGCTAAAGTGGTCTTTCCATGAACACTAAATAAGGCATCAACCTCTCGGGGTATTCCTGATAGGGCGGGATATGGTTGAACCCCATCGATTCATACATCGATATCGCTTCTGTCAGCCGGTTGCCGGTATCCAACTGCATCAGCCCGTATCCGTCCTGCTGGGCCAAGGCGATGAGGGCATTCGACAGCTTGCGACCAAGGCCGAGACCTCTCGCTCTGTCGGTGACATATAACGCTTGAGTTCGCAAACCGTGTCTGACAGGTGCCGATAAGCACCCCCGGCGACGATCTGATCGCCAAGTGTCACCACCATCGTTCGCCCATTCGGCTGGCCATACTTGACGGCCAGCACCTTCAGTTCGTCGTCAAGCGACTGGTAACCGAAGACCTCTTCGACGAACCAAGGCATGTCGCGATAACGCTCCCGGCACCAATCGACATACGAACGGCACACTCGACCGAAAGCCTCATAGTCCGTTGTCGTGTTCGCCAGTCTGATCGTGCATTTGCTGTCGCTCATTGGCCCTTGCGCTCCCTGTTCCAGCGTGTCGGAGAGTTTATGGTTTGTCCCCTTGATGGCTAAGAGCCACATCTCAGCCAGCACAATGCAAGTGTAGGGAGAGGCCGTGACGTTGCCGGTGCCAACTCCCGCTAACCCCCGGTCAAGGACACCGCCAACGTCCGTAATTTCCATCCGTCACCCTCGGGCTTGACCCGAGAGTCAGGGGCCGGATGCGCCCGCGGAAACCGCGCAGCCGAAGGTCCGATCAGCGGGTCAGGCCGCAGGATGACGGTGATGAGGTGGAACCCGCAAGCGTGGGCCGAGCGCGGCGGTCCCGGCCAGACCTACTGCCAGCGCGTATGAACGCCGCCGCCCTCGTCCCATTCGCCGCCCGCGTCGAGGACGTCGTCAAAATTCAGCAGCCGGTCCAGCAGGACGCCGGCGACCACGCCGACCGCAGCGACGCCGAGCAGCACGGCCACGCTGCCGATGCCGACCTTTTCGTTACGGATCAGGCGACGGCGACCCGAGGGGTCGATGATCCGGTCACGGCCACGCTTGAGGGGGGTCTTGGCTCTGGCCATCAGGCGGCCAGCCTGGCGTTCTTCTTGACCCGGGCCACGGCGCGTTCCCGCTTCAGCCGCGACAGGTGGTCGATGAACAGAACGCCTTCGAGGTGGTCCATTTCGTGCTGGATACAGACGGCATAGAGGCCCTCGGCCTCTTCCTCGACCGTCTCGCCGGCATAGTTCAGATAGCGCAGACGGACCCGGGCGGGACGTTCGACGCTGTCGAAATACTCCGGCACCGACAGACAGCCCTCCTCATAGGCGAACAGGGCTTCGGAGGCCCAGACGATCTCGGGATTGACGTAGTAGCGCGGGTTGCGGCGAGCGAGCTGCGCCTCGTCACTTTCGTCAGGCTCGGCACCCTGAACATCGCCTTCCAGCACAGCGTCGTTCAGGTCCATAACGATGACCCGACGGACGTCGCCGATCTGGACCGCCGCCAGACCGATGCCCGGCGCGTCATACATCGTCTCCAGCATGTCATCCATCAGACGGCGCAGTTCCTTGGTCACCGGTCCCTCGACCGGGACGGAGATCTGCTTCAGCACCGCCAGGTCGGCGGCGTTGTCGATGGTGAGGATGCGACGGACTGTCATGTGCGCGAGGTAGGGTGGCGGACCCCAAAGGTCAAGATTTCCCGGCGCTTTGCCGGATCAGGCACGGGGGTTGGGCAGCGCCCTCGGCTTGCGGTCGTCGTCGATGGCCACGTAGGTGAAGACGCCTTCGGTGACCCGCACCGACGCCGCCTGGGCCTGACTTCGCGGACGTCTCCAGGCCTCGACATGGACCCGGATCGAGGTGCGGCCGGTCTTGACCACGCGGGCATAGATCGAAACCTCGTCGCCGACCGAGACCGGCTGGTGGAAGACCATGCCGTCCAGGGCGATGGTCACGCAGCGCCCCTGGGCCAGTTCAAACGCCGGCGTCGCGCCGGCAAGGTCCATATGGGCCAGCAACCAGCCGCCGAAGATATCGCCCTCGGGATTGGTGTCCGCCGGCATGGCGATGACCCGCCCGACGGGCTGGCCCTGTGGCAGGGTCGGAAGGGCGTCGGTCACGCGCACAGGCTCCGGCTTGGAAAGAGATGGCGCACCCGACAAAGGCGCAACTGGCGGCCGCTGGTGCTCGCCAGAACACCCCATTGGTTATGATGTCAAACAGGTTTTCGGATAGTTTGTTCGTTCATGTTCCGCTTTTTTCGGCGCAATCAGCATCTGCTGCATGGAGTCGATGGCGATCCTCGACTTGAGCTTCAGAAAGCGGTCTTTGGCATGGTCGTCTCAAAGCCGGAACAGCGAGGCTCGGTCGTGGACAGGGTCAGTTCGTCGATCTGAGGACGCGACTGCCACGCGCAAGGAGCGGTCCTTCGCCCTCGCCCTACCTCAGGGGCTGACGAACAGGCAGGGGCCCTGCCTCGACCACAGGGCCTGGCAACGGGTCTGGAAGCTGGTTGGATCGGGTGCAACATCGCGATCAATCCAGCCCTCGAGGGCATCAAGGGCGGTCATATAGCTGGCGTCCGACAATTTGCTGTGGTCGGATTCATCCGTGGCCACCTGCACCAGAAACCCTGATCGACCCGCTGCTGCGACTGTCGCGGTGTACTGGGCTTCAGCGTCGAAGCTTACGGTTGGGTCATGCAAAGCATGCAGGGTCAGGGTCTGGCGAACGATCTGCCCAGTCAGACTTGACTGCCTGAAGGTGCCTGATCGAAGCCTTGTGGGTGCTATCCGGTTAACTCAGTCGATTATGCCTCGACCGAACATTGCGGTCGCGCGGTGCCATGGAGACCGCATCTACAGAATGAGCAAACATTTACCACTTCCGGTTCACAGCCTTCATCCGAAAAACGTGAGCCTGTCATTCGACTCTTCTGCCGTCACTTGACCACACGGCGCTGCAGACTCGATGACATCTATTGTCGGCTGACAAACATGCCCGGGGGCATGCATCCAGGGGGGACACATGAACGAACCGGTTCGGCAACAGGGCGAGTTCGAGAACTATACCGAGGAGTCTGCGTCAGCGGGGCGCTCCCCCGCCCTGATCTGGGGGCTCAGAGCCGGTGGGTTAGCCGCCGCCTTGACGGTCTGGTTTCTGCTCGGAGGGTCGCAGGGCCTGAGCATGGACGCCCGTATCGTCGCCGCAGTCGCCACCCTCATGGCCGTCTGGTGGATCACGGAGGCGATCCCGCTGGCCATGACATCCTTGCTGCCCATCGTACTGTTTCCCCTTCTGACGGAACGCTCCATAGGGGAAACCACCTCCCCCTATGCCAACCCGGTGATCTTCCTGTTCCTCGGCGGTTTCCTGATCGCGATTGCGATGGAGAAGTGGAACCTGCATCGGCGGGTGGCGCTGCTGACCATCGCCCGCGTCGGATACAAGCCGACACGGATCGTGCTGGGTCTGATGCTGGCCACCGGCTTCCTCTCCATGTGGGTGTCGAATACGGCGACGACCCTGATGATGTTGCCGATCGGACTGTCGGTGCTGGCCCTGGTCGCGGATCGCTTCGCGGCGGCAAAGGCCGAGGCGGCGGCCGCCTCTGGCCAGGCACAGGGCGCAGCCGGCGACACACGGGATGAAAACCTCCGCCGGTTCGGAATCTGCCTTACCCTGAGCATCGCCTGGGCGGCGACCATGGGCGGGCTCGGCACCCTGCTCGGCTCGCCTCCGAACGCCATCGTCGCGGGCTATGCCGCCGAGGAACTCGGCCGCACCATCGGCTTTCTGGAATGGATGATCGTCGGCACCCCGCTTGGCCTGACCTTCATCCTGCTCGGCTGGCTGCTGATGACCCGGGTTCTCTATCGCTTCAAACTGGACGAAATTCCGGGTGGCCAGCAAATGATCGAAGGCGAGATCAGCAAACTGGGTCGCATGAGCCAGGGCGAGAAAATGGTCCTCGCCGTGTTCGGTTCGGCGGCCTTTCTCTGGGTCGTTCCCGGCTTGCTTGAAAGCCTCCCTGGTCTGGGCGGCCGACTGGGCTTGCTGGGTGAGTTGGATGACGCCGCCATCGCCATCGCCGCCGGTGGCACCCTGTTCCTGCTGCCCGGACGCGGCGGCCGCGAAATGGTGCTGAACTGGAAGGACGCCGAGGACGGCCTGCCCTGGGGGGTGTTGCTGCTGTTTGGCGGAGGGCTCAGCCTGGCAGGCGCGGTGGCCGGCACAGGCCTCGACGCCTGGCTGGGACAACAGGTCACCGGACTCGGCGCCCTGCCCATCGTGCTGCTGGTGGCCGCAGTGGTGACGATCGTGATGTTCCTGACCGAAGTCACCAGCAACACCGCGACCGCCGCCACCTTCATACCCGTTCTCGGCGGGGTGGCTGTGGGCATCGGGGCCGATCCGATGACGCTTCTGATCCCGGCCGCCCTCGCCGCGACCTGCGCCTTCATGCTGCCCGTCGGCACCCCGCCCAATGCCATCGTCTTCAGCTCCGGGGCCGTTACCATGTCGCAGATGGCGCGGGGCGGACTGGTGCTGAACCTGGTCGGCATCCTGCTGATCACGGCCTTCTGCTACGCGCTCGGAGGGCTGGCCTTCGGCCTGCGGTTCTGACCCCTTCACCCTTATACCAACGGCGTCAGATCTTGACCTGTGATGCCCACTCCCGGGTGGCGATGGATGTGATGCGGCCTGGCTCGCTGGTGAGTTTGTTCCAGGCGTCGCAGCAGGCGTCGACGATGGCTT
>Ga0105054_10009657_pt1 | contig 12464 bp, 11 predicted proteins | sample BON02_FD_78091 | JGI IMG/M metagenome (GOLD analysis project Ga0105054, IMG submission 78091) | Freshwater microbial communities from Lake Bonney liftoff mats and glacier meltwater in Antarctica - BON-02 (megahit assembly) | ecosystem: Environmental > Aquatic > Freshwater > Ice > Glacier... | reverse complement strand
CGCGACTATGTCCGCAGCCGGTTCAATTCCCGCACCGAAATCACTGAAGCCGAGATTGACGCGGCATTGGGGCTCGCTGGCACGGCAGACAGCGGAATTGAAGTGCTGTTGACCGAAATCATTATTCCGGCCACCCCACCCGAAGCCACCGAAGCTATGGCCACTGCCGAGCGGATCTCGCAACTCACGTCATTCGAGGCGTTCGAGGCTGAAGCCCGCCGGGTATCCGCCCTGCCCTCGCGTGATGTTGGCGGACGGCTCGACTGGCTGCCGATCTCGAACTATCCGGCCAATCTGCGCTCGCTCCTGCTGACGCTGGCGCCGGGCGATGTGACGGCCCCGATAGGAATCACCAATGGCGTAGCCTTGTTCCAGTTGCGCGATATTCGTGAAGTACCTGTCACCCCGCAGCCCCCTGCCGAAATCGACTATGCCGCCTTCTACATTCCCGGTGGGCGCAGTGAGGCGGCACTCTGGCAAGCGCAAATCCTGCGTAACCAGGTCGATACCTGTGATGACCTTTATGGTGCGGCGCAGGGGCTCCCGGTCGAGGTTCTAGACCGTGACAGCCTAGCCCCGGATCAGATCCCGCAGGATATTGCCATGGAACTGGCCAAGCTCGACCCAGGTGAAGTTTCGACGGCGCTGACCCGCACCGATGGTAGCATGCTGGTCTTTTTAATGCTGTGTAGCCGCACGCCGGAACTTGGCCAACCCGTCGACCGCGAGGCGGTACGCAACCAACTCCGCAGCCAGCGGCTTGCCGGATTTGCCGAGGCCGCATTGGCGGACCTGCGCGCAGCCGCGACGATCACTTATCCCTGATGACCTTGCAGAGATTAATTGGCGTGAAACCGCAATGGTGATTGCGATCAGTTGTGGCGAACCTGCGGGTATCGGACCCGAGGTTGCAGCAAAGGCCTGGGAAGCCCTGCGCCATGAAGTGCCGCTTCTGTGGATCGGCGACCCAGCGCATCTTCCTAAGGGCACAGCATTTCAGCCGGTAGCGGATGCAGCAGAGGCAGCAGACGTCTCGGCACAGGCTCTCCCGGTACTGGCACATGATTTTGGGCCATCTGTCGTGGCAGGACATCCCAACCCCGCCCATGCGCAATTGGTGATTAACGCCATCGCCACGGCAGTGCAGCTTGCGCAGCAGGGCCACGTCGATGCGATTTGCACCGCGCCAATCCACAAGGCCGCGCTGATCGACGGTGCCGGCTTTGTCTATCCGGGACATACTGAATATCTGGCGGCATTGGCCGACCGACAGCGCGTGGTGATGATGTTGGCGTGCGACATGCTGCGCGTCGTGCCGGTGACCATCCATATCCCGCTTGCCGATGTGCCGCAGGCCCTGACCGCGCGACTGTTGACCGATACGTTGCTCATCACCCATGCCGCGCTGCGCCGCGATTTCGGCATTTTGCGACCACGCATTGCCGTGGCAGGGCTGAACCCGCATGCGGGCGAAGATGGCAAGATGGGACAAGAAGAAATCGACATGATCATCCCCGTTCTGAATGCCCTCCGCGCCGAGGGAATGGACCTGCGCGGTCCTCTGCCCGCCGATACGATGTTCCATCCCGCAGCACGCGCGAAATACGACGTGGCAGTTTGCATGTATCACGATCAGGCGCTGATCCCGATCAAGACGCTGGATTTTGCCAGCGGGGTCAACTTGACGCTGGGTCTGCCATTCGTGCGCACATCACCCGATCACGGAACCGCATTTGACATCGCAGGAACCGGCCTCGCCGACGCGAGTTCGATGATCGCGGCGTTGCGCATGGCAGGGCGCATGGCAGCGGCGAGGAAACCTGCGTGACTATCCTTGTCGGATCAACGGCATGAGCGGAATCGATTCTTTGCCACCTCTGCGCGATGTGATCGCCACCCATGACATTGCTGCGAAAAAGTCGCTTGGCCAGAACTTTCTTCTCGACCTGAACCTGACCGCCCGGATCGCGCGGGCCGCAGGCGATCTGCGGAACTGTGATGTGCTCGAAATCGGGCCCGGTCCGGGGGGGCTCACCCGCGGGTTGCTGGCCGAAGGGGCGCGGCATGTGCTGGCAATCGAAAAAGATCCCCGTTGCCTCAAGGCTCTGGCCCAGATTGCCGCCGCTTATCCGGGGCGGCTCACCGTCATCGAAGGTGACGCGCTCACTGTCGATCCGCTAACGCATTTGACGCCCCCGATCCGGGTTTCGGCTAATCTTCCCTATAATATCGGAACCGAACTTCTGGTGCGCTGGCTTACCCCGCTGGACTGGCCACCGTTCTGGACCTCGCTCACCTTGATGTTTCAACGTGAAGTGGCGGAACGGATCGTGGCGCAGCCGGGAGGCAAGGCCTATGGACGGCTGGCCCTGCTGGCGCAATGGCGTTGCGAGGCGCGGATCGTTCTGGACCTTCCGCCACAGGCGTTCACGCCCCCACCCAAGGTGTCATCTGCGGTGGTACATTTAAATGCGCTACCCGCGCCGCGTTTTCCGGCTGATGCAGCGACACTCAGTCGGGTGGTGGCCGCCGGGTTCAATCAGCGCCGAAAGATGCTGCGCGCCAGCCTCAAAGGCGTGGCTCCCGGAATCGAGGATCACCTGCGCGCCGTCGGGATCCCGCCCACCGAAAGAGCCGAACAGGTCGGCCTCGAAGCCTTTTGCGCACTGGCGCGATCAATCGATAGCGCCAGTACCTGACCTTTATCCGCCGGGCTGACTATTCAGCCGCTTCCGCAGGATCATTTGCCACAGTGTCAGGCTTTGGCTTGCGGGCGCGTGCCACGCGTGGCTTCGACGCTTTTGGCGCATCGTCTTTGACCTCGGGCACAGGAGCCGACTCGGTGGTCGCCTCCGGCTTTGGCTGGCGGTCCGGGCGCGGTCCACGCGGCGGGCGCGGTGCACGGGGTGCTGCATCCCGGGCCTGCTCCGGCGTATCCACAAGCCCGCTATCCACGACCGGAGCTAGATCAGGCTGCTCCATCACCGAAGGGTCAGCCGCCATCTCTTCTTGCGCGCGCAGACGCTGAGCGCGTTCGCGGTCGCGCTGCGACTGGCGCTCACGCTCGGCCTGAATGTCGCGCTCCGGACTGCGGTCCTGTTGCGGGCGGTCCTGTTGTGTGCGATCCTGCTGCGTGCGGTCCTGCTGCGGGCGGTCCTGCTGCGGGCGGTCCTGATTGCCACTGCGGTCGGCGCTGTTATGGCCGTTGCTCTGGCGTTCGGCGTTCACTTGCCGGTCACGCTCAATTTGACGGTCACGCTCGACCTGCCGGTCACGGTTGAACTGTTCCTGCTCTTCGCGGGCCCTGTCCACCTCGCGCGTCGCCTCGGCCAGGAGCCGGGTGTAATGTTCCGCATGTTGCGCGAAATTTTCCGCATTTACCCGGTCATTGGTCAACTGCGCATCGCGGTGCAACTGGGTGTATTTCTCAATGATCTGTTGCGGGGTGCCCCGCACCTTGCCATCCGGGCCCGAACTGTCGAACACGCGGTTGATGATATTGCCGCCGGTAGGGCGAATGGGGCGGTTCTTGTTGCCCCGCGACCGTGACTTCGATGATCTCATATGGTGCTTCGTGTCCAGCATGGGTTTGGTTGGGCGGGGCGTCATGCGCGCCTGTTAAGCGCCATATATGGTTCGGTGCCCTGCGATGATCTGGCGATTTAACAGAGGGGAGAGCAAATGCCCTCATCCCGACCTGATGAATACGAATAATCATGCCTTCACTTTCGGAGCAAGCAAAAACTTTGAGTTTGCCGGTGTTGCAGCGTCAAAACGCCGAAATTGTCGCATGTATGCGACGAACTCTGCCTAAAAAGGCGCTTCCTCCCACGCCAGGACCAGGACACGGTCGCGCCCGTCCAGATCGCAGATCACCGTGGCGCGATCAAAACCCGCCCGTATCGCCATTTTGCTCACCGCCGTCGCCTGAGTGGGCCCGATTTCGACGATTAACCGTCCTTCCGGCACCAGAAAGGCCGGCGCGCAGGCAAAGATATCGCGATACGCCGCGAGTCCATCCGCATTGTCGGTGAGGGCGATCCGCGGCTCCCAATCCCGCACCTCCGGGTCGAGTGTTTCAAGCTCGCTTGCCGCGATATAAGGTGGGTTGGCTACGATAAGATCAAAAACTCCGGTAACCTCCCGGGTCCAGTCCGAAACGACAAAATCGGCCCGCCCGGCGAGGTCGAGTGCGCGTGCGTTGCTCACCGCGACCCGGACCGCCGCCGGCGACAGATCGACAGCGATTCCCCGCGCTGCAGGACATTCGGCCAGAAGTGTCAGCAGGATACATCCGGAACCGGTGCCCAGATCCAGAACATGCTCAAACGGTAGCGCCAGAGCGGCTTCGATCAGTGTTTCCGTCTCTGGTCTGGGATCAAGGACATCCGCGGTGACGATGAAATCGCGACCATAGAATGCGCGCCGCCCGATCAGTTGCGAGACAGGCTCGCGGGCACAGCGCCGTGTGATCAGCTTGTCAAAAATCTGCAGTCCCGGTCCATCGACAGGTTCTGGCAGTACCAGTGTCAATCGCCCGGACTCCACACCCAGCGCATGGCTGAAAAGCCGGCGTGCATCCCGCGCCGGGTCGGGCACACCCGCAGCCGCAAGGGCGCGGGTGGCGGCGGTCAGCACTTCGGTGCCTGTCGGGCTCATGCCTCCATCTCCGCCAGCAGACTTGCGCGGGCATCGGCGGCCAGCGCGTCGATCACGTCATCCAGATCGCCCTGCATCACCGCGTCCAGCTTGTAGAGGGTCAGGTTGATCCGGTGATCGGTCATCCGGCCCTGCGGGAAATTATAGGTACGGATCCGCTCTGACCTGTCCCCCGAGCCAACCTGACCACGGCGATCAGCAGAGCGGGCACCATCGACCCGGCTGCGCTCCAGATCATAAAGCCTTGCGCGCAGGACATTCATCGCCAGTTCGCGGTTGCGATGTTGCGATTTCTGGGCCGATGTCACCATGATTCCGGTCGGGATATGAGTGATACGCACCGCAGAATCGGTCGTGTTCACGTGCTGGCCACCAGCGCCGGACGCGCGCATCGTGTCGATCCGGATATCGGCTGGGTTAATGACGATATCGACCTCTTCCGCCTCGGGCAGCACCGCCACTGTGGCTGCAGAGGTATGAATGCGCCCGCTCGCTTCCGTCTCTGGCACGCGCTGGACCCTGTGCACCCCGCTTTCATATTTCAGTCTGGCAAACACACCATCGCCCTCGATGCGCGCGATGACCTCCTTGATCCCGCCCAGTTCGGTGACCTGCTCCTCGATGATCTCGAACCGCCAGCCCTTGGTCTCGGCATAGCGCTGATACATCCGCAGCAGATCGGCAGCGAAGAGCGCCGCCTCATCGCCACCCGTGCCGGGGCGGATTTCGATCATCGCCGGACGCACATCCGCCGCATCGCGGGGTAGCAGGGCAAGCTGCAGTGCATCCTCCGCTGCCGTCAACCTTGCCCGCAGTGCGTGCAATTCCTCTTCGGCCAGCGCCCGCATTTCAGGATCCGCGCACATGGCCTCGGTCGCGCGCAGTTCGTCCTGCAATGCGTCATACTCGGCCACGGACTCCGCCACAGGACGCAACTCCGCGTACTCGCGGCCCAAGGCTGCCATGTCAGCCACCGCCGCGCCCGCAGCCAGTTTTGCCTCCAGAAACTGGAACCGCGCGGTTATCTGAACGAGTTTGTCTGCTGGTATCATGCCCCCGCTTTCCCTTATCAGGCGCAGCGGGTCAAGTCTGACGCGTTCGACTCATTCGGCCGCCAGCGCCAGCGCCGCAAGCCAGCCGATCACGCGGGCGCGGTTCACCCCCATGTCGCTGCTACCGAATCTGGAGCGGCCGTAGATCACCAACTGCATCTCACCATTCACATCGGGTTCGATCAATGCAGTGGTATAATCCGGATAGCCCATGATCCACGACCGCGTCACATAGGTTGTCATGTCGGACTCTGGCGATCCGGCCAGCACACTCGTGCGCGCAGTTGCCCGCGCAATGCGGTGCAATGCGGTCAGGATCAGGGGATCCGACACCACCCGGCGCGCCTCGAACCCGGCATTCGCTGGGTAATCGCCGGCAGCTCGAGGCTGAGGCGCCTGATGCCAACGGGCCGGATCAGACGGAGCAAGACGGATATAGGCCAGCCCGGCAGCAAGCAATACAATGACAACAACAAGACCAGTCTTGACCATTCACCAGATTCCTCCTGTGGTAAGTTTCCCAACTGGCACGTTTGGCCGTCCGGACAACCCCCGATCTAGCGTCGGTTCCAACAATAAAGACACAAAAGCTCCATCGCGACATGCGCGCCCGCAATTGCCGTCGCTCCGGTGGTGTCATAGGGGGGCGAGACTTCGACGACGTCGCCGCCGACCATGTTGATCCCGGCAAGATCGCGCAGGATCGCCGCCGCCTGCCAGCTTGCCAGTCCACCCCAGACAGGTGTGCCCGTTCCCGGCGCAAAGGCGGGGTCAAGCGCGTCAATATCAAACGTGATATAGGTCGGCGCCGCATCCACAATCTCTTTGGAGCGCGCCGTAACCCATGCTGCGCCTTTTTCATGCACGGTCCGCGCGTCGATAAACTCCATCCCCAGATAATCATCACATTCGGTGCGGATGCCGATCTGGACAGAGCGGGAAGGATCAACATAGCCTTGCTTCACGGCCTTATACATCATTGTGCCGTGGTCGATGCGGCTCATGTCATCATCGGTCCAAAGGTCGGAATGAGCGTCGAACTGGATCACAGACATCGGCCCGAACTTTTCGGCATAGGCCCGCAGGATCGGCAAGGTGACATAATGATCTCCGCCGAGCGTGATAGTACCGGGACCGGCAGCAAGGATGGTGCGGATATGCGCGCTTAGCGCCTCGGGAAAGGCGCTGACACGGGCATAATCGAACGGCATGTCACCATAGTCGACCACAGCAAATTCGCCCAGCGGATCGAAACCCCAGCCATATGGCATGTCAAAAGGTTGCAGACTCGACGCCTCGCGAATTGCGCGCGGGCCAAAACGCGTACCTGGCCGATGGGTCACGGCCTGATCAAAGGGAACACCGGTGATGGCCAGATCGACACCGCTCAGATCCTTGGTATAGCGGCGACGCAAAAATGACGTGGCCCCGCCAAAAGCATTTTCGAACGCCAGCCCCCGCAAATCATTTCGGGTAAAGGCCAGGTCGATCTGCCGTTTTGCATCTTCCAGTGACATGAATCGTCCTTCTATCAAGTGTAATGTGCAGGCTTAGCGCGGGTTCAGCGGCAGCGCCCGCTCTGCCAGCCGGGCAAAAAATGACGCACCTGCGGGGGCCGCCGCATCGTTGAAATCAAATTCCGGGTGATGCCAGCTTGCTCCATCGCCAATTCCGATGAACAGATAGGCACCGGGGCGTTTTTCAAGCATATAGGCAAAGTCTTCTGCCCCCATCTCGCGCGTGGAATCCGCTTGCACAGCCCCCTCGCCTGCCACGTCCCGCGCGACGGCAGCGGCAAATTCGGTACGCGATGGATCGTTGATCGTCGCCGGATACCCCAGATCATAGCGTAGCGTGGCGGCTACGTCATAGGCTGCCGCCTGCCCCGCCACGATCTCGGCCAACCTCCGCATCACCATCGCCTGCACGGATTTGTCAAAGGTGCGGACCGTGCCGTTGATATAGGCCGTTTCGGGAATGACATTGTCGACCGTGCCGGTGTGGATCTGGGTCACGGACACCACAAGGTCATCCAGCGCATAGTGATTGCGGCTCAGAATCGTCTGGATCGCCGTCACCATGCCGCAAGCCGCAACCACCGGATCGCGGGTCATATGCGGCATGGCGCCGTGTCCACCCAGCCCGGTAACATCAATGTGAAACGTATCCACCGCCGCCATGATCGGTCCCGGTGTCGTATAGAAATGGCCCACAGGCGTGCCCGGCGCACAGTGCAGCGCATAGACCTCTGCAATGTCGAAGCGCTCGAACATCCCCTCCGCCACCATGACTTCGGCCCCGCCGCCAGTCTCCTCGGCTGGCTGAAAGATCAGCGCAACGGTGCCGGCAAATTTGCGCGTCTCCGCCAGATACTTTGCCGCACCCAGCAGCATGGCGGTATGACCATCATGGCCGCAGGCATGCATCTTGCCCGGAATGGTCGAGGCGTAATCGGCCCCTGTCGCTTCGAGAATCGGCAGCGCATCCATATCCGCACGCAGCCCGATCACCGGCCCCTGCCCCTGCCCCCGGATCAGCGCGACGACCCCGGTCTGGGCCAGCCCCTCGTGAATCTCATCCACACCAAAACCGCGCAATTGTTCGGCAACAAAAGCCGCTGTCTGGTGGCATTGGGTGCCCAGTTCCGGATGCTGATGCAGATGCCTGCGCCAAGCCGTCATCTCATCAGCAAAATCCGCGATACGATTGATGACAGGCATGGCTGGACTCCGGCGTTGGGGACAATACCCTGCGAATATCCCCAAAGGAGACTGCGCCGCAATGGCACACGACACCACCGACTTTCACGACAATGACCCCGCGCCCGAGCGGCAGATGCGCCGCCTGCTTGCGATCATGGCGCGGCTGCGAGACCCGGCCACGGGCTGTCCTTGGGATATCGAACAGGATTTCGCCTCCATCGCGCCTTACACGATCGAAGAGGCCTATGAGGTCGCCGATGCAATCGAGCGGCAGGATTGGCACGACCTTGAGGGCGAGTTGGGCGACCTGCTGCTTCAAACAGTCTATCACACTCAAATGGGCAGCGAGGCCGGGCATTTCAGCTTTGGCAGCGTGGCCCGCGCCGTTGCGGACAAGATGATCGTGCGCCATCCGCATGTCTTTGGCGACGAAAGCCGGGACAAAACCGCCGACCAGCAGACCGCCGATTGGGAAAAGATCAAGGCAGCAGAGCGAGCCGGGAAGGCGCAGGCGCACACTCTCGACGGCGTGGCCATCGGCCTGCCCGCCCTGCTGCGCGCGGTAAAACTGCAAAAACGCGCCGCGCGGGTTGGGTTTGACTGGCCCGATATCAGCATGGTGCTGGACAAGCTGGAGGAGGAATCGCGCGAACTCGCAGAGGCGCGCGATACGTTGAGCCATGAAGAGGTCACCGAAGAAATGGGCGATCTGCTCTTCGTCATGGCCAATCTGGCGCGACATCTCAACGTCGATCCCGAAGCGGCGCTGCGCGCCGCCAACGCCAAATTCACCCGACGTTTTGACGCGATCGAGGATGCGCTGGCGACTGTTGGCAAGACCCCGGCACAAAGCGATCTGGCCGAAATGGACGCACTTTGGGATGCCGCCAAACAGGCAGAGCAGGCGCTCAAATTGGTTGAGTAATTAAATCAGGTATTGACCAGACTGAAAGACTCGGGTTTTAACGGTCCAGCACAAACTGGAGGGTCCCTGACCATGCGCGCCATGCTTCTCGCCACCGCGGCCACAATCCTGGCCGTCCCGGCCATCGCCGATGTCAATATCTACACCACCCGGCAGCCCGAACTGATCCAGCCGGTGATCGACGCGTTCACCGCCGAAACCGGGATTGCGGTCAATCTGGCTTTTATCGATGAGGGCCTTGTCGAGCGGCTCAAGGCCGAGGGCGACCGCTCTCCCGCCGATCTGGTGATGACCGTCGACATCGCGAACCTGCAACAGATCGTCGATGCTGATGTGCTGCAACCCGTGCAGAGCGATGTTCTCGAAGCCGCGGTGCCTGCTGACCTGCGCAGTCCCGATGATCTGTGGTTCGCGCTCACCAGCCGCGCCCGCGTGGTCTATGCCAGTATCGAGCGTGTGGCCGACGGCGAAGTGACCACCTACGAGGATCTGGCCAGCGAGAAATGGCAAGGCCGCATCTGTACGCGCTCGGGTGTGCATAACTACAACCTGGCGCTGCTCGCCGCCTATATTGCCCATCACGGCGAAGAGGCCGCGCGTGAGTGGGCCGCTGGACTGCATGCCAATCTGGCCCGCAAACCAAATGGCGGCGACCGTGATCAGGCCCGTGCCGTCTGGGCCGGCGAATGTGACATCGCAATCGGTAACACTTATTACATCGGTCAGATGCTGGCAGACGAAGAACAGCGGGAAATAGCCGAATCCCTACGCGTGGTCTTTCCGACATTCGAGGATGGCGGCACGCATATCAACGTCTCCGGCATCGCGCTCACCCGTGCCGCGCCAAACCGGGACGAAGCAGTGCAACTGATGGAGTTTCTGGTGTCGTCTGCCGCACAGGCGATCTATGCGGAACTCAACAATGAATACCCCGTACTCCCCGATGCCGCGCTGTCGGATCTGGTTGCAAGCTGGGGACAGGTCACCCCGGACCCCGTCGATCTGACCGAAGTCGCCGGTCACCGCGCCGCCGCGCTGCGGATCATGGAAGAAGTCAACTACGACGGTTGATCCGGCCCCGTCGGCCGAAAGCGCCCACAACCACCGAAACAGGATCCGCGCAGAATAGTTGCTGCGCGGATCTTTCTCGTCTGACCCGGGTGCACGCCTGCGCCAAAACGAGCAATCGACTGAAAATTTGGTGCACCCAACAAGATTCGAACTTGTGGCCTCTGCCTTCGGAGGGCAGCGCTCTATCCAGCTGAGCTATGGGTGCGCACATGCCAGATAGGACAAAGCCACCTGCTCCGCAACCGCATTTTGCCAGTCGGTTTCAGCCGAACAGATCGTGACAGAGTTCCAGTGCATCAATCAGCACATCCACCTCGGCGCGGGTATTGTAGAGACCGAACGAAGCGCGACAAGTGGCGCCTACGCCCATATGGGTCATCAGCGGCATGGCACAATGCGTACCGGCGCGTACGGCAACGCCACGCTTGTCCAGCACGGTGGAAATGTCATGCGCATGCGCCGCCCCTTCCAGCGTAAACGAGAATATCGCGCCTTTGCCGGCAGATTGTCCCTGCACATTCAGCCAGTTCAGCCCGGCGAGGCGGTTGCGGGCATAGTCACGCAAATCCCGTTCATGCGCCGCAATCTGCGCCATTCCCAACCCGCTCATGTAGTCGAGCGCGACACCCAAGCCGATCATCTGAACGATACCCGGCGTGCCCGCCTCGAACTTCATCGGCGGATCGTTCCAAGTCACCGTCTCGCGCGCAACCTCACGGATCATGTCGCCACCACCCATGAAGGGGCGCATTTCGGCCTGACGGTCCCGGTGAACATAGATCGCACCGGACCCGGAGGGGCCATAAAGCTTGTGTCCGGTAATTGCGTAAAAATCGCAACCGATGGCGCGGACATCGACCGGCATGTGCACCGCTGCCTGCGACCCGTCCACCAGCACCGGCACGTCTTTGGCATGCGCCCCAGCGGTAATGGCGGCGACATCCACGACCGTGCCCAGGACATTTGACATATGGGTCACAGCAACCAGTTTCGTGCGCGGCCCGATGGCGGCGATCATTGCCTCCGGGTCGAGATCGCCATTGGCGTCCACATCCACCCATTTCAGCACGACACCCTGCCGTTCGCGCAGGAAATGCCAGGGTACGATATTGGCGTGATGCTCCATGATCGACAGCACGATCTCGTCACCCGCCTGCATCCGGGGCATCGCCCAGCCATAGGCGACCATGTTGATCCCCTCGGTGGTGCCCGAGTTCATCACGATCTCATCTTCGGAGCCTGCATTCAGGAACCGGGCAATCGTGCCGCGCACCGCTTCGTACTTCTCGGTCGCCACATTTGACAAATAGTGCAAGCCCCGGTGCACGTTGGCATATTCATGACTGTAGGCTTGGGTCACAGCATCGATAACCGCCTGCGGCTTCTGGGCCGAGGCGCCATTGTCGAGGTAAACCAGCGGCTTGCCGTTCACTTCGCGGTTCAGAATCGGAAAATCGGCGCGGATCAGGTCAACATTATACATCTCAGATATCTCCAAATGCCGTGACCCGGATCATCGTCAGGATCACGGTCAGACCCAGCGTGATCCCGATCACAGCCAGCAAAAGCGTCAGCGCCGCGCGCCACAGGCTGTCAAATCCGTGCATCACCGCGACGAAATTCAGCAGGCACCACAGCAGCACCACGAGCCCGGCCAGCGCCACGACGCCGCCCAACTGCGGCAGCACAAGCAGGATCACCCCCTGCATCAGTCGGATCAATACCGCAATCGCTTCAAGCCAGATGACGAGAGTCAAAACTGCAGTGAATTGGGCTGTCCCACCGAGCATCTGACCCGTGAAATATAGGGCAAAAACCAACATGACCAGTGACCCGCCCAGGATCATCGCATAGCTGAAGGGCGCGACCTCAACCGTTGCAGTGCCCAGAGGCAGGTTCAGAATTGGCCCCTGAGTCAGGGCAGAGACAAGAACACCTGCAATAGTCACCAGCAACAGCGCCTGCCACAAAACCGCGCGCGACAGATCAAGCGTCACGATCCGGCGCGCCACATCTGCAGGCAACAGTAGCGATCGCAGTGCCAGCCCAATCATG
>Ga0105054_10009654_pt1 | contig 12465 bp, 10 predicted proteins | sample BON02_FD_78091 | JGI IMG/M metagenome (GOLD analysis project Ga0105054, IMG submission 78091) | Freshwater microbial communities from Lake Bonney liftoff mats and glacier meltwater in Antarctica - BON-02 (megahit assembly) | ecosystem: Environmental > Aquatic > Freshwater > Ice > Glacier... | reverse complement strand
TCTTGGTCTTGGTCTTGGTCTTGGTGCACCTTCCGAAGGATAAATTATACTCATTAAATATAATATATAATATAGTATATCTATTATATGGTTAACTTCCAAAAAATTACTATCATTATAGCAACCGTGATATTAATTATTTTCCTACTAATGATAGGAATATCTCTATATAAGAACAAAGATTCCTCTCAATATCCACCAGTGGTTGCAGACTGTCCAGACTATTGGTTAGATATGTCAGACGGCACTAGTTCGAAGTGTATTAATAAACAAGGGCTAGGAAGTTCTGTCTGTAGCGACACCATGAATTTCTCTGGCGGATTTTGGACGGGGGATAATGGTATGTGTCGCAAAAATCAATGGGCTAAAAAATGTGACCTAACATGGGATGGTGTTACAAATAAAACGGGTGTATGTGATACTAGTTCCTAAACTAGTGGACATAGATAAATCATAAGCCCTATTACACCCTTGGTAATTTAAAACGCCGATTCTAAGGAAAAAATATATATAATATATAATGTCATTGTTTAAAAAATTATTTTCTACATTAATAATTAAAAAAAAATCAATCGCAGTAATACAAATATCACAAACAGCCACAAATAGATTAGTATTTCTTATCAGCAATAATCAAGATTCTGAAAAAATAAAAGGAATTCGCTTAGGTGTTAAAAAAAGAGGATGTTCTGGATTATCTTATATTCTCAATTATATACACAACACACCAGAAGATTGCGAGAAAGTGAAAAATGATGAGGTTATAGTGTGCAATAACACAAGTTTATTTATTGACCCTAAAGCAATTATGACGATTGTTGGAACAAATATGGATTATGTAGAAACTAATATTGGTTCAGAATTTACTTTTACCAATCCAAATTCAAAAGGAGATTGTGGGTGTGGGGAATCGTTTACAACCTAAGGTGTATACCATTATATTTTAACATGTTTAGGCTGTAATTTATTTTACTAATTGTTTTTGTTTATAATCAAAAATTGCTGCTTTAATTGAATCCTCTGCAAGCATAGAACAATGTAATTTTACAGGAGGAAGCTTTAAATGCTTTGCTATTTCTGTATTTTTTATGTCTAGACATTCATCTAATGTCTTTCCTTTTACCCATTCTGTTGCTAGACTTGATGATGCTATAGCAGAACCACACCCAAAAACCTTAAATTTTGCATCAATTACTAGCCCATTATCGTTAAATTCAAGTTGAAGTTTCATTACATCACCACAAGCTGGAGCACCAACAAGTCCTGTCCCGACATTTTTATTTTTCTTGTCTAATGAACCAACATTTCTAGGATTTTCATAATGATCTACTACATCAATACTATATAAATATCTTTTACTCGTAGTATTTTCTAAAAAGGACGTATACTTATAATTTTTAATAATTTGTAATAATGATTTGCTTAACATTTTTATTTATATATATATAAAATATGTTTAAACATTTTTATTTATATATAAAAACATTCCCATTAAAAAATTATACACAATTTAGAACAATGTATAATTTAATAATAACGTCGTCATGTGCTACAAAAATAAAAGAGTATAGTATCAATACTAATACTAATTTTAGATTACGTATTAGTGTCAATTCCGGAGGTTGCTCTGGTTTTCAATATAAATTCAATATGGACCAATCTAAATTACTACTTAATGATATAATAGTTAAAAAATATGGTATTGAAGTCGTTACCGATGACATTAGTTACGAATATATAAAAAATTCAACAATCGATTATGACAATGGAATGATGCGTAGTGCATTTATAGTTCAAGATAATCCTCAATCCGAATCTGCTTGTGGATGCGGTTCATCTTTTGCTAAAAAATCATTTGAAAATAATTCAGCGATGCATTAATCAATAATATACACCTTCGGGCATTTAAAATTGGATAAAATCCCTACATTTATATAATTAAATAAGTGTAATTAAATAAGCATAAATACAACAGACATAATTTATTATATGAACTATAATAAATTATTAGATAGAGAAAAATGTGTAAATAAAATGAAAAAGGCCTTGCAGGATTTTCAAAATAATAAGGGGGATACCCTTCAAAAAAAAGGCATATACATATATGGGGAACCTGGGTCGGGGAAAACCGAATTTGCTATATCTATATTAGATGAACTGGGCTATGACGTGGTAAAATATGATGCGGGGGACATTAGGAACAAGGGTGTCATTGACAATATTACCCATAATAATATGTCAGATAGGAATGTAATTAGCATGTTTTATAAAAAGTACAAGCCGATCGCAATACTTATGGACGAGATAGACGGCATGAATAATGGGGACAAGGGAGGAATAAACTCTCTTATAAAATTAATACGTCCTAAAAAAACAAAAAAACAAAAACTGGAAGATTCGACCAGTAACCCAATTATATGTATAAGTAATTATCATGTAGATAAAAAAATATCAGAGTTAATGAAGGTATGTACTACCATCGAATTGGTTACTCCGATAGATACTCAGATGCAAAAATTAATATCTGGTTTAATGCCGACGGTGACGATAGAAGTAAATAAATGCATAACTAGATATTTACATGGTGATTTACGTAAACTGAAAGCGATACATAGTCTATATTTGAGTAATGAAGACATACTAAGCGAAGAAATAGTGCATGCCATATTCAAGTCTAAATGTTATAATGAAGATACAAAGGAAATTACCAAACAATTACTCAATCAAAAAATGACATTGGATGACCATCTATATACTATAAATGAAACGGATAGAACCATAGTTGGTCTATTATGGCATGAAAATATAGTGGATAGTTTATCTAAGTTACCTAAACCTCAAGCATATGCGTTCTATCAAGAAGCATTGCGGCACATCTGCTTTGCAGATTACATAGACCGTGTTACCTTTCAAAAACAGATATGGCAGTTTAATGAAATGAGTTCCCTCATAAAAACATTTTATATAAATAAACTGTATCACGAAACATTCGACAAGAAGCCCAAATATAATCCCCCTGAAGTACGATTCACCAAGGTACTTACGAAATATAGCACGGAATATAATAATACAGTGTTTATACAAACCATATGCCAGCAACTTGGTATGGATAAAAAAGACGCCTTTATATATTTCATAGAAATGAAAAACACCTATCCAGAAGAAACAATATATGCTATGCTAGAACCATACGAAATATGTAAACTGGATATACATCGCATGTATAGATATTTAGATAAATATACTCTCGGTACTGATTCTACTATATAGGTGACCGGTAGAGTGTACTAACACACACGCATATCATTTTAAAATTCAAAAAATTGAAATAGATTTTTTGAATACTTTTATAGGCCTCCCCCCACCGAACGAATTGAAATCACCATGCAACTCCTCTCCGACCAAGCGCTCAAGGCCATGGTAGGTTGCAAGACCCAGCGTCCAACTCCGACTCCTCCAACTCCGACTCCGTCGACAACTGTTCAGGCAGAGTTGGATGCGGGGCAGTCGGAGAAGCCCGTCTTAATGCAGACGGGCTGTCTTGAACCCCTAAAGGTAATGTGTGTCCCCTGGTATGAAATGGAATTCCCGGATGACCTTAGTAGTGACAAGTCTACACCCCGCCCATGCTTTTGCTCTCTTACCTACGAAGAAGGCTTGGTCGATGCCAGCTTTATTGAGCCTGAGGATGATGGACCTGCTTACTAAGCATTGACCCTGCAGACGAGTTTACCATCTACTCTAAATAAAACACCTACACGCACTAAGTAATTATATAAGTATTTTTATTTTTAATATATTATAACGAATAAATACTCCAATAGGGATTCGAATACATTACCCTGGCACTAGAATGAACATCATTGCTCTGACCACTGAGCTACTGGAAATCGTTATAATAATTGGTTCTTGAGAGGAGTTGCACCCCTTACCTATGACAGCATAAGACCATCACTATAGCCAATGAGCTACAAGAACATGTCGCGTGTAAATTGATACCGCGGGAAGTAACATTACATTTGTCTATTATAATTCTTGTGAAGCGGAATCGAACCACTGTCCAATGGAAATCTGTTTTACATCTACAGTCCATCGCTCTACCAACTGAGCTATCACAAGGGGGGAGGTTGTTCCAGAAGGGAGTCTAACCCTTTGCCGATGGCTCATAAGACCATCGCTCTAACCGGTGAGCTACAAGAACATATTGCACGATGCGGGATTCGAACCCGCGAAAGCTAAGCTACTGCATCTTAAGTGCAGCCCGTTTGACCACTCCGGAAACCGTGCGGTGAATACTAATATACATACTATTGCACTTCTGGCGGGAGTTGAACCCGCAGCCGTTGATCAATAGACCAATGCTCTGTCCGCTGAGCTACAGAAGTGTATCATTCGTGATGGGACTCGAACCCACAACCACTGGATTAGAAGTCCAGCGCGCTATCCATTGCGCCACACGAATATTTGTTCCAGAAGGGAGTCGAACCCTTTACCGATGGCTCATAAGACCATCGCTCTAACCGGTGAGCTACAAGAACAAGTGTCTCCGCCAATAGTACACTGAGTTATATTACAGATAACCAAACCATTTCATTTTTTTGAACTATTCGAATTTGCACAGTCCCTCACATATAAGCATAATAGTATACCTTTAAGCCCTAATTATGAGATTTAATTATGGGAAAATTGAACCAGATATGTACATAATAATTTATTGTATCTCTACTCGTCAGTCTTCGCCTCCCAATGTCTTTCCCAAACTCGTCTATTGTTAAGGAGGATATCTTTTATAAGATTGGTGGTCCAAGCAAAAAAGAAACTCTTCGCACTTTCCAACAATTCGAAGAACATATTCTGGGCGTCGTAAATGCATTGGATTTATATTATGCCAACGAGGCATCTCCTGTGCGAGCACATTACATGCACCAGTTAATCTCATTACTTGCCCAATACCATAGTTCAAAAATGAACGAAGCCTCGTATAGGGCAGCCGAAGATGATGAAGACATGCCTTCGCTTGAAGACTGCTCAGATGCCGAGGATGATGATGACATGCCCTCGATTGACTGGACAGAGTCTGATGACGAGGAGGACATGCCTCCCTTGGTAAATATTCCACGCCAACCCACATCTTCTTTTAGCGATATGCATGTCAATGATGGTATTCACTTAGATTAATAACAGTTCTATCGACATAAACTCTATTATTCAGAGTATAATAGAGATAAATATATCTTATATGTATAAGACATGTCGGATATCCCATCCATTAAATTACAACTAGGTGATATAATAGAAATAACTTCACCATTAGATGAACTATTACATAATAAACGTTTTTTAATTAAATATATAGATAGTACCTTGATAGAAATTATTGACCAGGCGGGACATAATATACGCATAGTTATCCTGGGCGATGGACGTCTACAAAACGAATCCATAGAAAGTATAGCAATATTGAGTAGGCCCGATAGTCCTAGTTATGCGAAACAAAATAATTTACTTCCAGGGCAGTGGGTAGATATACATTTCGGTGGAGACCTTCCAACTATAATGACGGGTGAAATTCGTTTTATTGATGAAGATCAAATTGAAATTAAACTAATTGATAATGAAGTGATATATATTGACTTTGCGTATAAAGGAATTCCCTTAGATTTGCCGATAGAAAAAATAATAATTAGACCTTCACCTACCACTGTATCAGATGATATGGATGAGGCAAAAATACAAGGTATAGTAAATAATTATTTAGATACTATTGGTAGAGATATTCTATTGGTAACCTTCAATCAAATATTTGCCGAATTAGAGAGTAGTACAGGTAGGTCTCTTACAAAATGGCGGGCGGAGATAAAGAAAATAGTAAAATTTCGGGCTGCTCACTTAGATTCGTATGAGAAACCTACACCCATGCCCCCCTTTAGTCCTATTCCCGCAGAATTTGCTCCAGTTAAAAAAATAAGCACCCCTTCATCAAAGTCATCTTCTGTGGTAGACGGTCACGAAGAGGACTATGGCGAGGACTATGTAGAGGACTATGGAGAGGACTATGAAGAGGACCACCTGGACGAAGATGACCTAGCCAAGGTAGATAAGGAGGAAGCCACGGTAGAAGAGTTTCAAGAGCGGGTTAAAAAGATTATATTCGACGCAGACCAAATCCAGTTTGGAGATAAACTGGGGGCAATATCTATGATGGTTGAAGTACCTGAGGACGAAAAACGATTTGGTATTGAACGACAATCAACCGATCTATTAAACGAACTACTATCTACAATCCCAAGTACCGATAGGACAACCATAGTATTTAATAATATACATCGCATGATAGAGCGATACAAACAACTTAGACAAGAGTTTTCCATCTTCGATACAAATGGGAATGCTCTATCGTCAAAAACCCACGGGTCACATTATAAGCCCTTGTCTACGTCCCTATTAAATATGAATCAGAAATTATATTGGATTCTACCAGTGGTAGAAAATATTAAAAAATTATATGATATTGAAGAAGAAGTCCAGGACTTATATGATGATGTATTTAACATTTCCATGTTTGATTCGCGGATAGAAGAAAACGACATAATAGATTCTTTTAGATCTGGTAGAATTCCTGATGGACAGAATGGTTATGATTTTTTGACGAAACGAATGAATTCTTTTTGGACTCCTTTTGATCCTCCACATGATACCTTTAACGGATTAGGCAACACACAAATCAATACAAATATATCGTCTATTGTTGACAATCAAACAGAATTTTACTCCTCTGTTGCTAGCGGGAGTAATATAAAACGCAAGCGGTTTTTAATGCAAGAATATAATATGGGGATAAATACGACCGAGACTCATCGTGTCAGTGGTGGTGCTAATTACAGTACCATAAAACACGTGACCATGCCTGACATCATGCATATCAAATCATTTATTACTCTACCAGAAGCCGTAGTCAAGTTTTCACACGTCAATTTACCTTCCACTAATATTTTAGATAGAAGTTATTTATCCCAAAATTATCTATCCAATTGGCGCTTATTAAATGACAAGACCAAGGTATTTCATACTACCTCCACGGATAATTATGATTTTGAAACGAATGGGTATTTGCAAGATATTAGAGAATATATACCTATAAAGGATGAACCCTACCTACAATATCTTAATAATATAATACCCAATACCTATCGGATATTCAAGTCTATCAACAAGCATATTTCGGGAAGTTTATCCATCCATTCCATATTATCATACATGGAACCCTTTATGATTTACCAGAACGATCTATCTATAAAACAATATATATCCATGAAGAAGTTTCTATCGGAGGAAATCAAAAAATGGAAAAGAACATTTGTTGAACAAAATAATTTATTTAATAAATTAAATAATAAACGGTCAATTACCAATGATGGTCCAAAAATAATGGATATGTTCAAGGCTACTCCTAAAAAAGCAATTAGTGTAGACCAGTCCTATGTACTTAATGATGTGCCTATCAGCAAATACTCTTATGAGGAACTTCTTGTAAAGAGTAAGAGTATTGGGATAGGAAAGGGGTATGTGCGTAAGGAAGGGGCGCACCCATCGTCTACTCAGTCAGATTACCTTGCCATGGACGTTAGCGACGTTAGCAGCGGATATCAATTAGGGTCTATTCCTTTTGATAAATATACCAGTTCTGAAGTATTAACGTTCATGAATAAAATCGATTATTCTATCTATTTTAATACTTATTTAGGTAAACTATCTGCGGGCCTAATGATACCCGAAGGCGCCTATTTAGTATTTGATGGACTGGATGATATAGAACAGGAGTATCCAAAGATACTGGAACAGCCTGCCCAGGTCAAATGCAATTCGTTCGTCCTAGCAAAACGATATAAAAATATAGAGGATAGTTTTAAAGACAATAATAAGATTGTATTATTTGATACTCAGTATGATGATACACACTATGATTTATTGTCTATATATAAGGCCCCTCTAGGTAAACTAAAGGATAAAGAAAAGATGGACTACCTGGGACAAATTCTTAAAAATAAATTTGGCATGCCCCAGGAAGATATAATTAGAGAAATTGACTCTATTATGAATGGAAACAAACAGGTTAAAAATGGAGATTATGCGGTTGTCGCACAAACTGACCCACCTCCAGCAATATATTTATATTATAAACGCATTAATAATGCTTGGGTTATAGACGAAAGCATTCCAACCAACGCGGATTCACCTTCAAATACCATATTTTGCAACCTAACTAAAACATGTATATCCGTAAAGGACCAGTGCTCCTCCTTTCCAAAGGCCACGGCTGTATTGGACCGAGAAACCATTACTAAAATGTCGACGGAATTTAGTGATAGGCTACAGGTAGACGCAGACTTAATGGATAAAATTATACAAACCTCGTTGACTACTGCACGTAGTAGATTAGATTTATTAATTAATATAGGCTATTTAGAAGCGAATAAGTATGATAAAATAAATTATAGTCTAGGTAATTATGCCAAAGAAGTGTTCAACGATAAGTCCCCTCATGCCGATTTATTGAATTTAATCCTGGCTCAAAGCGACTTTGTTAAGAGACAGGGCGACATTAGTAAATTCGTTGCATTATATACAAGGTCGGCAACAACCAAGGAAAACGCCTGGTGGCGGTATTGTAGTTTATCGGGCGTAAAATTATTACCGACCTTTATATCTAAATTAGCCGAATATTTTATTCAAGGTGCAGATTATTTTTTAAATCTACGGAAGATAGCGTCGGAGCAGGGTGTTCTTGGATCGGACGGCGAAGCCGTAGTGGACAAGCATAGTGGATGGATTATTACCCGCATAGATTTTAATACAGATGAGGGGTTTACGGAAGAAGGATTTGTTGACAAAACCAGGGACATTTTAACTGCGGAACTAGGAGATGCAATCGCACAAGTGCCGTCAGAAGAACTCAAGTCCTATAGCACCCCCGAGGCAGAAAAAATATCAAAGGTCGTCAAGGCCTTGTCCATGTTTCTTGGACTACCCACAGATTCTCTGCTCGCGTTTGTGATTAGCGAAACAACCAAATTGTTGTCAAAAAGTATGCCTTCCAGAGAGGATTATGACAAGTCTATTGCCTTTGCGATTTCAAAGGGTAAGAAGAAACACGAGGCGTATGAGATAGTATATGACCAAACACTAATTATCATCACCATGGCATTCCTTTTAATTGGAATACAAACGAATATACCTACGCTACATACACGTAAAACACAATCTGGGTGTGTCAAGTCTTTCTCTGGATATCCTTCCTTTGGTAATACAGATAAGAGCGGCATAGAATATATCGCATGTGTGGCTGTTGCGATTAAAAGTGGTATCGAGCCGTGGAATGCCCTTAAAAAACTGAACGCGCCTAAAATAGTAACGAAAATGGAAGGAATTATAAATAAATTTATTCTTACATCTGATATTATTAGATTAAAAATCCAGTCTAAGATTGAGCATACAGAATCCAGTCCAGTCGAATATATTCCCGAGGAGCACGATATTATGAATTGGATTAATTTCCTACCACCCCTTAGACCAGTCAACATTACCGTAGAGGCGCCGTCGAAAGAATTTATAGATAGTTTTCATAAGGATATTAAATCAGGGTCAAAGGCACAATTTACAAAGATCGATGCTATGAAATCCAAGATTATATATCTTACACTTTCTATCGAACAATCCATTCAAAAGACTGTAAATAAAAATATACAAGAGCAGAATGCCATTTTATCTAATTCGGCGAAGATTCCATATCTAGAAAATGCCTGTTGTAATGATTCGCTTGATAATACCTTTGAATATTTCGCAGACAAGGAAAAATCAATTATAACTGATAATAATGCAATTATTAAATTACAAAAAATAGTAACGGACGTAGAGTTATTAAGCAAGTCCCCCATCCTATACGACCCGTCCGATACAAGGGTAAATTATGATATAACTAGTAACGAGTTCACCGAAGAAACCATATACCAGGCGTTTATTGTTTATTGTAAATATAATTCAAATCTACCTATGTCTGTAGAACTAAGAGCCATATGCCAAGATAAACCTACTGGGTTTGACCGAAACGTCTCTATCAAGGAGCAAATTAAGGAATTAAAAAGTAAAGGAAGGAATTATGATAAGACTTCATTAGATGCTCTATTGGCCATAGTGAATCGCAATAATATAGTTCACCTAGACCTAGCGGACCAAGCTATTAATAATATACAATTATATAAAAGTAGTTTGTCTGCCATAACCGACTCTAAATATCCGTCTCTGCCATTATTATTTATTAGTAAAATGGGTGATATAATAGCCAAGTTAAAACGTAAAGATCCTGCGCATGCTGAGAAAACCCCAGAGATTAGGGACATGAAGAATTATCTATCTACCTTAAACGATAGCATGGAGAATGCTATTATTAAATTTATTAGGCCTATGGGGTCAACGAAAATAGTAGATGAGTTTATAACCTGTCTATCAACAATTACTCAATTTACTCCGTCCACGACAGATGAGAAGGATGATGTTATAAAAACAAATACATACCTTAAAAATATGCTATGGTTACTTATTAATGTGTATCCAAACATGGTAATCAATCAGGTAAATTATAACAAAATTAAGATACCGATGCACTGGAAATTATCTGACCAACACCAAAAGGATATCCGTGCCCAGGCGGCGGAACACTATAGGTCTCTGAGTAGTTTACATGGTGATAAAAGTATAGAAGAATTATTGAAGACCTTTTCTATTGAAAATTTGCCCACCTTAGTTTGTTCACAATATACTATATATATATCGTCCATCTTATCGGCAAATTCCACCGAGGCCATTAGAATGTTGTCATTGTTATTTAAATTTTATATTCTAAATACGCTAACCCAATTGATAGAGTTAGCGGATCGCGACGAGTTCTATCAACAAATACTAGATAGACCAATTAACCCCTTACTAAGAGGCCTAGAAGTAGTAGACGTTTCTGTAGGCGCAGAAAGTGTGCCTATAGTAGAGATAATGGCGGGAGAAAAGAAAACTCTATCAGAAAATATAGCAAAAATAATTACTTCTTTTATGAAAATTTCATGTAAAGAAAAGGACGCCATTGATTATAATTATGAGACCATGATGGAAAAGGTGACTCGTGTTAAGGAAAAGGAAAAGGATTCCATTGTCGAATTTTTAACCGACCTCACGGACGAAGAGCGAGAAATCGAAAATATGTTTAAAAATCATAAAATAGGTAGATGGTCGGTTGGTATGCAAAAAGGATTCAGAGTATATGAGGGAGATACGTACGACCAGGAAAGAGATGCTACTATGAAACGGTCTATGCTCGAGGCACAATTAAAAGCATCAGGCGTGAACGACCGAGACATGGACGTGTTCGTAACCGAGGCCGAGCAAGAAGCGGACGAAGCCGCGCGGAACGACGAGGAAGCCATGAATATAGAATACAACGGAGAAGATGATAATATAGGTGACGATGAGTATGGGGATGAAATGTGATGCAATGAAATGTGATGCAATGAATGTTTGAAAAATTGAAGTGAGTATTCTAATACTCAAATACTTGCAGCAACAACGACCGTAACAACATCATGAGTACTTTCATTAACAATCCCCTTTGCGGTAATTACTTTGTAAAGTTTGTCGACGATAGTTACCGTGGTGACTCAGAAATGATATGCTATATCAAGGTTTCTGAAAACACAACGGGTACATGCTACATATTGGATTACTCGTGGAGGGCAATTAGTGGAAATGCCACTCCAGCAGACAACCTTGCCAGTCCATTTATTAGTCTCTCTGATGCGGAAGGGGATTTCGGTGGAGCCATTGTTGCCAAGAACCTCATGACCTCGCAAATGATTAGCCATCTTGTCATGCCATCAGAGGATCTTCAGCAAGTATGTGGGCTAGGCACAGAATCAGATTACCGAGGTAAAATCATCAGGTCTCTGGCTACGCTATGGGATTAAATATTCTACTTAGGTAATAAGTCATAGGAATATTATAAATTGATAATTTATTTATATTGAGTATTTTTATTGTTTTTATTGTTTTTATTGTTTTTATCGTTTTTATCGTTTTTTGAAAAGTCAATTCGAAGAAAACCATAAAAAATATCAAAAAATCAGTCAGCAGAATTACCTTTTGAAAAATGGAAAAAAAGAGTAGTTTACTTAGACAAGGTAAGTAACTTTTTAGAGAGTTTTTATAATTCATGTAAGTAATCCATGTAGGGGACTTTTCCGGACGAAAAATTGTCATTTTCATAGATTTATGAAAAGGACAAATGAAACAATTTGAAACAAAAAGGGGACAAATATCATCACTAGACCCAATAGGATTAACCCCACATGATATAATGTAGTATAACATACCCATGTCGCTAAATATACGCCCTACATAAGTTTATTTGAAACAAAAAGGGGG
>Ga0105054_10009653_pt1 | contig 12466 bp, 10 predicted proteins | sample BON02_FD_78091 | JGI IMG/M metagenome (GOLD analysis project Ga0105054, IMG submission 78091) | Freshwater microbial communities from Lake Bonney liftoff mats and glacier meltwater in Antarctica - BON-02 (megahit assembly) | ecosystem: Environmental > Aquatic > Freshwater > Ice > Glacier... | reverse complement strand
CGAGGGCAAGACCACCACAACGGTCGGCCTCACCGACGCGCTCAACTTCATCGGCAAGAAGGCGATGTGCTGCCTGCGCGAGCCGTCGCTCGGGCCGTCTTTCGGCATGAAGGGCGGCGCTGCCGGCGGCGGTTACGCGCAAGTCATTCCGATGGAAGACATCAACCTGCATTTCACCGGCGATTTCCACGCCATCACCTCGGCGCACAATCTGCTCTCGGCGCTGATCGACAATCACATCTATTGGGGCAATGCGCTCGGCATCGACCAGCGCCGCGTCGTCTGGCGCCGCGTTCTCGATATGAATGACCGCGCGCTGCGCGAAATCGTCTGCTCGCTCGGCGGCGTCGCCAATGGCTTCCCGCGCGAGGCCGGCTTCGACATCACGGTCGCTTCCGAAGTCATGGCGATCTTCTGTCTCGCCAAGGATCTCGACGATCTGAAGGAACGCCTCGGCAATATCATCGTCGCCTATACGCGCGAGCGGAAGCCGATCCGCGCCAAGGAATTGAAAGCCCACGGCGCGATGACCGCGCTGTTGAAGGAAGCGATTGCGCCAAACCTGGTGCAGACGCTGGAAGGCACGCCCGCCTTCATCCATGGCGGCCCATTCGCCAATATCGCGCATGGTTGCAACTCGGTGGTCGCCACTTCGACCGCGCTCAAGCTTGCCGACTATGTGGTGACCGAAGCTGGTTTCGGCGCCGACCTGGGCGCCGAGAAGTTCCTCGACATCAAGTGCCGCAAGGCCGGCTTGGAGCCGTCCTGCGTCGTTATCGTCGCCACCATCCGCGCGCTCAAGATGCACGGCGGCGTCAAGAAGGAAGACCTGAAAAAGGAGGACCTCAAAGCGCTGGAATCCGGCATGTCCAACCTTCAGCGACACGTCGAGAACGTCAAGAAGTTCGGTCTGCCGGCGGTGGTTTCGATTAACCGCTTCTCGGCCGACACCGATGCCGAAATCGCGCTGGTCAAGGACAAGTGCAAGGCGCTCGGCGTCGAAGCGATCATGGCCGATCACTGGGCGCTCGGCGGCGAGGGCGCGGCCGATGTTGCCAAGGCGGTGGTCAAGACCATCGACGGCCACAAAGGCAAGCTCAAGTTCTTGTACCCGGACGACATGCCGCTGTTCGAGAAGGTGCGCACCATCGCCAAGGAAATCTACCGCGCCGATGATGCGACCGCCGACAAGTCGGTCAAGGATCAGCTCAAGACCTGGGAAGACATGGGCTTCGGCAAGCTGCCGGTCTGTATCGCCAAGACGCAATACTCGTTCTCGACCAATCCGGACGCCAAGGGCGCGCCCACCGGATTCTCGATTCCGGTGCGCGAAGTCCGCCTGTCGGCGGGCGCCGAGTTCATCGTGGCGATCTGCGGTGAAATCATGACCATGCCGGGCCTGCCGCGGGTGCCGTCCGCCGACTCGATCGACGTCGGCGCCGACGGCAAGATCGTCGGGTTGTTCTAGGCTTCATTCGTCAAAACGACTACTGAAACGGGCGGCGGAAGCCGCCCGTTTTCATTTGCGCGGGTCCAAAACCCGGGCGACCGGGCTCACGCTTTTGTGCGGCCCCCCCGCTTGCGCGGTTCGGAGCGGGGTGGTGGACTGCGCCGATTTTTCAAACCGCATGCCCAAGGGAAAACCCAATGATCAAGTTCTATTATTCCGGCGCGCCCAATCCGATGAAGGTGGCGCTGTTTCTGGAAGAAACCGGCCTGCCGTATGAGGCGATCCCGGTCGACACCCGCAAGGGCGACCAGCACAAGCCTGAATTCCTCGCGATCAATCCGAATGCAAAAGTGCCGGTCATTATCGACGGTGACGCCACCGTGTTCGATTCAAACGCCATCCTGCTTTACCTCGGCGAGAAGACCGGCAAGTTCATGCCGACCAAAGGCGACAAGGCGCGCGGCGAACTTCTGTCCTGGCTGATGTTCATTGCCTCCGGCCTTGGGCCGTTCTCCGGCCAGTCGGTGCACTTCCGCAACTACACGCCGGAAAAAATCCCCTACGCGATCAACCGCTACATGTACGAAACGCAACGGCACTACGCCATTATCGAGACGCGTCTCGCCAAGCAGAAATTCATGCTCGGTGACGAGTACACGATCGTCGACATGGCGCTGTGGGGCTGGGCACGCATGATTCCCAACGCACTCGGCGCCGAATATTGGGATAAGTTCCCGAGCCTCAAGAAGCTGATCGACGACATCAGCGCGCGTCCGGCGGCGGCCCGCGCCAACGCCATCAAGGACAAGCACACGTTCAAGGCCGAGTTCGACGACGAGGCCCGCAAGGCCATGTTCCGCCATCAGGTCGAGCAGGTAGCCTAACGCTTCAACGAAAACGTGGTGCGCGGAAAACAGCCGTGCACCACGTATTTTTTTAGCTAGTTGACGGCCTGAACTTCGTAGGCCGACGAGTCCGCGAGAATCGCCATGATTTTTTCCTTCACGGCGGCTTCCGAGAAATCGGCGTCCTGATATTCCTTGTAGAGCTTGAAGTCCGAGATCCGACTCAGGACGAACGACGCCAGCTTGGCGGCGGCCGGCGATTCCGGATCGACGCCGATGTCCTTGGCGACGGCGCGAATCCACTTGTGTGCCGACTGGCCGGCGACATAGTGCGAGAGCGACCAGCTTCCGTCCGAGTAATTCGCCAGGAACCATTCAATGCGGCGCTTGGCCGGGTCTAGTTTCGGGGCGGTACCGGTGCCGGCGATCTTGGCGGCTTCGACCATGGCCGGGTTAAAGCCTTCCGGCGTGCCGTCCTTGGCTTTCACTTCGATGTCCCAGTGGGGATCGAAATGGGCCGATGCCGCGCCGAAAAGCAGCTTTTCCGGTGCCTTGCGCTTGAGCAATTCCGAATAGAGCACCGCGCCGTGCTCGCCCATCCAGCCCCATTTGGCGACGCCGTCCTTGCCGCCCCAGGCCGCCGGATACCAGGCCGGCTTTTTCACTTTGCCGCTCGCCGGGTCCCATTCGTACCAGACCTTGCTCCAGTCATGCAGGGCGAGTTCGGCGATCACCAGATCGCGGTCGGTGTTGCGGATGCCGTGTACGGAATCGAAGCTGTGCACCCAGCCGAGCGCGATTTCGATGTTCTCCAGCAGATGGACGGCGAGGCCGCCGGGATAATAATGGTGGCCCGGTCCGCCCGCCGCCGGCGCCATGCGCAGCGCGTCGGGTTGCGCCTTTGCGTTGAACACCGTGGAGTTCGGGTTGATCAGCATATCAAGCACGAAGTCGCGCAATTCCTTGTCCTTGATCGAATAGACATAGCCCATGAAGCGGTCATAGGCCGCCGAGGTCCAGGCGCCGGTCCGGGCCATTTGCGCCGGGCTCATCGCGACGATCTGGTCGATACGGGATTTGGGAATTTCAATGGCGTTTGCCGGCAGCATGCCGACGCCCAGGATTGCGACAAATCCAAGAACGCTCGATAAAACTTTCATGTCAGGCCCCCTTTAGGCATATGAGACGCTGCCGGCGAAAGCGTCGCCGGCAGTTCCAAGCGGAAGGCCGTGAGGCTAGGCAGATGCGTTGACAGTTGCGTGACAGCGGCGCGGGGCGGCGCTTCCGCGGGAATAATGATAGGATCGGCACCGGCTTTAATCAGGAGCGCGCCATGGACCTCAAGCTCATCCCGACCGGCCGCAATCCGCCGCACGACATCAACGCCGTCATCGAAATTCCGCTCGGCGGCGTGCCGGTCAAATACGAGTTCGACAAGGTGTCGGGCGCGATCTTCGTCGACCGCTTTTTGCACACCGCGATGTTTTATCCCGGAAATTATGGCTTTATCCCGCATACTTTGTCGGACGATGGCGACCCTTGCGACGTGCTGGTGATCAGCCAGGTGCCGGTGGTGCCGGGCGCGGTAATCCGCTGCCGGCCGGTCGGTGCGCTGCTGATGGAGGATGAAGCCGGCAATGACGAGAAAATCCTCGCCGTCCCGGTCGACGCCCTGCACCCGTTTTATAAAGGTGTTTCCAGCTATCGCGATCTGCCGGATGTGATGTGCGAGCAAATCGCCCACTTCTTCCAGCACTACAAGGACCTGGAAAAAGGCAAGTGGGTTTCGATCGTGCGCTGGCTCGACGCCCGCGAGGCGGAGCAACTGGTCCTCGACGGAATGGCGCGGGCCAAGCGTGCTGACAAAGGCGGCAAGACGACCAAAAAAGCTGCCAAGGCGCCGGCTCGCGGCAAGCGCGCAAAGCCGAAATCCTAACCGGCTTTGACGCCCGGATAATTATCGGCTTTCAGCAACCGCGCCAGATGCGCCGTATTGGACGCCAGCATGGCGTTGACCTGCGCCACCTTGTCCGGCGTTTTCTTCAGGTCCTTGTAATCGACCGATCCCATCGCTTCGCCGACCCAATAGGTCACGCCATTGGCGGGGATCGTGAAGCCGACATCGAATAGCGCCTGCAGCACGTCGGCCGAGACGTGATGTGCGCCGTCCTCGTTGCCGACCGTGACACAGACCGCGACCTTGCTGAACGACGGCATGCGGCCGTTATCGTCGGTCTCACCGAGAAAGGCGTCCATGCGTTCGAGCACGCGTTTGGCGATGCTGGACGGCTGGCCCATCCAGACCGGCGACCCGAGCACAAAAATATCGGCGGCGAGAACGCGTTTGCGCAACTCCGGCCACTGGTCGCCATCGCCTTCGTCTGACGTGACGCCGGGCTTGATGTCGTAGTCGGCGGCGCGCACGAAGTCGCCGGTGGCGCCGTGTTCGCCGAGCGCTTCGAACAACTGCTTCATCAACAGGTCGGTCGACGACGACTCGCTGTTTTTGCTGCTTTTCAGGCTGCAATTCAAACCGAAGATTTTCAATTTCTGCGCCATTCCGCGTCAGCTCTCATTGGCGCGCGGAAATACCCGAGTCACATTGTCAGGGACTTCGGCGGGTGAGAGCGGCGGCGCGGTTGGCTCAGGCTGTTCCTTGCGCCGGCCCATACTCCAGTTGAAATGCATGCGGACGTCCGGGTTGGGCACCGACCAGCAGGCTCCGTCTTTGTCCATAAAGACGACCCACAACAAGTCAGCCTCGGGGCCGTAATCGATGACGAAATGGGCGAGACCCGCACCTTTCGTGGTGTCGAGCGGAAGCGGCGGGTTCAACTGGGTGATCATGGGCGTCCATCGTCATGAGGGGTCTGCCCTGATAACGACGCGCGTTGCCGTCGGTTCCCTGCGATGACAAATGGCCGCCGCGGCCGTCTAATTGTCCAGCGTCGGCGCCAGTCGCTTGGCCTCGTCCACCAGCGCGGCGGTGGTCGGCGTCATCGGTTCGCGCTGGGGCACCACCAGGCCGATGGTCTGTACCGCGTCCGGATCGGTAATCGGGATGGCGCGAATGGTATCGGTGAGACCCAAGGTCTGTGCAATCTTTTCCGGCATTACGCTCGCCCAGCGTCCGGTGCGCACGTGACTGAACAACAGAATCATCGAATCGGACTCGAGCGTGGGACGCGATTCGCCGCCGGCGCTTTTCAGCAGCCGGTCGATGATGCGCCGGTTCTGCATGTCGGGTGTCAAAAGACATAGCGGCACCTGCGCGACTTCCGCCCAGGTGACGCTGTCGCGGTTGCCAAGCGGCGCATCGGCGGAAGTCAGCAATCGGTAGTGCTCATGATACAGCGGCACGATGCTGACGCGGCCGATCGGTTCGTTCTCGACATAGGTAATGCCGGCGTCGATCTCGAGATTTTCCAACAGGTCCAGGATCTCCACCGAGTTGCGCGAATAGATGGTGAACTGAACGTTCGGGTGTTTCTCGCGGTAGGGCGTGGTGAGCGCCGCCACCATCGCCAGCGCGGTCGGGATGGCGGCGATGCGCAGGCGCCCGCTGAGGCCGTGGCGCAGCGCATTGATCTCCTCGCGCATGTTGCGGGTGTCGCCAACGATCCGCCGTGCCCATTCCAGGACGCGTTCACCCTCCGGCGTGAAGCCCTGGAAGCGGGAGCCGCGCCGGACCAAGAGGACGCCCAGTTGTTCCTCGATCTGCTTTACGCCGGCCGAGAGCGTCGGCTGGGTGACCCCGCAGGACTCGGCGGCGTGGCCGAAGTGCTTTTCGCGGGCTAAAGCGAGCATGAACTCGAGCTTGTCGATCACCGAAACACCTGTTTTTTCAACACTTTAAAGAGCGAAGGCGCTCTTTTATTGCATAAAAAACATGCAGCAAACACAGTATCATTGATAGCTTTTACCTATCAAGCCATTCGGAGCACGGGATTGTACCCAGATTGGAACGGCCCCAATAAAGACCCCTAGGGAGAGCGCAATGAACATGCACAACCCGCCGGCTTCCGGCGGCAACGGCGCAGGCAAGGGCACCGGCGCGGGCAAAGGTGGCCGCCGCAAGTCGGCGCGCACGCCCAAGGGCCGCCAGATCGACCCCGCCGCTCTCTCCGAGGTTCAGGCGCTCCTCACCGACCGGCCGCGCCGGCGCGATCTCCTGATCGAACACCTCCACCTCATCCAGGACCACTACGGCCACATCAGCGCGCCGCATCTGGCCGCGCTCGCGCATGAGATGAAGATGGCGCAGGCCGAGGTCTATGAGGTCGCGACCTTTTACGCCCATTTCGATGTGGTGAAGGACGGCCCGGTGCCGGCCGCGATCACCGTGCGCGTTTGCGACTCGCTCTCGTGCGCCATGGCGGGCGCCGAAACGCTGCTGGCGAAGCTGCCCGGTATCCTGGGTAAAGACGTCCGCGTCGTGCGCGCGCCCTGCATGGGCGCCTGCGATCGCGCCCCGGTGGTTGCCGTCGGCCACGTGCAGACCTTCAAGGCCAATGCCGACAACGTCGCCGCCGCCGTGAAGGCGAAGCCCCACGCCCATGCCTGGAAGCCCGCCACTGATTTTACCGCTTATCAAAAGGCCGGCGGCTATAGCCTGCTCAAGGACGTGCTGGCCGGCAAGCGAACCGTCGACGAACTGATCAAGATCGTCAGCGACGCCGGCTTGCGCGGTCTCGGCGGCGCCGGCTTTCCCACCGGCCGTAAATGGACTCTTGTGCGCGCCGAACCCGGCCCGCGTATGTTCGCGGTCAATGCCGACGAAGGCGAGCCGGGCACCTTCAAGGATCGGTTCTATCTTGAGCAGGACCCGCATCGCTTCATCGAGGGCATGCTGATCGCCGCCTATGTCGTCGAAGCCGCCGATACCTATCTCTACATTCGCGATGAGTATCCGGAAGTGCGGCTGATGCTGATTGAAGAGCTGGAAAAGATCGCCACCGCCGGTCTGTCGTCGCACACCAAGGTTCATGTCCGTCGCGGCGCCGGCGCTTATATCTGCGGCGAAGAATCCGCCATGATCGAATCGATCGAAGGCAAGCGCGGCCTGCCGCGCCATCGTCCGCCTTATGTCGCGCAGGTCGGCCTGTTCGGCCGCCCGACGCTCGAACAGAACGTCGAGACGTTGTACTGGATTCGCGATCTGGTCGAGCGCGGGCCGGAATGGTTCACGTCGCAAGGCCGCCGCGATCGCAAGGGATTTCGCAGTTTCTCGGTGTCGGGGCGTGTGAAGAATCCCGGCGTCAAGGTCGCGCCCGCCGGCGTCACCATCAACGAACTCATTAATGAATATTCCGGCGGCATGCTCGACGGCCATACGCTGAAGGGTTTTCTGCCCGGCGGCGCGTCCGGCGGCATCTTCTCGCCCAAGCTCGCTGACCATCCGCTCGACTTCGGAACGCTTGAACCGCATGGCGGTTTCGTCGGTTCGCACGCCGTCGTCATTCTGTCCGACAAGGACGACATGAAGGCGGTGGCGTTCAATCTGATGAAGTTCTTCGAAGACGAAAGCTGCGGCCAGTGCACGCCCTGCCGCGTCGGCACCGAGAAGGCCGTCAAGCTGATGGCGCAAGGCCCGTGGAATGTCGAGTTGCTGAACGAACTCGCGACGCTGATGCGTGACGCTTCGATCTGTGGGCTCGGCCAGGCCGCCCCAAATCCGCTGTTGAGTGTGCTGACGCACTTCCCCGAAGATCTGACGAAACCGCTAGGGACTTGGTGAGCCATGACTGATAACGCAGCACCCAAGACCTTTTTCATTGACGGCCACGAGATCGATATCCGCGAAGGCGAGTCGATCTTCCGCGCCGCGCGCCGGCTCGACATCAAGCTGCCGCATCTGTGCTATTCGCCCAAACCCGGCTATCGCGCCGACGGCAATTGTCGCGTCTGCATGGTCGAAATCGAAGGCGAGCGCGTGCTTGCCGCGTCGTGCATCCGCACGCCGGCGCCCGGCATGAAGGTCAAGACCGACACCCATCGCGCCAAGACCGCGCGCAAGATGGTCGCCGAACTCCTGCTCACCGACCAGCCGGCGATGGAAGTCGCGCATGACCGCGACTCGGAGTTCTGGAAAGTCGCCAAACGCCAGAAGATCGAAGCCGGCCGCTTCCCCCAGCGCGAAAAGGAAGTTGTGCCCGCGCCCGACCGTTCGCATCCGGCGATGGCGGTCAATCTCGACGCCTGCATCCAGTGTAATCTGTGCGTGCGCGCCTGCCGTGAGGTGCAGGTCAACGACGTCATCGGCATGGCCTTCCGGGGCAAAAGCGAAAAGATCGTGTTCGACTTCGACGACCCGATGGGCGCGTCGACTTGCGTCGCCTGTGGCGAATGCGTGCAGGCCTGTCCGACCGGTGCCCTGATGCCGGCGACCATGGTTGACGAGAAGAATGTCTATCTCGGCGCGCCCGACCGCACCGTCGACTCGGTCTGCCCGTACTGCGGCGTCGGCTGCCAGCTCACCTATGGAATCAAGGACGACAAGATTGTCTCGGTGACCGGCCGCAACGGCCCGGCGAACGAGAACCGGTTGTGCGTCAAAGGTCGCTTCGGCTTCGATTATGTCGCCAATCCGCAGCGCCTGCTGAAACCGATGATCCGCAAGGAAGGCGTGCCGAAAATTCCGCACGAATCCATAGACCCGTCCAATCCGTGGACGCATTTCCGCGAAGCGACCTGGGAAGAGGCGCTCGACAAGGCCGCCTCGGGTCTCGTCAAGATTCGCGACCGCGACGGTCCGGATGCGCTCGCCGGCTTCGGCTCGGCCAAGGGCTCGAACGAAGAGGCGTATTTGTTCCAGAAGCTGGTGCGCACCGGCTTCGGCACCAACAATGTCGATCACTGCACCCGGTTGTGCCACGCCTCCTCGGTGTCGGCGCTTCTGGAAGGCGTCGGCTCGGCGGCGGTTACCGCCACCTTCAACGAATGCAAGAACTCGGAAGTCATCATTGTCATCGGCGCCAACCCGACCGAAAACCATCCGGTGGCGGCGACCTTCTTCAAGCAGGCCGCGAAGCGCGGCGCCAAGCTGGTCATCATGGACCCGCGCGGCACCGCGATGAAGCGTCACGCCTGGAAGATGATGCAGTTCAAGAACGGCACCGACGTGGCGATGCTCAACGCCATGCTCAACGTCATCGTGTCCGAAAAACTTTATGACGAGCAGTACATCCAGACTTACGTCGAGGGCTTCGAGGCCTGGAAGGAAAACATCAAGGACTTCACGCCTGAGGAAATGGCGCCGATCTGCGGCGTTGAGGCCGACACGCTGCGCGAAGTGGCGCGCGCCTATGCGCGCTCGTCGGGCTCGATTATTTTCTGGGGCATGGGCGTCTCCCAGCACACCCACGGCACCGACAATGCGCGCTGCCTGATTGCGCTCGCGCTGATCACCGGCCAGATCGGCCGTCCCGGCACGGGCCTGCATCCGCTGCGTGGCCAGAACAACGTTCAGGGCGCCTCCGACGCTGGCCTGATCCCGATGTTCTTCCCCGACTACAAGTCGGTCGAGGACCCGGAAATCCGCGGCAAGTATGAGAAGGTCTGGGGCGTCAAGCTGCCGCCCAAGCGCGGCAAGACGGTGGTCGAGATCATGGACGCGGTTCACGCCGACGAGATCAAGGGCATGTATGTCGAGGGCGAAAACCCGGCGATGTCCGACCCCGACTTGAACCATGCCCGTCAGGCGCTGGCGCATCTCGAACATCTGGTGGTGCAGGACCTGTTTCTGACCGAAACCGCGATGTACGCCGACGTCGTGCTGCCGGCGTCCGGCTGGCCCGAGAAGGACGGCACCGTCACGAACACCAACCGTCAGGTGCAGATGGGCCGCGCCGCGCTGCCGCTGCCGGGCGACACCCGCCAGGATCTCTGGATCATCCAGGACATCGCCAACCGCATGGGCTGCGGCTGGAACTACAAGCATGTCAGCGAAGTGTTCACCGAAATGGCGTCGATGATGCCGGCGCTCGCCAACATCAGTTGGGACCGCGTCGAGCGCGAACAGCATGTCACTTATCCCACCGATGGCCCGGACATTCCGGGCCGCGACGTGGTGTTCGAGGACGGCTTCCCGCGGCCGGGTGGCTTCGCCAAGCTGGTGGCGACCAAATTGCAGCCGCCGGACGAAGTGCCGGATCACGAATATCCGTTCATCCTGTCGACCGGCCGCCAGCTCGAACATTGGCACACCGGTTCGATGACACGGCGCTCTACGGTGCTCGATGCCCTTGAACCTTCGGCGGTCGCTCAAGTCTCGCGCGGCACCATCGAGAAGCTCGGCATCGAGCCCGGCGACATGATCCGCGTCTCGACCCGCCGCGGCGTGGTTGAACTCGCCTCGCGTCAGGACGACGCCATTCCCGATGGCGTCGTGTTCATCCCGTTCGCTTACGTCGAAGCGGCGGCCAACATCCTGACCAATCCGGCGCTCGATCCGTTCGGCAAGATTCCGGAGTTCAAGTTCTGCGCCGCCAAGGTCGAGAAAATCGAACCTCAAAGGGAAGCGGCGGAGTAGGGCGCTTCACGAACCGCTAATGATAATAGAATGGCCGGGCACGTCCCGGCCATTTGCTTTTGACGGTGGACCTGCCGCCGCCGCTCAGTCGATGAACGCACTCAATGTCGATGGGCTGTCGATAATGACGGTGCTGCCGCGAACGCCTTGCCACAGCGACAGTCGCTTTAGCGCGAGATCGGCCGCCTTGGCAGACCAGAACTGGACGATCGGGCGATCGGTGACGCAGTCGCCACTTTAGCCGCGGGCGTGGCCGGTTGGGCCGGCGTTGGCGGCGGGAAGGCAGCTTTCAGCTTGGCATTGAACGCGGCGTTTTGCGTTTCAAGGCTGGACTTGAGCTCGGCGCGGGCGGCGTCCCAGTTTCCGTTTTGGACGATAATTTTTGCCAAGCGGGCCTCCTTAAGAGATATCGAAGATCGTTATGACACTCGTATCCAAAAAATACGGCAATAAGGTCGTTAGACTTTTAGGCATTGCGTTATCAGGATTAAATCTTACGAGAGGCCCGGGTCCCGGTAATTTTCCAACGCGAGGGCACATTCAGCGACACAAATGAAAACGGGAAACGTTGCGCCGTGGGGCGCACCGCTTCCCGTGGATTTTGTTCGAGATCGTGCGGTAAAGCTACCGGCGTACCTCGCCGCGGCCGGCTATCGCGTTGGCCGTCGCGACGAAGTTGTTGCCGCGCTTTGAAACTTAGCCGCGCTTCGGCACCGGCACTTGCCGTTTGGCAACGTCGGTAATGATCGTGATGCTGTTGACCGAGTCGATGCCGTTCTCCGAGCCGTTAAAATCGACGGTAACCTCGTCGCCGGCCTTCAGGCTCGGCACCGACACCGTCTTGGCGATGCCGACGACCATGGAATCGTCTTCCAGCGTAATCGTGCGGTTGGCCGCATCCCAGTTTTTCACCGTGGCGGTGATGCTGTCGCAGAAAGCGGGGGTAAAACTCGCGGCTACGAAACCGGCAGCCAAGACAAGCGCGCGCGCAGACATGGTCGAAATCCTTTCAGGATTCGCTCGAGGTTGATCGTAAATCGTGCGGGCCATTTCGCGATCGGCTGTTCGCCGGTGGCTTGGGTCCTCGCGGCCTGTGCGGCCGGGGAGGGCTTGCGCGTTGCGCGTTTCATTCCGCAGGCGTCATCTAGCGGCACAATCTATGGCGCGATTACGGCGGCGGAAGCGGCGCATAAAAATTTAACGCGGCGTTTATACGCCGGCTGCTCAGTGCAGCGTCGGCGTGGTCTCTCCGACCAGGCGCAAGCTCATGCCGCCGATCAAGTCGGCGCGGGCCGTCTCGGCCTGATGCAGCGCCAGCTCGGTTTCTTCCCAGGTCGTCTTGTTCGATCCCAGCAGCACCACGCCGCCGAGCGTGGCCGCCAGGGCCGCGATAAAGAAGGTTGGGGTGAAGGGCAGGACCCAGAAGATTACCAGCGCGAACCAGAGCGCTCCGGCGGCGGCGGCGATCTTGGCGGCGACCGAGATCTTGCGGCAACGCTCGATTGCGGCGGTCAGCGCTTCGATCTGCGCTTCCAGGCGGGCGATCTCGTGCGGCGCCATGTCTTCGTTCATCGCTGGCTTCCGCAGACTTAGCCCGCCGGCTTGTCCTTGAAATAAGGTTCGACCGGTCCGGTGAGTTTG
>Ga0105054_10009651_pt1 | contig 12468 bp, 16 predicted proteins | sample BON02_FD_78091 | JGI IMG/M metagenome (GOLD analysis project Ga0105054, IMG submission 78091) | Freshwater microbial communities from Lake Bonney liftoff mats and glacier meltwater in Antarctica - BON-02 (megahit assembly) | ecosystem: Environmental > Aquatic > Freshwater > Ice > Glacier... | reverse complement strand
TTAAAAAACTGCGACAAACCTGTATAGCTGAGCAGGTCAAGCAATATATCTTGGAATGTCATGAGCCCCAACCCCCAGCCTGTTATTGCCTCCCAGTTCATAGTGAGCGCGCCCAAATAATCGGTGGCTACCAGGCGCACATTATACGGCTGCACATCATCAGGCTGCTCTATTAAATCAGGAGCAATGTGGCCACTCCAGTCTAGGTAACCATTTTTATAAAGCACTACCGAAAACCTTTGCTCGGCAGCATTGGCGATATCTATTATCAAGGTTTCTAATGCAGGGCTATCCACCATTAAAAACAAATCAATCGAGCTTCCTTTTATTGGCGCATACCGCTCATCATCGTTACCCGGGTAGCTCACGGCATAACCACCGGTGGCAAAGTCGGGCAACTGATTTGGCGATCCAGTGTAGCTTGCATCATGTATATCGAGCCTGCTATGCACGCCCGAGCTACTCACCATTTCACCTCTATAACGTACTGCCATTAGTAGTTGCCATTTATACGTTTCACATCATAACCATACCTATCGCTGGTAATTCGAATTGCACCACCAGCAATGGCGCCATACACGCGGGTATCGCCACCACCGCTAGGCAACATGTCGCGCAACTTACTTAGCGGAGCAACCACTTCGGGATCGGTTCTAGCGCCGGCGTATTCACCAATAAGCGCAGCAGTAGGAGAGTAGGCTATACCACCACTGGCCATAGGCCGCAGGCCACCACTAGGCGTGTTTTTACTTAGCGATGCCCTGAGCACACCCGCGAGTACCAAGGCAGCAGCACCAGCAGCTAGTGCCGCCATAGGGTTTGCAAAGGCTGCTTTTAAATTCATCATTGCAATGCCAGCAGCTATAGCCGCTTTTCCGAGATACTCTAGGAAGGTTGCAACCTGCATCATGATGGCATTAAATATGCCATCAATATCACCACCACCAGCAGCTATGTAGCCTAGAGCCATAACCATATCACCTGCCACATTAGTAACCATATTACCCATTGCAGCATTTACTTCTGTTGCCATATCTTGAAAAATGGCAACAGCAGCAGCAGCGGATCCGGCTAGCGGTTCTTGAATCTCGACTAAAGCACTTCTCATTTTTGAAATGCTCGCCTGAAAAGTTGAAGCGGCTTGAGTGCTTTGGTCGCCCATCTCTATCATGGAGCGGCTTATATCATTTGTCTGAGCCGATATCGCAGCCAAAGCAGGGGTGCCACCGGTACTGCTAAATAGCGAGTCCCATGCGGCCTTAAGCTTCATTAATGGAGCGAGCATAGCATCTACACCACCCTGTAATTGATCGGCAGAAATAGGCGTAAGGGTCTGCCTAAAATAGGCTTGTGCATCAAACCAATCTTGCTTCATGGCCTCAAGCATATCTGACCATATTGCCTCTGACTCCATTGGAGCCGTCCCCAGGATAGCCCAGCCTGTTTTAAAATTGCCTGTGGTAAACATCTTTATAGCTCCATACAGTTTCTCAAGCTGCTGAAGCACATCGCTTACCATAGCCGTTGCAAAGCGGGCAATGGCTGGGAAAATAACCACAATGCCAGCTAGTGCCTGGCGTATAAGCACAGCGCTATTGTACCAGCTGGCAAAGCCAGTGGTAATACTTTCTACTGCGTTTTTAAACTCATCCCAATAATATATTACCGCAGCAAGCGCAGCGGTAATAGCCAACAACCCCAACACTATAGGGTTGCCAGCAGCGAGCGCACCACCCAGTATACCTAGCGCTTTAGCCACACCACCCAGCACACCCATAAGCGCACCTAAAGACGAGAGCAGAATAGGGAGCGCAGCTGTAAAGGCCACCACCTGGATGACGGCCATTTTCTTTTCTTCGCTCAGGCCAGTGAACGCACCGGCCAACTCGCGCACCGCATTACCCAGCTGGGCCAACATTGGTGCAAGTGCATTACCCAATTCAATGCCAGCATCTTTAACGCTATTAAGCGCAGTAGCGTAATTGTATGCGCCCGATTTTGCATAGGTATTAAAACCGGCATTTACCAATCCGGCTGAATTGTTAATGTTTTCTAGCACCTGGGCGTACACATCACCCTGCGAGCCTGCAGTACCTAGCACGTTGGCCAACGCTTCAACCGATGGGATTATACGCCCGAGGCTTTCAATGTTACCATCTGTCATTGTGAGTAGCTCCTGCATTACCGAGGCGAGGCCATCAGTACGTAGTTTATTACGCAGGTCTTCAAAGGTTAAACCAAACTTAGCAAGCTCCTCTTTGGCCTCGCTGGTTGGTTTAATCATGGCATTAAGTACGCCGCGCAAACTTGTCACCACCTCTGATGCGCTTACGCCTAAGCGTGTAAATACAGCAATATTAGCGCCTACCTCCTCAAAGCTTACACCGAGTGCTGATGCCACTGGCAACACCTTGCCAAGGGCAGGAGCAAGCTCAGAGGCTTCCATATTACCTTCACGCACAATGGCCATCATGATGTCGGTACTTTTTGCAGCGGTAATAATTCCATCGCCATAGGCTTGCATGGCCGCTGTTGCCGCCCGGGCAATTTCTTTCTGCTCACCCAAACCTACAGCTGCAGCCTTGGCCGATGCCGATAATAATTCCTGAGCCTCGGCACCTCTTAAGCCTGCACTTACAATTGTAAATGCAGCCGCAGCCATGGCCTGCTGAGCAATACCGGTTACATCGCTTATACCTTTTATGGAACTGCGAAGCTCATCAAACTGAGAACCGCTAATGCCTACAAGTGTGTTTATTTTTACGAGCTCAGTTTCAAGGCCAGCACTAAGCATTGTACCTGCCGTGGCAGCAGCTACAAATGGCAGGGTAACATTATTGCGAATGGTATTAGAAATGCTGCTGAGCTGATTTCCGAGGCTTGAAAACTCGCGCTGCACCTGCTGCATCTTGCGCTGGTACTCGGTAATATTGGCGCCTACACGTACATCTAATTTCCTTGACATGACTAGATTTTTTTATATTGTTCGATGCTTATTAATCGCCCTGTAGCAGGCTTGTCTGCAATGCCTTCCCAGGGAAAGCGCTGCATATCCTTGGGCGTTGTGTACTTGTCGTTCTTTGATAACTGAATGTTAATGAGGTGCCAGGTTTGCCACCGCATTAACTCCCATTCTGCACGAAGCTTGCTGGTAAGTGTGCGTTGTACGGCATGGGAAGCGGCCGACAATTCGTACGGCGTCATGAACCAAAACTGCTCAGCCGCTATCCCTAGCTCGTATGCGTTGATGAGTAAATCATCCCAGCTCTGGGGGCCTACTTCTTCGGCCCCTTTACGTTTTTTTCAGCAACACCCTCCTTTGCTTTTCCGGCAATAGACTGCAGCTGGCTGGCTATTACTGTAACAAACGTGGCGATATCACCGGCATCGTCCATCCAGTCGAGCACACCATCTACATCAGGGACCTCTTCAACAGCAGCTGCATCATTGTGCTGGCGGGCTCCGGATATTAATCCCAGCCTAATGAGTAGTGCCAGGTCGTAGAGCTTAAACGCATCAAGCTTAAAGCCTTTAATAAAGCTTTCGCCGGTTTGCTGCTCAAATTGCGCGAGCGCTGCCATACCAATACGGATAGGGCGCTCTTTACCTCCGATAGTAATATTCTGTATCATACGGCAGGAGGGGTATAGGTGATTGCGCCATCTACCTTTAGCGTGAAGTTGGCCTTAACCGTATCTTCCACGCCGGTGGTTATTGATAGCTGGAAAAGGTAGCAGCTAAATGCCCATTCCGGATCATCGGCATTAGCTGTTTTAACCTCACCTAAGAGGAGGGTTTTAGCCAGAAACGCGGCCATCAAATCATCTAGGTTATTGGCCGAAGCCATGTCAACATCTACTGAGCCGCTAATCTCTGTAGAGCGCAATCCTTCAGCACTCTCTTCGAAGCCAAGGGAGTCAGCCGTAGTAATGTCTCTGATATCTTGCTTAAAGTTTACATTCAGCTCCAGCCTGTCGGTAAGAAGTGCTGGAGTTGTGGGGTCGATAAAAAGGCCAAATTTGCTGGCGTTAATAATGTCAGGTGTCCTTGCCATAATATTTTAAAATTTTAAGATGCAAAAGTTATTGCTCCGGTGAATTTGAATGAAGCGTCGAACGTTAAATTGTCCTCTACGCCTGCTACAATTGCGAAGTCTGTCATGTAGGCCTGAGCAGATAATACCTTGGTGCCTACTCCAATTTGAATTAGAACCTTGGTGCGGCCACTTCGAATTGCTTCTAAGTTGGTTACATCATAAGAACCATTACCAGCGCCATCAAAGCAGGTAAAGCCACCAACTTTGGCCGTACCGCTGATAGTCCCTGGGCGCACACCCTTGTTACCGGCGCTTGATTTAGTGGTTTTCTCCACCTCTGCAGCCGACAAGTCGAAGCTTACATTATTGGAGTGCGCAACATCTTCACCCGCGATTACCATCAGCACTGCTGATCCGTTTAAAATTGCCATAAGTATATTTTATTAAGAGATTAATTCCTGTTTTAATAAGTCGAAACCTTCCACTTCACCACCTGCAGTTTCAACACGCTGGCGATATTGGTATGGGCTAATGCTTTGATCAGTATAATTGCTACGGATGACACGAAAACTGTAATCATCGGTAGTGTAGAACTCCTTGGATTCGTTATCAAAATCTTCGCGCTGGTCAATGAGCCGAATGCTTTGAACATTTACGCCAGCAACGGTAGCATTTAAGCGCTCTAGGGTATAGCGTATGCTTTCCCGTAGCTCTTGCATCCTGTCTCTGTTTGCGCTGATGCTTTTAATCTGGTATTGAATTACATCCAGCGTACTTGGTCCGCTGGCGGTATCTTGGGGATCGTTAAAGATGAGCTCATACACTACTGTATCACCGGCATCGCCCTGCTTACGCAGCTGTGGGTACACCCGCGTATCGCAATACGCACGCACCAAGGTATTGGTGGTGAGCAGCTCATATATTGCAGGTCCTACATCGGTCATCCTAGTATGCGTTTTGATTCGGTGTAAATGATATCTTCCATTTTTTTGAAGATGGCCGCCTCAGCTGCCGCCTTACTCTTTTCAAAGCCGGGGCGCATAAATGGCTGAGCAGACATGGTTGCCGTGCCGTACTCAAGCATGTAAGCGTAGTAGCCATCAGCACCTTTGCTGCCACCTTTACGTGGGCCAATAGCCAGATAGGCCAATCCCTTTTTGCTTTTAATACCAATGCTTCGCTTTAGGTTTCCGGGCCTAAACATGCGTGTTGGCTTACCCTTACCATTTCCTTTTTTTTTATTGCCGCCAGCATTTGGGTACAGGTAATGCACCCGGCTACCCACTTTCACCTCGCCCTTAATGCCATCACGTATAATGCGAGCACCAGGCATGAGCGCCTGGCGAATTTTTGCAGCAGTAAGCGTTTTACCTAACTGGTCAAATGCACGCTGCATTTCGGGCAAGCCCTTGAGCTCTATAGTTAAATTAGAACTCATTGCTTTAACTCCGTTTTTACGCGCAAATACTCCTGACGGCCATGTATATCCACATGCACAACCTCATACGCTAGGCCGTTATACAACACCACGCTAGTAAGCGGCAAAGCCTGATAGCGCATAATGAAGTAGGCGGTACTTACAGCGGTAAGTTTGTCGTTCTCAATACGCTCAGCACCGCTAGGATAGGTAACCTGTGCCCACGTATCTACGGCAGTAGCCAGCGAAGTATTTACCGCACCGCTAGTAGAGCGGCTGGTTACCAGCGCCCTTACACCTACTATCTTATCGAGCCCGCCTATACGCATACTACCTGAAGCGATAAACTTTGTGTGGATCTAAAAGTGCCGAAACACCAAGGGGTAACTCATGCACAGCAATGCCCTCCACTACAGCTTCGCGGTGCTCGTACAAGTGGCCAATGGTAAGCAGCATAGCTGATTTAATGGCGTCGGGTACCATCGCTACTGATTCGTACCCGGCAGTAAATTCAATGCTCACCGCAGCAGGGCGGTCGTAACTAAATGGCCAGCTATGAGTAGCCTTTAACACCACCCGAAACGGTTCGCTAAATAAATCAACAATGTACTTATCGGCGTTAAGTGTTTGTTCAGCGTTGTTGGCATCAAAGTATTTCACGCTATTAACCGCCGATACTGGGCAACGATTAATTGCAATGGTTCGGCTATCTGGAAATTCATCGCACCTAAATACCCAAGTTGCCGGCATAAGCTGGCGGTTGGTATACGACTCGGCAGCCATGCGCGAAGCCTTAATGAGCGCGGCAATAAGCGTATCCTCTGCATTGTGCGATACACGCAGATGAAGCTTCGCCTCTGCTAGTGTTAGCGGCTCAGCTGAAGGTGCTGTGAGTAGCGCGAAGCTTTCCATCTGCATTACTTTAATGTTACTTTATTGCCAGCTTTTACTGTGGTGATACCTGTGGCTTTTCGCCTTCGCCTTCAGCAGCTCCGTCGCCGGCAGCAGCTCCGTCGCCGGCAGCAGCTCCGTTGCCGGCAGCAGTTCCGTCGCCGGCAGCAGCGATGATTACTTTGTCTTTAGCCTTTCCTGCGCTCTTAGTGCCTGTGCCTTCGGCGACGGTCATAATTTTCACGTAATTGAGCTTAACGAGCTTTTGAGCTGTCTCTGGTTTAAGCTCAACTTCCTCTCCAGCGGCATGCATATAATTAATTCCAACTCCTGATTTCAGGAATAGGACAAGTAATGTTTTTTGGATTGCTCCCATGATTACAATTTTACAAGGTGGTTGTTTTGCTTCACAGCCGGTGAGCCACTAAGGGCTCACCGGGCTGATCAGCGGGGGGATTGGGTTTCCTTTTTTAGGTAGTAACGATGTCGACGATGGCACCGAATTTTCCAAGGTGAAGCAGGTCAACATCGGTGAAGGTCTCCGCTATCATGCGGGTTTGACCAGTCCGTGCCAATGTGTACGGATCTTGCACCAGGTTAATTCCACCCCAGCTAGCAAGCAGCAAGCTGGACCAGTCGCCGTAGATCAATGAGCTCAGATTTGTACCGTCGCCTTTGGCCAAATTACTTGGAATGATGTTGCTCACAAATGCCGGATAGCCATTTAATGGCGCAGCAGGGTCTGTAACATCCCACAGGAATTTACCTGAGCCAGCATCTATTGCGATGCTCTTAGCACTTTTGCGCACCAATGGGTTGGTGGCATAGGCCAAGCGACCAAACTCGCCATTGGCCACAGCAACCACCGCTTCAAGCGCTTCTACCGCAGCCTTGGTAAGCGCGGCTCCGTTTGCACCTAAAGGCACAATTTGCGGCGTGCCAGATTGGGCAAGCAACTGAGTGATAATGCCACTCGGCTCATTGCTTCCACCACCTTTAATGGCAACACTTTGGAATTTTTCGGCAATAGCCCGGAACAGCATGTTTAAAACCTGCTGTTGTACGCTGAGGCTGGTTTGGCGCAGCAACTGGTTGGTTACCGGCACGTAGCTGCCCAAACGTTTCGGCGTAAGGCTTACCTGGTCCAGCGTTGGAGTACTTGCGTCGATTTCGCTAGTCTCGGTACCGTACGCAGCAGTGGCCACAGCACTTTCGCGCGGGAATGTGATGTTGCCTACGAGGTTATCGTAGATCGTTGCTACTTCGCCCACAAAGAGGTAAGGGCGCAAAAACTCGATGAGTCCCATAGTTTCGGTAGGCACAGCAAATCCGCCTTGTGAACCTGCAGGGCTACCACCAGTAACACTCATGATGCGCTTTTCACCTGTGCCAATGGCGCGAAGTGCTTTCAGCGGGATGCTCACACCAGCCGGGTTGAAGTTGGCGCCAGAGGCTTCCAATTCTTTACGACCTTCAATGTGCATTTCGGCTTCAAAACCGTCGAGCGGCTTATTCTCCTGCACACTACGCATAGCTCTCGACAGGCTATAGTTCTTGCGGATTTCCTCCAGCTCAGAGCTATCACCATTAGGAGTGAGGTGCCTTGCCTGACGCTGACCAATTTCGATCTCATTGGCTTCGAACGTGTCGGCGCGTTGAATCTGTTTTGCCAGATCGGCAATTTCAGAATTGTCGGCATCAAACTGAGTTACTTCCTCAGCCGTTAGGTCGCGCTTTTCTTCGTCCGCTTTGTTAACCAACGCGGCGAGCGCTACTTGTTTTTGAGCGCGAAGTTCGCGCAACTCTTTTGCTTTTTTCATTGCTTTAATAATGGATTTGTGAATTTTTAAATTTTAGTTTTTGATTGGTTGTAAGTCCTTTGACTGGTGGCTGGGCTGGAGCATGACTCCTTTTCGCCACCGTGGTATCGTTGTAGGCAGGGTAGGTTACCGGGCTCACGTCGAACAAGCGAGCGAACTTGATAATTTTGCGCAGGTCCGGGCCTTCGTCTTCAATGTACTCCCAAGCTTGTTCTTTCACCGTGAAGGCAAAAGAGCTCTGGCTTACATCGCCTGCAATGATGGCATCTTGCAGATCAAGCGCATACTGGCGGTTGGGCGTTGTGTAGGTATACTTTAAGCCAACGGTATCTACTTCGAGCTTGAGCGTACCTGCTCTGTTATTGCTGCGCGCCAGAATTAAATCGGGGTTGTGATTAAAAAGGCAGCGCACATCATCGGCCATTACATCATCGAATGCGCCTGGTAATACAACCTCACGCATCCAGCTGCCAATTTTTGTTTCTTTGTTGAACATGGCTGCATAGCCTGATATCTCATGCAGCTCCACGCCATTCTCATCGCGGGTTTCGTGAGTTACAATGTGCTCTACAAAACGACGCTCTTGGCCAGCAGCCGTATCGATGTAGTCTTTATTCGAATTCATTTCTAGCCTCCTTTAATTTTTGACCGTTCTCAAAATACTTCTCTACCAAATCCACAGGGATATGATTTAATGGCACATAGCGCTTATCACCGCCATCCATGCCATTCATATCTTCGAGATCGGCAATTTCGTTTGGCGATATTGCGCCTACTGAAAACAAGTTCTTGTATGCCTCGGTGCGCGACTGGATATCGCCACGTAGGAGCGCATCCATGTTTACCTTAAAGCTGTAGTTGCCAGTGGCTTTTTCTTGCTCGGTGAGCAGCTTGGTGCGATACTGCTCCTCTTCCTGAGCTACGTGTGGGGCTAAGGTGTACTGGGTATACTCAATAGCTTGCTGCTCAATATTAGAATGGGTTGCGCGACCTAACTGCTGCAGCATGTGCGGCGGTATGCGAAACCAACGCGCTATTTCCTCAACGCCAAATTCTCTGGTTTCGAGCATTTGAGCCTCGCTGGGCGAAACACTTAGGCGGGCTAAGTCGCCGCCGGTTGGAAGTATCTTCACCGTGTGGCTGTTTTTTAAACCAGCTCCGGTTTCGATCCACGAGTCCTTAACAATTTTGAGCTGCTTATCATCGAGGGCATTCGGGAACTTGAGGGCCACACCACCATTGGCGCCGTTGGCAAAGTAGTTATCGCCAAACTCTTGAGCCGCCAGGTTAATGCCGAAACTGTGCGCACCGTATTGAACGGGGCTAATGCCAATTATGCCATCAAAACTAAAATCTTTGAAATGCAAAATATCCATGGCGTCGTAGTTACGATCAACTAGGCCAGCGCCGGAAACGCGGTAAATTACTTTATAGGTTGCGCTCACCATTACCGTTACCTTATCTGGATGGATAGGGATGAGCGCAATTGGCCGTGAAGCATTGTCGCGTATTATTACCGCATAGCTGTTACCACGCAGCAATTTTACCGCGTGCATCATACGGCGAAAATCACGGCTGAGCATGAGCTCATTTGTTTTACCGCTCAATAGCAGGTATGCCGGATGGTCGTAAAGTTTGATGCGTTGTGAGCCAGACTCTTTAATGAGATGTACTGGTAGAGAACCGATATCGCTACTGATATTACGGATGGCACCGTATACAGCTGATAGTTGGAGACTGGTACGTGTATTAACGGGGGTAGATGTTTTTACCCCACCGCCACCTAGGTTCATCAACCAATCGGCTGGGCTAGTGAGGTTACTTACAGCACCTGTGCCAGATCGTTTTTCGATTGCACGCAGGATTAATTCACCTGCTAAATCCTGTATGTTTTTTCTCAATCCCATTTAGCTGCTTTAACGGCTTAAGCTTTGTAGGGAGTAAAAGAATGTAATAAAAAACCGAAACAAGTGGACAAATGTCCGTTTTTTATTTTTGGTGGATAACAAGCACAAAAGCCCTGTGTTATCAGGGCTCTTGCTTATTTTAAATTAATTAATTAATTAATTATTCAGGAAATGGATAACCGCAATTGCGGGTTGAAATATGTTAGCAATTACGCTAAACCACACCAGCGACATTTTGCAAACGATAAACTTTACAAGGATAAGTTTCTGATTTTTCGGCAGCCATAAAATCTGCACCACATTCAAAAATATTTCCATTTTTATCTACCCAAATCCATTGTTCAGCACCTCTTGTTTTATTAGGTAATATTCTTGGAACTCTATTTACCCAAGCCTGTTTGCTTTCCAATTCAAAAAGCAATTCTCCGTTTACTTCAATTTTTTGCATTTTTCAAGTTTAGTAATTCTATTTAGCATCTGGTTCCGCCACTTCGCTAAGCCGAGCGCTGTTAGAATCAATGTTAACAAATTACATTGCAACGTCTCTTATTCCAATTTTGGGTTAACATTAAATTTTGGTCAGGTCTTACTACATAGTAGTTTGTTTTCTCGTCAATAACAGTCCCATCAAAGGTTTCGTCTGTATCTTTTGGGGAAAATCTGACCCTAATATCAGGAACAGAAACACTGGTGTTAGCGGCACCTGGACAAGATAACTGGCTGTCATTTTCTAATAAAGTTTTTTGTGTACTCATGATTGTTTTGTTTTATTAAGTGAAATAAGGTTCTGATATAAATATGTTAGCGGCAAGGCTAAACGTACTGCACATACACACTCGTAGCATTTGACAATTCATTAGGCGAAAATGTAAATGGGTATAATTTTTTACTTTCCCCATTTTCAAAAACACCGAAAGTTTCCTGTAAAAATCCGTTTACTGGATTGTTTTTAAAAAACCTTTTTGCTTCTTGAAATTTTAACTCTGGACTTTCAGAAGTAAAAATAAATGGCTCTGATTTTTTCTCCTCGATTTCTGGATAGTTACTCCAAATGAATGAATGAACCTCATTCAATGCTTCTGCAATTTTAAAATCTTCTTTTAGTGGTGGCAGATAATATCCTTCTTCGTAATTATCATTCCAACAACCATCTACAATTTTATCGTTTTGTAAAAATTGTTTTTCGATATTTCTTTTCAAGTCCATTAAATGTTTCTCAAGCTGCTGAAGCACATCGCTTCTATCAAGTTCACTAATTCCGGTTAATTGAATGGTGCAATAAAATCTTCCTTGATATTCACCAAATTGCTTTTCTATTTTGGTAAGCATTCTTTTTGCTTTTGAAACAGCCTCATGCCGCCTACAGTTTTTATGGTAAATTATTTTACTCATGATTGTTTTGTTTTACAAATTATTTTTTCGGTTTGATAAATAAGTAGACTGGCGTTTTCGGGAGGCAGCCAGTGAATTTCTTCGTGCAGTTTTTCGATCGCGGCGCTTGCGATAAGCTTCCACCGTTGGGTACATGCGCAATCCAGTTGCTGTAGCTACTTCTTGCTCAGCCATTTCATAAGCTTGCACCAGCGGCATTTGTGCAGCCAGTTGCTGTACGCGGGTTTCAAATCCTTCTTGAGTAATGAGCTTTCGCTCTTCAGGTGTAAGTGGCATCGCTAAGCTTTTGATAAATCAATGAATCCCTGAAACTCCCCTGGCACATCGGCATCAACACGGCCCTTCATATGAATACCTATTGACATGATGAGCGATACAATACCATCTATTTTGTCGCCTGATTTTTGTTTATCCGGCTTCACGTCTCCAGCCGGATTTGTCGATATCATTACGTTACTCATCATCCACCTGGTAACCGGATCGCCACAATGCTCCAGCTCAAGCCGTGCCACTAGCTTATCTAGCTCTTTGGTTGGAGAGCTCATGCTGCCAAACCCTTGTCCGAACTCTTCCATGGGCACGCCCTCGCTTATTAAATCGGCTACCAAAGCAGAGCTATTCCAACGGTCGTAAGCAACAGACTTAACGTTGTTAAGCTTACACATTTGTATTACATGCAATTTTATATACGCGTAGTCTACTGCGTTGCCCGGCGTAGCGATCACCAAGCCTAGGCGAAGCCATACATCTACCGGCACACCGGTTTCACGAACACGCTCTTGAATGGTATCTTGAGGTATGAAGTACCAAGTTTTGGCGCGATAACGGTAGTTACCATCTTCAATCCATGGCCACACCAATGTAAATGCGGTGAAGTCACGAACTGCAGATAGGTCTAAGCCGCCGTAGGCCTCCATATCTTCACATTCAGAAAGCTCAAAGGGTTTAGCGCAGGCCATCCAGCTGGCATCCTTGATCCAAGTTGTGGCGGCGTCCACCCACATA
>Ga0105054_10009645_pt1 | contig 12472 bp, 10 predicted proteins | sample BON02_FD_78091 | JGI IMG/M metagenome (GOLD analysis project Ga0105054, IMG submission 78091) | Freshwater microbial communities from Lake Bonney liftoff mats and glacier meltwater in Antarctica - BON-02 (megahit assembly) | ecosystem: Environmental > Aquatic > Freshwater > Ice > Glacier... | reverse complement strand
TGGTAAAAACAGGGTCTGCCTAATGAAAATCCCTTTTTTTTTGGTCGCGTTATTTTTTTAGAGTCTTTAGAACAACGGGACTGGGCACGCGAAGAGAGCTGCGAAGCGGCTCGTTGTTTGTTAAGAAATTACCATTTCATGGCTTTTATCCACTACTTGTAGTGTTTTAAAAAATCGATTTTTGCTGTGTTTAAAAATTTAAAAAAGTGTTTAAAAAAAGTACAAGTTATGTGGTTTCGTCACGAACAAAATCGTCGAGCAAGTCCCCAAATGAATGTTGGTCAATATTCGGAATATGATCGACTTTTGCAACACCTTTAGCCCAATTGGGAATGAATACACTGCCCCAAAAACTTTCATCTCTATGCAGACCTACTCGCTTCATTTCTTCAGCATCAAATTCTAAAGTACTTGCAACAATCTCTAAACAATCTCGTCTACAATTGCGCTCAATGCATTTGGCAACTACGGATGCCGCAAATCGTTTGTCTATTAAATTTGATTTTGGTAACTCTTCTGTAGTTTTCTCAATTGTTTGGGTTTCGACTTGAGATACGTTTTCTTTCTGTAAGATTATGTTCACTTGGCAACCAAATTCCTCTGATGGCAACTCTGATTTATGCATCACATTGGATATAGTAAATTTTCCAAGTCTGCAATAGGCTTCTTGCAGTGCAACTAGCTTACTGGCATTTTTTGACAAGATATCAGCACAATGTTGAACAAGCCCCATAACTCTTGCGGTTGATTCTGCGGAAAATTGGGTAGATGGACCTTCACGAAAACTAACAATAATTTTCTCATAGTAGTTATTCACCCCATCCTCGCCACCAATCTGCATGTTTTCTACTCTCATTTTTGCACAATTGTCCTTCACAAGATCCGATGCGCTGCTTGCATTGAACTTTCGTTGCAATTCCCCCAATACGGTCACATCAGAAGGCGGCTCGCAAATCACTACTGCATTTTTCATTGCAATTTGCTGCTCCAAAGAAGAAATAAGAACCGACTGAAGCTTTAGTAACAGTTTTTCTTCCTTGGTGTTTGGGACTGAAAGTTGATCCAAAAAAGCTTCTCTTTTTGAATCATCATTTGATATCAAATATTGTTTCAATGAATTCAAAGTTGCCTGTGCCATGTGAGAATGTGCAACGTCGTTCTTTGGAGGATCGCTCGTTTGCTTTTTCAAATCGATGGTTGTTTCCGAAGGCTCCTTTATCAATTCAGCTTCTCGTTTATTCATCTCTTCAAACTTCTTGGAATACTTTTCTTCTAATGCTTGCTCACTATCGAGAATACGATTCATCAACTCAGCTTCTCTTTTATTGAGCGCTTCTAATTTCTTGGAATACTTTTGTTCTAATACTACAATCTCAGTACTTCTGTTGGTATTCGATCGTGATTCATCGCAGCCGCGAGACATCATTTCAATTTCTCTTTCTTTAAGTTCTTCCATTTTCTTATCATACTTTTCTTGCAAAACTTGCTCGCGATCTCGAAGAATTCTTTCTATTTCTCTAGATTGAGTGTCAATCTGAAGCTGCGTTTGGCTTAAATCTTCTTCCATTCGAAGTATCTGCGAATTCCTCCGAGACAGCTCCAGTTGTTGTGCATCTACTTGGCTCTTTAATGTCACCAAATCTAGGAGTTCAACTTGCTTGATTTCTTTATCACGGGCAGCACTATCTTGAAATTCTTGCATTTCCAATGTGGCTTCCCTTTTCGCCTCTTCAATATCCGCCACTAAATTCTCTGCACGATTCTTTATACTGCTTCTCAACGCTTGTTCTACTTGGTAATCTGCTTGAATAAGTTCAGCCCCAGGACAATTTTCTAGACCTAGATTTAAAATATGTCGAATGTTTGAATCAGTTTTCACAATAGTCTGAAGGGAAGATTTCAAATCCTCGTAAAGTAATCTCGCGTTGGCGTCTGCACAGTGCAACTCTTCCGACGAAAGCGAGTCAATTAAATTAGCGGCTACCACTAAATTATTAATATCGTGCACCTTCTGAGGAGTAGCACCAAGTTCACGTAATCGCCTCAATGATTTTGTTAAAGAACTAAAATGATCACTGGAATCTAATAAAGATACATCGTCCATTTCGGAAAACCTTTTAATGGAATCATTATTGGGTATAACCGGATCTCCATTATCGTCTAATTCTACTTGTTCTATTTCTCCAATGATATTGGATGCGGCTTGAGCCAAGCTTCTAAACGCAAACATACCTGCGAAATTCACTTAACGACATGAGGGGGTCTTTCCTTTTTGTGGAGACACTTTTTTCATGCTTGCGTCACTCGATGGGATTGGCTCAATTGAAAAGGTAAATTTCTATGTTGTTTGAGAGATAATGATTTATCGTTGCCTTTTTTAAGTTCTTGCATGCTATTATTGATGCCATATGCGGCAGACCTCTTGTTTTACCAGAAGAACTTGGTCACATTGAAATGCATGTTGTGTTGGAGGTGAAATACTGGATCATGGATTATTTTTCCATAACAGGAAATCCTTCGATTGAAACCTACTTTGAAAAAGTGAATAAAATTCATTTAGAAACTTTCGCTACGGTTTTGAAACTTCGAGAAACCGAAATTAGATTTCATCTCTCGAGCAGCGATTTCCTTTCACAGTTAGGCAGCGAGTCACTGGCTGACTTTGATTGGTCCATCAAACATATTGTTGGTAGCAATCTTGTTGCTGGCACTTCCATGACTGTGCTTGTATTGACTTTAAAAATACTGAGTGTAAATGGAGAAATACAAGTAGAAAGAATTGAAATGAGTTCTTATGACTTATCAAAACTCCTTCGAGAACTAGAAATGGCATTGGGATCAATTGTATACTAAATAATAAAACTCTAAGATAGCATCCGATCTAGCCATGTGGACCATGCGTGGAAATAGTTGGACATATGCAACGTATCACTAACACACAATTGGAAACGCACTTTTTTGAATTGATCCATATACATGTTGGAAACACTTGAATTTTTATCAAGAAGGGCAATAGAAAGCTCTACGTATTCATCATCATTTTTCGCTTTGAAATCGGTCAATTTGAAGTGGTGGGAAAGATCGCCATCGTATCCAACAATAGGTTTGGACAAGAAAAGTGATTCAACAAATGTCATCATAGCCCCGTCAAGACCAATCATTGGATCTAAAATCAGATCCATCTGATTCAAAAGCTTCAAAAATAAGGAATGCTTCATTCTTTGAAACACCATTACCTGTTTCAACTCAACCCCCAATCGTTGCAATCGATTGTAAAAACTATCAGCAGTTATCGAATCCGTTGTCGTTCCACTCATTGCAATAATTCGAATAGATTCATCCATTTTCAACAGTTTCAGGATTATAGAATCAAATTCAGATGGTATTTGTTGTATAGTTCCCGCGATAAGCACATAATGGTATTCGTTGAAGAGAAGCTCACCTTGAAATTCTACTTGATGGATCTCATTTTCCAAGAGACTATTAATAACTATCGCCTGCAAATGGCATAAGGATCCTAGATACTCGGATATCCCTCCTATAGTGTCTGTTTCCTGAATGAATGGTGGTGGTTCATTTGGCATCCATTTAATGACGACAGAATTAGTCTCAACTGGAGCACTGATACCCAAATCGAAGCGTCGAACCAATAGGAATATTTTCAAGCAATTCATATTGATGGATGATAGTAAGAACGTTCTCAGATCTAAATGAGCATCTAGAAAAATAACAGCAGGAAATTCATGCAAGACAACCAATTTGGATGCCTTTGAAATATTGTCAAATGGCAATTCAACGACGCTGCATCTCTTGTAAGTTCGTCCAGCAGTTGGTTGTTTAGACCACATAAATATCGTGCACGGGATTGAAGTGAAACTTAGCCAATCAATGATAGGAACAATGCCCTTGGAACTGGTATTATTGTTTCCAGACATCACGATCCCGATAGAGCGACGTCTCGAGACTGTCGGAAATGAATCATCGTTCATTTGAAGACCGATGCATACATTTCTAATAGTCTCTATCAACATGGAATCAAACGGTTGAAAATATGGGTTTCGCCTTTCAAGGTCCGCTCCAAGTGACATACAATTGAAACGTAAGGCCTCGTATGATGTTCGCTCGATTCGTATGTTAACCTCGTCTCTTAATTGCTTCAACAAATCCAACCTTGACTCGAGTGCAGCCTTTCTTCTTAAGGCATCTGAGTGGAGCAACCTGCCCAGTAGACACGATCGTAAACCAGCGATATTTAATCTTCGGTACAAGCCAAGCTTTGCAGAGTACCTATAGTGCCAACTGGCTTCAACTATGGCACCCTTCAAAGTTAAATGAGTGGCAAGGTTAAAATGTAACAGTTCGTTATCCAAGGGTATTGTAGTGGTGGGTTTCCGATATGCGGAATAGGTCTTTTGCAAGTTCGAATATGTCTCATCCATGTTCCGCAAACTAAGCGCACCTATTGTGAAGACAGACATCACATGATCGATAATCCATTCATGCAAAGATGGATTCGTTTCTGATACTTCTAGTAGTCCATTGTTTCCTTTGACTGAGCACTTGGGTACCTTTTGTGAAATAGTGGTTACTAATTCCCCGAAGAAGCGGGTCCAATCATCGATATTCCCTATGATGAAATAAACCATGGCTATATTGTTTAATGAATCTGTATTTTTCGGGTCATTTGCTAATGCTCGTTTAAAGCAATCTATCGCATTAGCAAAATTTCCTACCATGGTATAGAAAACACCAGCATAATAATGAAGTTTTACAACAAGATCAGGACCAGGATCCTTTTTCCATGCTAGGCGAATCAACTTAATGGCTTCAAAAACTCTTCCAAGGGAACCAAGTGTTCTTGCCATGGAGACAAGTATAGTGGCAGTGTATGTAGGAGGAGCAAGTGTTATTGCTTGTTCGTAGTGCTGTATAGCTTGTCGGAAATGACCTTGATATTGAAATATGTCCCCTTTCCTAATCTAATAACATTCAACGAGTATCAATATTTAGTCTTATTTCACGTACATTGTCATACCATATCAGTTGGCCAGTTCTAATATCCTCACTTCTTGTAAACGATGATTCTACTGCAAGCCCGTCAGAACGCATGATTACTCCAGTTATCATTGGATCCAAAATAGCAGTTTGGTACATTTCATAATCATATCCGTCCACCGTGATCAATAAAACTACGACGACAAACCAAATGGAGATCATCTATGAAATGATGACGCAAGAAGTACAAGAAGACAACTGTTAAAATGGTAGCGGGGGGCGTACCAGTAAAGTGGTACTACAGAAGCTAATTGTTGTTATTCAAGTCCGAAGCGGCGGATTTTATATTCTAATCGGAAACTGAAGATGAATCGAATCCAAAAAGTTGTGGTGGCGATGGAGCACTTTCAGCCAGCTACACGGTACATACGAAAATCACTGGCGAGTTTCATGGACGTTAATGTTGTCGCAGTTCCACCTGACCAAGTTCAAATTGAAATTGAGGATGCCCAAATATTGATCCCGTAAGTTGTTTCTTTTGTCAAATTGAAATGCTTATTTACAAAAATAGATACATGACAAAGATTGAAGAAGATTGGATACTTAATAAGTCACCCCACCTTCGGCTGATCCGTAAGTTTTATTTTCATTGCGCAGAATAATATGCATACTAACAAAAAGAAAAAATATCAGAGCAATTTGGGGCTGGTTTAGAAGGCGTTCCTATTAAAGCTGCAACCTCCCGTGGCGTTTTAGTTGCCAACGTTCCATCGAAAGGATCTGGTAACGACATTTCAACAGCTGAGCATGCAATGTGTCTGTTATTAGCATGTCTTCGTCGTCTTCCAGAGTCTACAAATAGTTTCAAACAAAAAACTCTTGGAAGTCCTCTTGGTAAGACTCTTCACGGTCAACGAGTTTTGGTCGCGGGTTATGGAAATATTGGAAAGCATTTGGTAAAATTACTCAAGCCATTCGGTTGTCATATCACTTGCATCCGAAAAGGACCATGGTTAATCGCTAATAATGAAAACAACTGCCTTCCCGATAAATTGGTCTCTACTTCTGGTCAAGATACGGCCACAGTGTTGAATACATGTGCAAAAGCAGCGGATGTGTTATTTTTATGTCTTCCGTTAAATTCGGAAACTACTTCCATCGCTAGCACCAGCACTTTTAAACGTGAAACCGGAGATCAAGGGTTGATATGCGTCAATGTCGGGCGAGGGGGGCTAGTGGACCTTGTAGCACTAGAAAAGGCTCTTGCGTGTGGCGAAGTATCGGCTGCAGGACTGGATGTGTTTCCATATGAACCTTTTGACCCTTTACATCCTTTAATATCTTACAAAAATGTAATTGCAACAGGGCATATTGGAGGGTAAGTGTTTTGTGTGTGAGAATCGACTTTATGTTTGAATAGAATCATTTCAGTCATACAGAATTCTCATTAAACCAAATTGGCGACAAAGTTATCTCCAATATAATTGCCGCTTTCAATTACAACATGAATCAAATTGAGAATTCTGTTAACTTTCCTTGTCATTCGGAATCAAATCCTTGGTGGAGTAAAAAGTGGCACGTATGATTTTTAATTTTATAATTACGCCGAAGTTACTGAAGAATTCGATGTTTCTAATATTTTGTTTCTGATAGTTTTGCGATTCGATGACCTGCTTTGAGTTCCAACTGAAATGCGTTTAAATTCTTTGCAGCCAGCAGATTGAAATGGCTCAAAGCTGTTTAGCCACGCAAGTTGCCTGTTTTCACTATCGTCAATCATAATTCGAACTAATCTATGATTTTCATTGAATGATTCTAAACTTTGCAACGACGATCGCTTATCCAGGCAAAGACTAGACCGCTTGTCAGATGACGAGGAGGTACTGAAACGTCTCACCAAACTCATTCTCTTGAAATTGTTTCTTTCTTGGAAAAACCATTCGCTATCATCGAGAAAGACATTACAAACAAAAATAGCATGATGAATACCATCTTTTGCTTGATTCAAGTCAATGTATCTCAAAAACAGCACTGGTGCAATACATACAGAAATTGCATACGGGGACATTTTGGTGTTTTCAACTTGATCAGTAACATTCCGAAGGTATTTGAATGTTGCGCACAATATGTTGTATTCACTAACCGGTAAGGATTTCAAACCATCTCGAAAGTTACTTTTCATCTTGTTTAATTTTTCACTGGGATGTGGGCTTTCCCCAGGAACTACCAACTTGGCAGCTTTTGATAGCATCGTGCGAACAAGCGCTTTCGGGAATATCTCACATTCACTGAGAAATCTCTTTAACAAACTTGCCACATCATTAATCGATATATCGCCCCGAAGAACATTCGTTTCACCGTTTTCATATTGAACAACTAATTCGTCAACAACTTCTTTAGAGCCTAACTTCAAATTAAAAGGTTATTTCCTTCCTGTGTAAACTATGCTTACCTGGAACTCGAAAAATAAACTCGGTGCATTCTCGGACGCTGAGGAATTTTATGCTTTCCGCTACCACTGACTCCACCAAACTAACTGTTCGAATCATATTTCAGATTTGATCCCGTCAGGTGGGATAAACCGATAAATAAAGTCCCCCTCATTGTGTGTTTTAAAAAATACACACTCGAACATGAAATCGATTTCATATCACGTTTTTAATGGGATGCATGACCTCAAAAGACGATGTGCTGATCCCTGCTAAAAAAAGGGGCGAGGTGATGAACGAAGCTTTAATATTTATCAAACCTCATGCTTCGAAAAGTAGAAAAATAAAAGAGTTGGTGACTCGCATGTTAGCTGACTTCGGAGTTGAGGTCTTAGCTGAAGGAATTCTTGATGGGAAAACCATCGATCAAGGAGAAATTATAGACCAGCATTATGCCCACATTGCAAAAATTGCCCTGAAAATGAAGCCTGATGAATTGGTTGTAGAAAAAGAGATTCAAGAGTGTTTTGCTAGTCAATTCAGGGAAACTTGGATTTCAGCACTTCCCAAGATTGTTAATCTTGGAGAATTTCAAAAGCAAAATGGCTCATTAACGATGGTCGAAATCAATGCCATTTGGGACAAGTCGACCAAATTTAAATTGGGGCCTGGAACATATATCGGAAAGTTGGAGGGAAAAGACCAGTACTTGTTGAATGGCTTTTACGGTTCAATGAGAGAAATATACACTGACAAAAATGCTACTGTCGTTTGGTTTACAGTGAAATTCTCGGAGGATTTAATATCTTGGAAAGATTTTCGTCAAAATATTGTTGGAAGTACGGACCCATCAAAGGCAGCTCCTGGATCCATTCGGCGCACGATATTAGATAGGTATGAAGAGCTGGGACTGGTATTAGCTCCAAATACAGGACTGAACGGAATTCATGCATCTGCTAGTCCATTTGAAGCCCTTCGGGAGCGAACAGTGTGGCTCAAAGCGAAAGTGCAAGAGGACTCTTTCGGCAAGCAATTGCAAGCAGCCGGCGTGCCTCAAAACAATATTCAAGACTGGTTGGAGAATAAATTAGTGACTATTGCTGGTGAAACCGGTAATGCATTTGATTTACTAGAAGACAAGAATACCTCCGAGTGTATTCGGCTTGCTCAAAATAACTAATTTTTTTATGAACCGTCTGATGTATTACACACACATTTCATTTCTTGTTTGAGAATGGGTACCCGACAAAGCACGGTTGAAACAAAACCTAAAAAGGGGTATTTATGGAAACGATTTCTTTCTGCTGATTCTCGTGATATTTTGCAGACTGATCCTTCTAACAAAGAGGTATTAAGAAGGTCTGATGACTGGGAAAAGCGATTTAACGCCAATACTGATTTTATTCCACTTCGCAAAGAATCTCTTTTTATAAACTAGAAGGTAGATCCTGGTATTACGGGTTTAATCAACCTTGGTAACACATGTTTCATGAATACGGCTATACAGTGCTTAAGTCACACTATTCCACTGACCGATTTCTTTGTTGGTAGTTCTATATGGCGAAAGGATTTAAATACCGAAAACTGTTTAGGAACAGGAGGCAAACTCGCTATTCAGTTTGCAAAATTAGTTGAACAAATGTGGAATAGTAATAACGGCGCTGTAACGCCTAAATCTTTCAAAATAATTGTGTCAGATTTTGCCCCACAGTTCTCCGGGTATGCGCAACACGATTGTCAAGAGTTGCTTGTTTTTCTGCTAGACGGACTTCATGAAGATTTAAATCGAGTGGCAAACAAACCATACGTTGAAGTACAAGACTCAAATGGGAGGAAAGATGAAGTAGTTGCAGCTGAAATGTGGCTGAACCATCTTATGCGAAACAAGTCTGTTATTGTTGATTTATTCCAGGGTCAATTAAAATCTGCGTTGACTTGTGGCATGTGCAGTTATGAATCAGTGACATTCGACCCTTTTATGTACCTATCACTTCCTTTCCCTTCCGAAAATGAAAATAGCGAGGATATCGAAGTGGAGTCGTTGCTAGACCAGTTTTTAATACCTGAATGCTTGGAGGGCGATGAACAATGGTACTGCCCAAAATGCAAAGAGCACGTAAACGCAACGAAAAAGCTTGATCTATGGAAATTGCCGCCGGTTCTTATAATTCATCTGAAAAGGTTCAAGTATGATCGACTCGGCATCCGGCAACAGAAAATTTCAAACATGGTAAACTCTCCATTGTCAAATTTTTCCCTTGAAAAATATACGAAAAGTGAGCAAAGAGAACCCCCCCAATATGACCTTTATGCTGTTGCTAGGCATATGGGATCTACCGGTGGAGGTCACTACACCGCCGTCGCTAAACATAGGCTAGAAAATCAATGGTATGAATTTAACGACTCTCATTGCAATGCCATGAGTTCTAATGATGTGCTTGATAACAACGCGTATCTTTTATTCTATCAAAAGCAAAACCTAAAAGACAGTGGATATCGCCGACAATCAGTTTCGAATCCTCGGAACTGGCCTCACACATTGCATAAAGACGAGTTAGAGCAACTAAATAAAGAGATTCAAAAATGATTCTTTCGTTAAATTCGAAATTACTCGGTTGGTACCTTCAATGGTCCATGTTGAGGAATGTACTTGACTTGGTTTCCATCAGGGATAAGTCTGCCTTCTTTGCGCATTTGAACATATTCAGCAGTCTTAAACTTGGTAAATCCCCACTTCTTGGAGACAACAACCTTTTGGCGACCAGGAAACTTAAACTTAGAACGTCGAAGCGCTTCCATGGCCACTGGTAGATGATTCTTCTTGCATCTCACAGATATAAGGATTTGCCCAATCTTCACACGAGCAACAACTCCTTGTGGTTTACCGAATGCATGTCTCATACCAGTTTGAAGTCGATCCGCTCCTGCACACGAAAGCATCTTGTTAATACGAAGCACGTGAAATGGGTGAGCACGAATTCTCATGTGGAATGAATCTTTACCAGCATTCTTCACAAGGTACTTGTTGCATGCGATACGAGCAGCCTCAAGAGCTTCACTGGAAAGTTGCTCCCTTTCATCTGAGAACATGTGAACAACTGCAGGGAACTCATCAACCCCAGCTCTCTTGCGGCCGATATCGTAAATTCGGATCTTTGGTTCTGGTACACCACGAAGGTATCGTGACTTGATGTACGGCTTATTCTTGCAGTACCGGTAGCATCTAGCTGGTCTTCGGCCCATCTTAGTTATCAAGTGAATATACTCTGTTCTTTGAAAAAGAATTCGTGGCTATCAATACTACTACTAAAACACTAACATACTCCTAACGAAGAAAGGTTTTTATACATTCCTTGATACTTTGTTGATACGTGTACCAACAGAGGGGCAGTTACATCTCGTATGAACTCCACGCACAATGGTTATATTAGTAGGAACACAATTGAACGCTCTATTTTAGGGAAAGAGTTAGGATTAGTTTTCGACTGTATATCAAGTTTTGGGGCTGGATTTCTGACCATTGAAGAAGCTACTCCGGTCACGAAACCTGATCTATTCAAATGGGAGTTAAATAATTTGTTAAATGGGATGCATTTACCTAATGAATTAAAAGGTTTATATGAAGAATCTAATGGATTTGTAGCTAGATGGTCTATAACATCTGGAGAATGTAGAATACAGGTAGGGGGGTTCAAAATAAACTCGTTAAAGTCACTTGCACCAGTTTCCAAAGAACTTGTTACTGGATTAGTCTGTCATTTTGCATATATTCTCAGCCACGAAGCAGGAGTTGGTTTTACCGCATTGGTTTATAAGGACGATTCTCCTCAAGTATGGTTTTGTAACATAGCAAACGAATGGGTACTACTTGCTCCTTCTTTTAGTTCGTATATGCGCCTACTTTTTGTTAATCTCGGAATTCGCGGATGGCAATATAGTTATAGTCCTACTGGCATTGATCCCATGACTGAATATTGGCTCCGATTATTTGTTGTGACAGTAAGTACCACTCCATGGAACTTTTTTCTTGAATAAACATCCATTTTTTCTAGCGACTCCGAGTAAATTTGAATAAACAGGAATTATTAGCGGATAATTCATATTGTCCTAAAATTGAAATCAAAGCGATGGCGGATTTACGTTTTTTGGAACAAAACAACTCCAAAAAATCAAGGAATAAATAACTTAATTCAGGTGCGATACAATGTGAAATCATTTCTCATAGTTTTGCTGGTTACCTCACGGATTCTTTTCGTTCAACAAGAATCCAGTTTTTCGTTTTCTAATAAGAAATCAGCGATTGATGGCTGATAATACCTTGGTAATTTATTTTGGTTGCGTATTCGATTAAGATACCGGGAAAATCAATTGAATCCAGACATCGATTTTTCATTCAAGAAACACCGCAAAGGGAAATTCTAGAATAATACTAGCACCTGCAAATGTTAAGAATAATTTGACCGTGTACAAAAGGCATCAGTATTATGATTTCTCAGCCATTACAGGCTGTTCTCAAACTTTAAATTCCTTCATTTGCCACGCAAGTTCTGACTTGTAAAAGGTACTTACGCAATCACATGAATCGTAGTTCCGAATACACTTTGGACCTGCAAATGTTAACAACAAATAATTTGATCTTGGACAAATGGCATCAGTATTATGATTTTTCAGCCATTGTAGGCTGCTCTCAAACTTTAAATTCCTTCATTTGCCTCACAAGTTCTGAACTGTGATGACACTTACGGAATCAAATAAATTCATGGAATTTCAGAATACTAATTCCTGTATGCATAAAAACAATTTAACCTTGAAAATCATCGTCCTATCCAGAAATTCTGGTGAATTTGTATGTGCTTCGATCACAGACAAATACATCACTTCATGAGCTGGTCATAACGACATATTTCTGACGACGGCGACATGTATCATTTCCAACAAAATATGTTTCGGGTACCCCCCCCCCCCTCCAAATAAATGAGTATGATTCTCTCCTTTTTTCCCTTTTTTTTTTTTTTAAACAACAACAAAAATCGATTTTTTTAAAACTA
>Ga0105054_10009642_pt1 | contig 12474 bp, 4 predicted proteins | sample BON02_FD_78091 | JGI IMG/M metagenome (GOLD analysis project Ga0105054, IMG submission 78091) | Freshwater microbial communities from Lake Bonney liftoff mats and glacier meltwater in Antarctica - BON-02 (megahit assembly) | ecosystem: Environmental > Aquatic > Freshwater > Ice > Glacier... | reverse complement strand
TGAGAGAGAGGGTGTGTGTGTGTGTGTGTGTGTATGTGCGAGGGGGGGGGTGAATTTGTATGTAAACGTGCGTGGGTGTGTATGGTGGTGAACATATATATGGTGCGTATATGCCTCTGCCATTTGTGATTGTGTACCAGTAGTGGTGGTATTACCATATCTACAAACACTCGTGTGCATGTATATGGGTGTATTTTGAAACACACATGCACACACACACACATGCACACTCACACACACATGCACACACACACACACATGCACACACACACACACACACACACACACACACACACATACACACACACATACGCACACACACATGTTGATATTGGCGGGAATGGAATGTGAATGCGTGCGGCGCAATAGCTTATTTGTATGTTTAGATGTACTTGTATTTGTAAATGTGTATGTATATACACCATCGCTGCCTCTCTCCCTCGCACACACACACACCATCCAATCATAGAGCATACATGCATGAATATTATACATGTATGTGTTTGCATGAATGTGTCTTGTGTGTCCTCAGCATGTACGTCAGTGCATGCACGCATGCAGTACGCGTGTGCTTATGCGTATCTCCGTATTCATGCATTCATTTGTACATTTTTGTGTGCCAATGTGTGTCCCTCCCTTCCATGCAATTTTTTTTGCTCAATTACTGTCAGTCTGTAGACCTCGTGAGGACGCTGAGCGCATGATACGGGGTTGAACATGTATTGACCTGACGTGTGAAGGGTCAATAGCAGCCAATCTCCTCGTCCAAGCTCCTGAGTAGGATAAGTTCAGAAGATTCTTGTCTTGCCTATGATTGGCTATTTACACGATAGCTGCTTGCCATTTCCTCTGATATTCATAGACAACTCCAGGCAAATTCACGCACCGGCCAACAGAATGCATCAAACGTCAAACTCCAGGTGCCACGACCTGCACAATACAGAAATTCAACCATAAACATGTACTTCTGCTGGAAACGAGCAGGCAGTGCACCATGCGCATGGCAAACCAAAAGAAAAAACCAGCTCCCGTGTCTTGGCACACACAGCATGGACATCACCCCATTCCTAAGCAAGTGCACGCAAGAAAATGGCCACGCACCAACTAGCGACAGCGTGAGCGCTGCTCAAAAACTACCAACCTCGTCATGGCAAGGCCAGCACTGCCAAACAGGGTGGGGATCCTATGACAAAGACCACGCCTACTCGCTTGAGCCTGCATCCGCAATCACCTTGATTTTCTCAGTCTTCCCCCAATCCCTTTCGCCTCCTGCCATTCCCCCACTGCCAGAACCCGAATGCCATCGCATTATGCCATGAAAACACGAAGAACGGTTGGAAAAAAATTGGCGTCAAAAGTGAATTTCTCACTCCTTTTTTTTTGCACCTCAAATTTCTGTTCAGCCGATCCGAAAAAAATCGAATACTGCTGGCAACTTTGCTGGAACTTTGCAAGTTTCTGGTTTGAGAAAGATCTTGGGGTACATCGAACACTCGACCCCCCAACCGGGAAAACTGCGATCTCTACGTAGCGGCTTCCCTTCTTGCCCTGAGAAGTTTCTTCCGAACGGTTTCGGGGTCAACACCCGCTGGATTCACAAACTCCCTTGTACGGGCCCAGGGGGAGACACCGTGACTCAGTAAAGTTGAAACCTGAACGGAACAATCCTCAACTTTATTCGAAGGCATAGTCCAGGGACAACACCCAAATAAAGGGTCAAACCTTGGACATCCTTGTGGGTTTTCCTTTTCCCCTTCTGTCGAATTTTTTTCGTCTCCACACAAATTGGCGAATCATAAGCAGTGTGTTACAAGGTGGTGCAGCATGGTGCAGCGTGTCGCAGAGTGCTGTAGAGTGTTGCAGTGTGTTGCAGTGTGTTGCAGGAACATCTCAGCGCATCGTACACATTGCGTCACCGCACAAAGGCAGCCCCTACTCACACAAGTGAAACAAGAGAATGAAGATCTGGGAAAATTCAACCGCAGTATCAAACTCAATCTCTTTGCCCAGACATTGAATCTCAGAGTGGATAACCTGTGCAGATAATTATGAAAACCAGACAGGCCAACAATCGACAATAAACTGGACAGGTCCAAATTTGCAAAAACCGAATCCAGTATGTCCTGTTTTTGATTGATGTTGGCCTGTCCTGCTTTTCAATTTTGAGATTCCGGACAAACAAATTCGCTGAATTGCAAACCTAGACATATTTGGGAGGGGGCTATCGACTTTGAGATTTAGAGAACTACCCCTTCGTGCGTCTGAGGCGCTAGTGCTTGCACGGTGCTTGTGAGGTGAGTTTCGGAGTAGACATACCTGCGAGAGGCCGCCGTGAAACAATGCAAGACCAGGCACCGTCATCATCATCACAAGACAGGTGCACGTAAGCACTGTGGCCGCGGCACCCAGGCGGTATCTCCAGAGTCCATCATGATCATCGGCTCAGCCGCCTTCAACATGATTGAGCTGCTGAATGTCTTGTTTGCAGCTCGAATATGTCACTGGAAAGCTGGGCCTGGGTAAGCAAGCCGCCAGCCTGAGACATGATCGCGTTTGTTTGTAGGTTGACAGAGGACACCCTCTAGGTCTAGCAGGACGTGCGTCAAGAAAGAAAGAAATGTTAGTTGAACGTAAGGAAAGCACACGACCCAGGCATGAGCGGAAGGAATGCACAAGCCTTCCCCTTTTTCTGAGAGAGAGAGAGAGAGAGAAAGGAAGAGAGAAAGAGACAGAGAGGAAGAGAGAGCGACAGCGACAGAGTCCGACCGAGAGAAGGAGAGACAGAGAGCGAGGGGACAGAAAGAGAGAGAGAGGGAGAGAAAGAGAGAGACAGAGAGAGGGGCAAGAACGAGAACGAGAGAGAGGGTCAATGGAGAGACAGGCACAGACAAAAAGAGACCGCGAAAGAGAGAGAGAAAATTCGAGGGGGAAACTACTGAGAGCAAGGACGCAGCAACCGCGATCAAGGTTCAGCGTGAGACAAAAGTGCGAGAGAGACTCGGAGGGAGAGGGAGAGAGAGACAGACAGTCAGAAGAGAGCGAGAGTGACAGTGCTGCGCTGTCACACAGAATGAATGATATACCACAAACAGGACCGGACAGCGATTAGAGGGGGGATGTGTCAAGCTATTCATAATATCTATGATATTGGTTAGATTTGTACAATCATTGAGTCCATAGTGAGTCATGGTTCCTCGTATCTAGAACTATTAGGTCTATTCACGGTCCACACAAATGTCTCTACAAACGCACGTCTGTCTTTACAGTTGTGATAGGACCTAGATGAAGAAGAAGCCAAGGTCAAGGTTTACCAAATTAACCTGCACAATTACAAGACAGCCTAACACATATCAAACATGGACTCCCTGAACCCCAACACTCCCCAAACATGACCACTGCACTGGCATCAGGGCTGGCACACATAGCCCTCCACCTTAGCATATACGGATACCCTCGAACAACCAACAAGCTCCGCTAGCAAGCAACCCAGCACCTATCACCATGACCAGCATGCTTCCTGATGCACAGTGTGGGAAAACACCATCCTCCCGACTCAGCCGTGAGTGCCAGTCCAAACCCTTCACCTCTGCCAACCTGACATGCACTTTTCACCCCAACCATATCTCGACCCACGCCTCACAGCACGCAAGCACTGGCAACCGCAAGACATGTTAGACATGGCTCAACCAAAAACAAAGGGTGGGGACCACCATACATGCTCTTCCGGGCCCGCGGCCACCATTACCCTGATTTTAACACTCTGCCCGCACAACCGCTAGCACCTCGTCCATCCCTGCGAGCAGGATGTCAGGTTGGCAAAGGTGAGTGCACCCTCAACGATTCGCCATTGGATTGCCGCGAACGTGTGTGTGTGGTGGTGGCGCACGGTATAATATCTCAGCGCATCGTGCGCATTTGTGCAGCGTGGCGCAGTGTGTTGCAGCGTGTTGCAGCAATTTACAGTGTGTTGCAGTGCGTTGCAGGAATATCGAAGGACCCCGGCGACGAGGGTACGGGGACTTGGCCAGATTACTTGGTGAATCGTGATGATCAAAAAAATGAGGGGCCAGTCGGGGAAAAAAATCGCACGAAAATCGAAAAATAGTTGTAGAGTGAACGGTCGGGGTTGTGGGTGCACAGGGACAGTTGACTCAAGGCGCAATTATGCAGAATCCTACAACCAAATACAAACGCTCAAAGATTGTCTGTTCTGTCACATCTATTGCGCTCATCATTGGCCACGATTGGCCGCGATTGGTACAAGCCGAGTCCCTGTACCCTTCCGAGACTTAGTTTTGAGGGAAGAATATCTAGTTGAGATTATACCTTTTTTGGCGCAAAAACCACCTCTTCAGTGAGTCTTCACACGAATGTCGGACCCCCTCTGCTCCGACACGAGCAAGGTGGAAGGGGAGCAAGCCAGCAGTCATCCGGCACGCTATGCCGTCACACAAGCCAGCAGGCGACGGGAGGCTCAGGATGGGCTTGTGCCGGGCTCTCTGGATAGGCGAGAGGAGAGACAGAAGCAAATGCGCCAGTGGCAGCAGGAAATCTACATAGACTCAGATGATGGAGGGCGGATACGGGCACCGTTGCAGCACGCATATCCGCGGTGCATGCAGAATGTTTTTTTGCTCTGCCTTTCTTTGTCGCTTCTTCCGCGGGCGTCGGACAGTCTTGCGCCTGGACCCCTCGAACGCGTGTGTCCAGGTGCGTGCCAACAATCTAGTCATGCACCCTGCACCCGAATCTGGTCATGCCCCCGAATCTAGTCATGCGCATGCATTGAGGTGCATATGGCAGCAAGAATGCCCTTGCAAGTCGTCTGACGATGCGTAGGCGAAAGAGAGGGACACCTTTTCATCCATAAAACTATCAGGATTGCACTTTTTAGAAGACATTCCGTGGCACATTCGCGTCACACATGTGTTATGTAAATGTGGAATATTTTGCATGCGCACCGTTGTTGGTGTCGTGATGCTACTCTTGTCACCCCTGTAATAGAGCATATGGCAAACGCAACCCTTTTGGTCTGTGTGCAGGCCCACTGGATGCAGGCAACAGTGATTTGTGCAGGACGCCGGGCGTGGCACAATTTACTACATCCTCCCTCTTGGTGCGCTTGGACAAGGGACGTGCAATTATCAGGGTCGCACGGCTGAATGGCTTCGCTGGGAAGGGCACGGCCACATATGTTACAGTCAATGGCTCGGCGGTGGCAGGCAAACAATATGAGTACTCTAGTGGCACTGTTTCCTGGCAAAATGCCGAGGGACAGCCCAAGGCAATCTCTGTGCCTCTCGTGAATACAGGCAGCTACGAGCCGGGGACGTTCAGTACCAGCTTTACAATCCGGCTCACCGCAAGTAGCGGGCTGTTGCTCGGGCAGATGACCGAGGCGACGGTGACTGTCATCAACAGCAATGCGGCCACTGGCACTCTCAGCTTGGCTAACGCAGCTTCTGTAGTTTCAGAATCTGTAGGGTTCCTGAATCTTAATGTTACACGCGCAAGCGGTGCAGACTGCAGTGCTACCGTATCGTATCGCACTGTCGAGTACGGTGCGCGCTCGTCCAGTCATTACGGACCGGGCAAGCCTTCGCAGGCGGGAATTATCACATGGGCCGATGGTGACAGCGCCACAAAAGTGATTTCGCTGCCGATTATCGACGACGAAGTATCAACACCCTTACCTGGTGAGCGCTTCTACGTAGAGCTTTACGCGGCTGGATGTGCTCCCCTTGGGCTTGCTCGGATGCTCGTTACGATCACTGACAACGATCTTGTTGGCAATCTTAGTCTCATACCCTTCCTCCAAGTATATTCCAATGACGAATTTGTCATGATCCCGGTTCGCCGAGTTGGTGGCTCTTCTACACCGGTAACGCTCAGATATTTCACGAGCGCGATCGAAGGTAGCGTTGCCGGTCAGCACTTTACTCAAGTCAATGGCACATTGATATGGCTGCATGACAAGATTCAGACCGAAATGGTTCGTGTGGACATCCCGCAGGGAGTGTGGTGGAATGGGCTGCAGTACAGCAAGAAGTTTTTGTTTCAAGTGTCATATGTCATTGGCACCACCATGCTTGGCAATCTCTTCAGCACCACGATTGAGATTCTTGATAGCCAGAGCTCTCCGGGGGTGATTGGGTTCGAGCCAAAATTTGAGTGCCGGGCGGGTCACAATGCGCCGAGCGGCAACTGCTACTATTTTGCAGAGGGCGAAAAGGATGCACGGCTCGTTGTTACGCGAACACATGGCTTGGTTGGAAGGGTCTCGGTTCTCTATGCCTCGACGAATCTGACAGCAACATCATACGATGACGTCCAGCTTGTCTCTGGTGTGCTTACGTGGGAGCAGGGGGACAATCTTCCCAAACAGATTATCATCCCTATTCTCAACGACACCACAGGCCCGCTCGTTGAATATGTCAAGATTGAACTGTTTGATGAGGATGGCGAGGTGTCTGTTCTCAACCCTATGTTTGCAGTTGCATATGTTGCTGTTGTTGACCGAGATGGAGTAGGTACCGTCCAGGTGAGATCGCAGAAGACTGTGTCTTGGGAGATGGATGCGATGGCAAACTTTACAGTGAATCGGGTTGGTGGTGCTCTGGGCGATATATCGTGCCTTGTTGAGACGGTGCCGCTTGAGGCGCTGGCTAAAATCGATTTTGTACCTGTTTCTCAGCGCATATCGTGGGTTGACGGAGACATGTCCTCAAGGCCTTTTATCGTACCGCTAATTGACGACAAACACTATCGGTTCGGGTCATTTTTCAAGGGCTTTGAGGTTAAAATCATTGAGTGCTCAAACACTACGTTTGTAAACCCGAAATACGACAGCGTTCGGGTTGCCATTGCTGACGACGATGCCATTCCAGGATATGCTTCTTTTTCCGGGATTGACTATGATCCGTTTACAAGGAAGCTCTCAGGATCGCGCACTGCAACTTCTCTTGTGGGTGATGCTTTTGTGACCTTGTCTGTTACACGCAAAGGAGGTCTTCAGGGAAACCTGACTGCATACTACCGGACGGTGAATGGTTCTGCAATTCATGGACGCGACTTTTCGGCGGTCAATGGGAAACTAACATGGTTGGAGGGCGACGTTTCTGACAAACACATCAGTATCCCAATTCTGAGCCCGCCGATTCCTCCTGATCCCACGTTTGATCCTGATACAGACTTTAGCGTTGTGCTCGAGAGCCAGTCAATATACAGTGGCTCTTTCGTTCAACCTCTTCTAGAGTCCATTCCTCAGATTACAGCCAACATTGTCATAGAAGAAACTAGAGGCAAGGGGTTTTTCAGGTTTGAGAGGCTTGAGTACAATGTATCTGAAAACGATGATCGCGTTAAATTGACCGTTCAGCGCGTTGGCGGCAGAGAGGGTGCTGCAACCATTGATTGGTATACGATTCGAGACAACACTGCCACTACGAAGCGGGCTGATGCCCAAGGCAAGGTGTTCCCCACTTCCTGCGCTAATCTCGCCGCGTCAGGCATCCGTTCTGTGATGACAAAAAACTACGACGAGATCCAAAAAGAGTACGAGGTCCGAGAAGTGTACTGTGATATGAGCCAGGATTCTGTGCAGGGTAGTGCCAGTATCTTTCACTGGGACGAATCTACAGTAGTATACGACAGGACGTGTGTGGCAGCTGACTCTTGGATGGGCGACATGGACAACATTATTATGTGGGCAGACTTCACTGCTAGGATAGGAAGCGGGACTGCAGGATTGACCTTCGGTTCGGATTACTCCTCGTGGCAAGCCTATCCGTCGTTTCAGGCTAAAACGAAGCTAGACTTCTATGACCAACAGCGACCACTGTCGTTGGGCAACCGGGCAAGGCCCGTCCCTTTTCCCGTTAACAAGCGTGTAGTCTGGTTTGACTGGGAAAATCGCACCATCGTTTGGAAAAACAGCCTCAAAACAGAGAGGAATATTTCTTTCAAATCGGTTGGGATACATGGATCAGGAGGGATGGATAATATCGCTAATAACTTCTATTTCATCACAGATGGTCTTAACATGGTTCACGTCGGAAATCCCAGTAACATCACCCTCAATGCTACCCTGCTAACGTTTGACTGGACCCATGACACTGCACAGGCAGTACAAGCACAGCCCATGAGATTGCAGGATTGGTGCACTCCGGATTATGATGCTTTCGGGCATGTCTTGTGGACAGTCAATGGTCGTGTAATGTACAAAGATTGCTCTTCTTCGGGACTACAGGTTGTATTGGGCGGGCCGATTCAAACACCCATGGCCCTACATGATGCCTTTTCCTTTTCTAGTTGTCCTGATGGAATACCAGGATGTGAGGGCTGGGATATTGCAGACACGACGCTGAATGGAGGTGTTGATCTGTTTGCACATGTTGATGCTAGCGGATTTTTATACTTTGGCGACCGAGGTCAGAGTGGGGGCCAGTATGGGTGCAGTAATGCCTTGAAGCCCTTCGGAGTAGTTCGCACCAATATTGAGCTTGGTCGCCGTGTACTAAACGACTTCGTTCCTAGCAAGGGTTCGCTGACGTGGGCTAATGGCGAGTATTCGACAAAAGAAATTTCTGTTGCAGTGGTCAAGGACGGGACACGTGATGATAGCCTCTACGAGAAATTTTCCGTGGAAATTAAAGATTCGGTCCCAACCTCAATCATTCGAGCCCTCAGAAAGGCGGTAGTGACTATCTACGACGTTGATGGGGCTGGTGTAGTCAGTATAGTGCCAGATGCTAGCATCGTGTCGGAGAGAGGCGATTGCTGCAACTATTGCTACGGACCCGAAAGAGACCGCCACTGGTGTTCGCACTTCTATGTGAAGAGGTCATTTGGGCGAGGGCCAATGTGCGTAGACTACGGATTGAAGGCGGTGCAAGATGCCACCATGCAGCTCAATTTCTCGCTAGAAAATGATGGCATTCTCTCTGCATACACAGGGATCCATGTGGAGGACCTTAACGGCACAATATGCTGGGGTCACAACGATACAACAACACATTCTCTGGCAATTCGCTTTCCTCTGCACTTGTCATTCGATCACTTCCACAAACGGTTTGCAGTTGAATTATCGAGTCCTGCAAGCACAAGTCTGTTAGCAGCATTGCCTTCAGCTGGGCCTGCAGCACCAGTTGTGAAAGCAAGAGCAACTCAAATTATCGAAGATAAGGATGCATTGTCTGGTTATTTCACACTAGATACCGATCCAGCATCTGGATTTGCAACATTTGCATATACCACAGAAAGTGGAAGCGCGCAGTTATCTGTTGAAAGGTTTGATGGCTCAGATTTAGATGTCACTGTCGATTATTCAACAGAGGAGCTGCTTCAATCAGAAGGAGGAATCTTAATCCCATTTGCGCAGGAAGTGGTAGATGGAAGTAACGGCTCCGATTCTTTCTGCATGGCCAATAACCCGCGATCGACTGGTGCATGTGTCGATAGCAGCTCTGCTCTCCGATGCAGAGAGGGCTTCTGCTATATCCTGCAAAAAAAGCCAGCGAAGCCAGCCATTGCGACAAGCCAGTACGTATCCCCACCTGCCGATGCCCTTTTCATTCGTACGACTGGCCAGCTGCGATGGAAGCAAGGGGAAGATGGGAAAAAGCCTATCACGATCCCTATTTTGTCACCACCCGAAAATGGGACACTTACTAGCCCTAACCCATACCCCCTCCCTGCATTCAGGCTTGTCATTTCAAACGTGAAAACAAGTCAAGTTGGTCTGGGGGCTTCGATTCATTTGCCACCCCATCTTCCAGGGTTAAATGTATTTGGGAGTTGTAGCAGTGATATTTGTGGGGCGACGGCTCCTGGCTCGCGCATTGCCTCATGCGATACAGACAGCTGTCGCAGATCAGAAACTCGTGAAGCATTGATTGTGTTGGAACCAGAAAAGACTGCAGGGCAGTTGAAGCTTGTGAATTCATCTTATTTCATCAAGGAAAACATACAGCCAAACTATTTTGTCTTGGCTGTAAAAAGAGAGTTCGGCAAGTATGGAATGGTAACAGTAAACTTCACTTGCACGCCACAAGCAGTCGAGAATGTCTCAGTCGCAGCTCTGGAAGGTGTGGAGTTTGTCCCCGTCAACGGGCAACTGCAGTGGGAGGATGGTGATATACGCGACAAGTACATACGAGTTCCTATCATAGATGATTCAGGGTACATCAAGGGACGATCTAAAAGATCTTTTAGGACTACTCTGCATGCGGCTACTGGCAGTGCTGTGATCGATTCTGACGGGCAGAAAGCGACACTCATCATTGTTGACGATGATGCCAACCCAGGCGTAGTTGTTTTCCGAAATTCGTTGCAATCGGTTTCAGAATCTCTTGCGGCTGCTACAATAGAAGTGGTTCGAATTGGCGGCGATGATTTGGATATTTACGCGGAGTTCAGCACAGGACAAAAAAGTTCGTGGGCTGCTGTCTTCGAGCAAACTGTTAATGCTTCTGCGCACCCAAGGGCCTTGGTTCGTGAGACCTATGCATGTGCAACAACATTAGACAGGTGTGTTCTCTTTATGTATCTGTTTTCTACAAACTCACCTGCATATTAAACTGAATGGCACAATTGAGTAACCCATTCTTCCGACGACGGAAGAATGGTTCTTTTCACGAGTTGCAACTTCAATAAGTTTCCGCTTACGTAGTGGAGTTCCTATGCATCCACTGATTACGAGGGGTTTACTGATGCGAGTTGATATATCAAACACACAAACAGGAATGTGTCGGCGTCTGATGTGACAACAATGCGAGGCGGCGGCGGCGCAGAGTTTGCATTCGACTTCGACAAGTCAACATTTTGGGACGGTGACAGTCTAGCCAATGCTGGTCCAAAGCGCTTGCAATTTCATTTTGTCAAATGCAATCTGGCAGGAGCTGTGGTGAATGCATATGGACTCGTTACGGCCCAAACAGGTTCCTTCAGTGGGTGTCCTGCTGACTGGGTGTTTGAAGGAAGTCTTGATGGGATCAAATGGATTATTTTGGATTCAAGACAAGATCAGGCGTGCACACCAAATGGTGAAACCTACCAGATTGAATCAGGCAGTGTCAACCCCTATCTATACTACCGCTGGACAGTAACTCGTGACATAGATGGAATAACAGCTGTGAAAATTTATGAAGCAATGCTCTACTTTGCAGGCGAGACTTCTACGTTGCAACCTCAGGTGTGCGATGATAAGGGCAAATGTTGCATTTTTAAAGCTGGCGAGTGTGATCCTTTTGGAGGATTCTCCAACAGGCTTTTGTTGCAGTCCTCACACGATTACGAATACTCTCGCCAAGTGCTTGCCTGGAAGGAGGGAGACAAATCAAGCAGAATCGTTTCTGTTCCCATCCTCAACGATTGTATGGGTTGCTCGCAGTCCCGGTGCACTTCATTCGATGTCCTGCAGGATTTGCCGTACGAAGAATTTTCGGTGCATGTAGGTTTGGTGTCTGATCTCGAGATGGGTCAAGTTGCTAGGAGCCCTGGTGCATTGTTTCCTTTCCGAAAAGATGCTGGATTGCTTTCTTTCAATTCAACTGCTACCATATCTATTGTCGATGATGATGGTCCTGGTATACTCTCTGTGTGGTCGACGTCTTGCAGTATTGTGAGTGGGCTCGAAGTATTGCCTTTTATGACAGTTTTTGGAAAAGAAAATGGTTATGATGCTACTTGCATAATTCTTGAAACTGCGAGAACTATAGAATTTGTGGTGACACGAACAGGATCTGCTCGTGGTCCTGTTTCTGTTCAATATGCAGTAGACAGTGTCTCGGCAATTCCTTACACTGACTTCATCCCCACCAATGGAACTTTGAGTTGGGCACACAATGATTCCAGTCCGAAATCATTTGAGGTAGAGATTATTCATACGACTGGCCATTTGACTGGTCATTATTCTCGCACGATTAAGGCTAGGCTTTTTGGTAACGATGTAATGCACGGCGGCTGGAAGAACGGGTATCAATTTGTGGAGGGTGGGGCTCAACTGCGAGCTTGCGAGAAGTCTGTTACCGGCATATGCATTGACCCCGAAAAATCAGCATTTATTGCTACAATCGTTGACACGGATGCAATCCCTGGTTTAGTGCAGATTCTCTTGGCAGATCAACCTCGAGACCTGCAATATTATGTGGATCAAGCAAACGGCACAGTCAGTATTTATCTCGAACGTGTGCTTGGCTCTGACTTGGCAATCTTTGCGAACTTTGAAACTGTTCAGATTAATGATGCAGAGGCTAGACCGTGCAATTCTAGCAACAGCTTGGGTTGTGAGTATGTCGTTGCAACTGGAATGGTGAAATGGGAGGACCTCGAAAGTGGTGTTAAAGTCATTTATATTCAGCTGGGGACCTCATCAATGCGAAGTCCCTTTGAAAAGTTCAGGTTCCGAGTGTGGGGCAGTCTCAATGAATCTATTCCAGTCTGTGGTGGATATGGCAGCATCGATACTCAGAGGTC
>Ga0105054_10009640_pt1 | contig 12475 bp, 8 predicted proteins | sample BON02_FD_78091 | JGI IMG/M metagenome (GOLD analysis project Ga0105054, IMG submission 78091) | Freshwater microbial communities from Lake Bonney liftoff mats and glacier meltwater in Antarctica - BON-02 (megahit assembly) | ecosystem: Environmental > Aquatic > Freshwater > Ice > Glacier... | reverse complement strand
GTGAGAGAGAGAGAGTGTGTGTGTGTGTGTGTGTGTGTGTGTGTGTGTGCGTGTGTGTGTGTGTGTGTGTGTGTGTGTGTGTGTGTGTGTTTGGGTGTTTGGGTGCATGTAAAAGTGGCAGCACCGTGAGCTTCTTCACAAGCTCGGCGGCGTTTTTCTCGGAGTCAGCCTTAAAAGAATTAAGATCATTGAGATCTGTTTCAAACCCATCAATCGATGTTTTCGTTGACGCCTCCGCATTCGCCTCTGTAGTAGTCTGCTCCTCTAACTTAGCCTCAAGCGCCTCCATACTCTTGAGAAGCCCGTTGCGAGTCGTGTTGTGCGTCGCCTCCGCCTCAGCAATTTTGTCCCGCAGCCCGGCCACATTGTCTTTGACGGAATTCTCGAGCGTCTCGATGCGCCCCTTGAGATCGAGCAGCGTGCTGAGTTTGGTTTGCATTTCCTCCACCACTGCTGACACACGGTCGTGGTCTGCCTTGGCCTCATCACTCGAGGACTTAGCCGACGACTCAAGATCGGTGATGCGGAGCTGCAAGCCATTCACGTCGGTTCCCTGCTGCCCAAGGGAGGTGGCCAAAGTTGTCTGCGTGCCGCCAAGATCGTCAATCTTTGAGGCGATATCATTGATCTGCGTGCTCATTGATGTTTGCAGGTCCGAAATATCCTTCTTGAGAAGATCAGCCTTTTGGATCTCCGTCTGCAGATTCTCAATAGTCGTCTTGAGAGACATGTGGTCGCCCTCAACTGTCTTCTTAAACTCGGGATTCTCCTTGGCAAACGTTTCGACTGTGTCCTTGAGCGTGTTGACCGCCTCTGTCTGCGTCGTGAGAGATGAGTCGAGCCCTTTACTAGTGGTGACGAGCTCAGACAACTTTGTGTCTACATCCTCGTGGTCTTTTGTCTGCGTCTTCTCGAGCATTTCGAGCTTGAAAGCTGCGCTATTCACCTGTGTTGTTACGGTTCCCAAGGCTTCCTGGTTGGACCTTGCGAGCGTTTCAATCGTCGTCTGCTTTGCCAACGAGTCGTCGAGCGAATGCTGCATGTTGTGCACATACGAATTGAGCGAGGTGTGAACAGCCGTGAGGTTATTCATGTCTGCCGTCTCTTTGACCTTGGCCGCCTCCACGTTGGTAAAGATGGTATGCTGCAAGTCTGACATGTCCTGCGTGTCTCGGTCAAGCTGATCCTGGATAGTTTGGATCTTTGTTTTAGACTCATCGTTGTTCTTTACCATCTGCGCACGGTCCTCCGCAAGGATCGAGTCAACATCTTCCTGCATCCTAGACAGCTGCGCGTCATATGTTTTGCGTAGAGCATCATGGCGTTCTTTCTCAAGCTCGATGGTCTGGTTGCTGAGCACTGCATGGATGCGCCGCAAGTCAGCATCGTAATGCCGCTTGTACTGCTCTAGGCGCCGCTGCTCCTCCTCTTCGGCCTTGCGCAACTGCGTCAAGCCTGCCCCAATTTTTTCTGCCACCCCCTTGACCTCACCAACCAGCGACGTCATCTTGGCCTGCGCCAGCTCAACATCTGCCTTCAGGAACGTGCGGTCTCCAGTTAGATCCTGCTTCACGTTGTAGTGCATCTTGTAGTTACGCTCAATCATATTCTTCACCTTTTGGACCATATAGTACACCTCATCACGCACGCGGATTCTGCTCCAATATCGCCAGCCTTTTGAGCCCTCCAGTGTCAGGTTGGCGTTGTAGAGCATGTTGTTGTAGAATTCACCCGCGTGCTGAGGGTATTTGAGCCCCCCGCCGGCCATGCCGGGCAATTTGATCTGTCTATCATTAGAGTCGTCCATATCCGTTCCTACGTCGGGGTCGATTGCTCCCTCGTCCTCGAGCGGGTCGTCGGGCAGCGACAGCACCTCGGGCGCGCCAGCACCCGATTGCAGCCGCTCCACCGCCAGGCTCTCCATCGCCATTCCCGCTGGCCTCGTGGAGGCAGTGTCGCCCCCGAGCATTGTCACCGCTGCAATCGCCGCGCATCCCAGCAGCACCCCCGCCACTACGGCCCGCCTGTTGCTTCTTCGTCCTCCATTCTGCTCCCATCGCATTGTGGTTGCCCCGTATGCCCCGACCGTTCTGTCAAAGCCCTGCTCGACGTCTTGGTCACTTTGCACAGACCGGCCAGCCGATTCCACCACCCCCCGATCCTCCATCCCTCCTCCCACGTGTGCCTCCATCCTAGCGCACAACAAAACAAGAGGCGTGTGCGTCGTGTGAGAGATTCCGAGAGACCGCCGGCCAGTACAGTTCTATTTCCGGACCCGCCCAACCCTTAAAAATTTAAGGGCCAGTCCAACCAATTTGCCCTTAATAAACGATGTCCGAGGCCCGATGTTTACAAAATTGTGACCCCATGTTCAAGGGTCTGTATTTCTCTAAACATCCATGTCTACGCTTCCTAAGATCGCACACATATCATGTATATATCAAAAAAGTGAAATTCATACAAAGAATTAAACCAAGACTGTTTAAAACACATAAAAAGAATACAAGTAAACAAATGAATGCGAAATAAAACATATATTTATGCCTACATACATATGCATATGCAATGAACATAAACCACCAAAAATGATACAATTCACATAACAATAATATTAAGATATGTATGTATTCACATACATACAACGAAATAACAAAAATAGACTCAACTAAAAGAATATGAGTTAAACATAATAAATAAAATCCAAATCAGGCAAATGGAATACATGATTACATGAAATAATGTTAATTCTAATATATGAAATGAACAACTTTCAATGATGATGAAATATATCAAGAACAAATTCAACAAATACGTCAAAATAGAAAATTGATTGCTGTCCCGGGTGTGTGAAGTCCATCCATGTTACGTGTTTATGGATGTGTGTTTTGTTCTATTTCTCTTTTGTCTGTTTACATGTGTGTGCGTATGCCTCTAAGTTTAAGGTCCATTGCGGGAGTGCCTTCGAGCCAGGCGCTTCCGGGCTACCTTATTACTGCACACCACCTGTGTACGTTCCTGTTGTACTTGGCGCGCTAGCTGTGTGGTGGCATAACCAACAAAAAAAAAAATCTCTCACCCTTTGGCCTCGTCAATATTTCACTTCAAAACAAAATTCACGTGTCCAAAGGTCCATTGCGGGAGTGCCGTTCGATTCGGTCAGGTGCTTCCGGGCTTTCTTATTACTGTACACCACCTTTGACCGTTCCTGATGTAATTGGAGTGCTAGCTGTGTGGCGGAAAAAACATTAAAAAAATCGTATGGCCCTGAATCATCTTTTTCCCCTATTGGTGGCTTGTAATAAACTTTCCTCTCTCTCTTGAGGGTACCGGTACTCCCTATTAGAGACTTCGCGAGACGACTCAACAATTTGGTCCAAGGAGTACCAAGCTGAACGCAAGGGATGTGACAACAGATACAATTTGTGAGCATTTGGTGTTGGTTCCAGGACCGCGCCAACTTGTGTCTTTTGTCACCATGCCCTATGCGCCCACACCCTCACCGCCCACACCACAACTATTTCTCGATTTTCCCAGAGTGGCCCACTTTTTTTTGTCAGCACAATCCGACAAATGATCTGGCCGAGTCCATGTACCCTCGAGGGTACCGGACTCAGCTAGATTTGAAAGTTAGAAGTCTATGTTGTATCTGGAGATTTGGGTTGTTCGTGGAAGAACCAGACTTCTACGATACAAGCTTCAGGAGGGTTGTTGGAGAGAGGTACAGGCCATATGGGTCAAGGAAGCCAAGAATAAAAATGCTGAAATACTCAATATGTATATCTATATATGTATACACATAAATAAAATAAAAACAATAAAATTGAACAGAAATAAAATGATATTAACTGAACATATATAGACAAAATCTAGACAATGCAAATAGTAACATAAATAAATATTTGAAATCATAATAATTCCGATACATAAAATAAATCATGAAATGTATAAAGACACAATTAAATAAATAAGATAAACTTGAATACAAATTAATTGCTGTTTCGGGTGTATGTTGTTCATCCATGTTGCGTGGTTACGGATGCGTGTTTTGTTCTATTTTTATGTTTTTTGTCTGCATGTGTGTGCGTTTGCTTTCAAGTCCAAGGTCCATTGCGGGAGTGCCCTCGGGCCGGGCGCTTCTGGGCTTCCCTATAACTGCACACCACGTGTGTGTGTTCCTGCTGTAATTGGCGCGCTAGCTGTGTGCCAGTGGCAGCAAAACACCCCCAAAAAAAACAGGAAAGCCAACACTCTTATCACACATATATTGGTTGATTTTGAGAAAATCCTGGCTGCGCAGCACGTATCAAATGACAACTGACCTCTCTGTGAGAGATCACACGGGAGAAGTAGGATGATGGACAAAATCTTAACTGTTTGTTATCCTACAGTAGCGCTGCATGGCAGATACGATCATAATAATGTGAGTACACTGTTTCACGATTGTTCCTTCTGCACAATATATCCAGCGGTACCATTGTGGATGACAAATGAGTTTAGAGCAGCAGAGTTGCGCTAGTCAACTATGATGACTGCAATTGGCATTATAGCTTAACAAATAGAGCGCCTGCTTCTAAATCGGGGAGATGTGAGTTCGAGTTTCGCCGGTGTCGTCAGGCTCTCTTTGTGTTTGACTGGTAAATGTTATCATGGTTGCACATTCTGGTGGAAAACTTGGGTCCTAACATTATGAGACCCAACAAGGTGTTTTGAAGGCGTGGTGAACAGGTTGATCTTTCAGGTCGCTCTTAATTTCAAGAGATCTAGGACTCTTGGTGGTGATGATTAAAAAATCATATGCCCAGGGTTCGATTCCGAACAGGTCACACTTTCAGGTCACTCTTAATTTTAAGAGCTTGGGAACTCTTGGTGGAGGTGATTCGGGGGTGAATTATATGCCTGGGGTTCAATTCTGAACAGGTCGCACTTTCAGGTACCACTTAATTAAAGGAGATCAAGGACTATTAAGGTACCAGTTTCAGGAACAACTAAATGAAAGGAGATCAGCCTGGGACTCTTGAGGTACCACTTTCGGATACAACTTAATTTTAAGAGATTGGGGACTCTTGATGGATGATGAGCCACGTACAATATGGATGGCCGGCCTTTTTTGACATTTTTTCTTTCTTAATGACTGCATCACGGGGGCACATAATCGGCGCAAGCGCAATTTACTGGTAGGAGTTGGCATGGGGTTGCCTTCAACGGGGCAAAGCCCTTACTCGTCGCTCCGCTGAGCGGCGCTCCTGCTCGTGAACGGGCGAAAGCCCTACTCGTTTTTTTAATATCTTCAGGAGCTCACGGCCAAAGCCGAGGCACTTTTCGGCCCAAAGCCTCTTAGTCGGGCTTTACAGACCTCAGAACATTCAGTGTTTTCAAAAAAATCCTGACTTTGTTCAAGTTCCTCTTGGAAGTTATTCAGTCGCCAAATCTTGAATCATTTAAGCAGGCTCGGCGCTAAAGCTCCTCGACAAAATTTATAGTCGATCTTGAACCGTAACGGTGTCTACCTTCAGGGCCTGTTGGCCTTCGGATAGGTCCACAGGGGTCCCTTAAAAAATACATATTCGAGGGTCAGTCCCACCGATTTGCCCTTTGGCCTCGTCCAACAAAAACAAAATCAATCGCTGCGTGGTGGGCATAACAACAAAAAAATGAGGTTATGAGGGTACCGGGACTCCCTAGTAGAACTTTTCCCCGGAGTGGTCCTCAATTTTTTTGTCAGAACGATCCTAATCTGGGCGAGTGCCGGTACCTTCGGCTGAGTTTGGCACCCTCGAAGGTACTAGGACTCGGCCGGATTACTTGTCAGATCGTACTGACAAAAACTTTGAGGGGGCACTCTGAGAAAAAGTTTGAACGAAAAGACAGGGAAATCGAGAAATAGTTGCGGTGTGGTCGGTGGGGGTGTGGGCGCCAAGGGCATAATGACAAAAGGCACAAATTCGCGTGATCCTAAAACCAACACCAAACGTTCACGAATTGCCTTCTTGTCAAATCTATTGAGCTCAGCGTGGTAATCCTTGGTACCAAGTTATTATGTCATCACGTGTAGTCTCTGATAGGGAGTCCCGGTACCCTTGTACCCTCCAACCCCGGACAATTTTATTTTTGTTGGACGTCATCCAACTCGTCCAGGACGAGGCCAAAAGACAAATTTGTGGGGCTGGCCCTTAAATATTTATTTAAGGGCTTAAATATTTATTTGACTGCCAAGCTGGCTGACACGAGAAATACCCTGACGGCCGAGTTGAAAGGTCAAAAAGAAAGGTTGGTAGAGAGGCATTCACCTGGAAATGAAAAACGGACACTGATTCAGATTTCGGGGGGACATTGTGATTCCTATTGTAGTAAAGATTTGGTCAACTCAATTTCAGATAAGTCAACAGCGCCTGGGTATTAGCACCCCCAGAAAAACAGAACAGGTAGAATGGGGTACTTCAATCTATAATGCAAGCAAATACACCCCGGTGGCGCCCTTTGTCACCATGGCCTATGTACCCACATACCCACCACTCACACAGCAACTATTTCTGGATTTCTCTGTCTTTTCGTTCAAAGTGGCCCATCAACTTGAATTTGTTGTCAGCTTGGATCGTGCCGCGGCTGTCAAAAATTTGAGCACCCACTTTGAACGAAAAGACAGAGTAGTCAAGAAATAGTTGCTGTGTGAGCGGTGGGGATGTGGGCGCGTCATGATAGAACATGGTGACAAAGGGCGCAAATCAGCGGCACCTGGTTGCATTTGCTTGCGGCGGAGTAGCCTAGTATTCAAACCCCATCATTCTAGATTCATCAACTTTTCGAGCACATAGAGCTTCCAGCAAAGCTACTAGACTGTTTGTTACAAAGTAACAAAAGCAACATCAATCAAAACAGCCCACCACGGGAAAAACGTATTTTTATACTAAATTTGCCCCTTCAATATTTCAGGGCCAGCCAACAGATTTGCCCTTAAATATTTAAGGCCAGCCCAACAAATTTGCCCTTCGGCCTCGTCTGGACTCTGGAGGGTACCGGGACTCCCTATTAGAGACTTCGCGGGACAACTTAACAATTTGGTCCACAGAGTACCAAGCGGAGTGCAATAGATGTGACAACATCGACAATTTGTGAGCTTTTGGTGTTGGTTCCAGGACCGCGCTGATTCGTGTCTTTTGTCACCGGGCCATGCCTTGTGCGTCCACACCCTCACCACCCACGCTGCAACTATTTCTCGATTTTGTTGGAGTGGCCCCTCAATTTTTTTGTCAGCACGATCCAAGTAATCTGGCAGAGTCCCAGAACCCTCGAAAGTACCAGACTCAACCAGATTCAGATCGTGCTGATACAAACAATTCAGGGCCCACTTTGAATGAAAAGACAGAAAAATCGAGCAACAGTTACTGCGTGAGCGGTGGGGGTGTGGGCGCATAGGGCATGGTCACAAAGGGCGCAAATCAGCGCGGTCCTGGAAAGAACACAAAAAGCTCATAGATTGCCTTTGCTGTCACATCTATTGCATTCAAATTAGTACTCCTTAGTACGAAATTGTTCAGGCTTCCTGCGCAGTCTCTAATAGAGAGTCCCGGTATCCTCCGTCGATCAAAAAAAGCCAAAAAAAAACAGAATTTTTGGGGAAAAAATCATAATAATGATAATTGAAGATAAATTTATAAAAATCAAACAATGAATACACATAAATAAATAAATGAAATGACAATAATTCAAATGCATCAAATAAACAATGCAATATATAAAGAGACAGTTACAAATAAGATTAAATACAAAATTGATTGCTGTTTCGGGTGTGTGTTATTCCTTCATGTTCCGTGTTTATGGATGTGTCTTTTATTCTATTTCTCTTTTGTTTGCCGACATGTGTATGTGTTTGCCATCAAGTCTAAGGCCCATTGCGGGAGTGCCCTCGGACCGGGCACTTCTGGTTTACCCTACTACTGTACACCACTTGTATGCGTTCCTGCTGTAATTGGAGGGTAAGCTGTGTGTCGGCATAACAAACCAACCATCAATCTGTCCAGGAAAATCTCTTGGGTCCTACCGTCGTGGTTCATCGGGTGCTCACCACCCGCTTAGTCCGGTGATTAGGTTGGGTCTTTGCAACCCAAGAAAGAAAGAAAGAAGTCCTCGCATCCCTAGAGGTCGGTAACGGTCCAGGACAGTTTCTTGGGTCCTACGTGGTTAATCAGGTGCTCACCACCCGCTTAATCCAGTGATTAAGTTGGGAATTCGCCACCCAAGGAAGAAAGAAATTTGGCACTTCAAAACAACATTCATGGGTCCATTGCGAACAAGGGGTAACGCTATTTTTTTTGTACTAGGCATCCCCTAAAGTCATACCACCTCACAAACAACCAACCAACCAAAATCAACACAACGAAGTCATTTGGGATTTGTGCAAAAAAAACAGATTTTGGAATCAAAATCCAAAAAAAATTAAAAAAATTTCCACCGTGGAAACCATTCAAAGTTCGTGGTTCCTTGCTCGGAGACAAGGGCCACACGCAGGAGGGAGCAACAGAGCAGATGAACCCCAGCCCAGAGGCGTGGTGTATGATCGAGGGCTGGACTCTGAAGCATCTTTGTAATCGCATGCACATGTAAGCTGCTTGTGAGTCCGGGACTTCAGTTGTAGATGTTCACAGTATGTCATTCACGGTGATATAGAATGACAAGGACGCACACGACTGTGATTCAAGAATGACAAGAACCCACACGACGGTGATTGTGCAATTTGACATAGATACTGTGACTCAATATAGATACTGTGACTCACAACAAATATGAAGTCACATGTGCGCATGAATCCATAATTACATCAATATCTATACACATCTATATCTATTTCAAATGGAATAACTCGATGATACATATATGTATTAATCCAATGTCATGGTATTTCTCAAAATCTGTTCTGTCAAACATCTTCATCTTTAAAAGTTTGGACTCGGATATATATCTCAACAACACATACACATGAACATAGGAGATCAGACCCGTGGGCTAAGCAAAGAGTGTCATTATGATTGTTTCAAGAACATCCTTTTTGGCACTAGAATACTAATTTTATACTATTTCTCTTGAGTTTCCGAATGCGTAGAATGTACTTTTTCATGTTCTGATAGTTGAACAACCTGGGGTAGTCACTGAGTTGTAATAATTTACCCTTTCTTTTCTTGGTGGTTTCTAGGACATTGTCACACATGACTCCAAATATGTTCTTTTCTTGTCGGACTGCCAGTGAGATTAATCCTAAGATCTTGAATAATTGAAACCGCATCTGAAAATATTGAAGGGCCAGCCCCACAGATTTGCCCTTTAGGCCACAAACTTGAGTTCAAAACAACAGAAAGGGTTAGTTATACAGAAAGGGACAGGTTCTTGTGTCCTGATGGATTAGTTGGGTGGTCACCATCAGCCTCGTCTAGTGATTAAGTCAAATTGGGTCTTCGCCACCCAAGAAAGAATGAAAGTAACTAAGTAAGAAAAAAAGAAAATAAGATTCAGCGGCAAAACCGGCTCTAGGTTGGCAGCGATCCGAACCAGTTTCTTGGGTCCTACGTGATTAGTCGGGTGCTCACGATTTGGTTGCATACATGCCTTCATACAATTTCTACCCTTTTACAGGCCGCAGCACCTGGTTTTCCATATTCATATACCTCCACATTCCAATACATTCATGTTCCAAACATCGTATGCGTACCACTTCTAATATTCGTATTCTTGTATTGTGTTCTGCTACATATTCATAATAATTGTTTTCAATATCAATATGCACCTATGTCACGGTGCCTATTGAAGTATACATAGTCTTGATCAAAGACCTCTCTTTGTCTTCCATCTGCATCTTCATTTCTCCAATTCATGTGTGTGAATGTGTATTTAAACATCTGTACACATTTACCTCCTCTTCCATACTCATATACACCTATCGTCATATTTATATGTATGTATCAAAAAAAAACGTCTGAAAAACTCGAAATTCACGAATCTAAACAACAGATTCGAGCACATAGAGCTTCCAGCAAAGTTACTAAACTATTTCTTACGAAGTAATAAAAGCAACATCAATGATTTAATAAAAGCATGAAACTAAAGATAAATAAAATAAACAATGAAATACATCAAGTACAAATCAAATAAAATCGAAAATTAATTACTATGTTGTATCCCTCCCTGTCGGCTTATTTTGTCTTGTTCCATCACGGTGTGCTACTCATACATGTTGCGTGTTTATGAAAGCGCGGTACACCTGAAGACAGTTGTTGATCATCAGTGAGGCCAAGATTTAAGAATGCCAACATTCTAGTTACACATGTATTCCAAGGACTTGTGCTTGATACTCCTGGCTGTGTTGCACATATGAAATTCACAGTTTCGATCAGTTTACCTTCCTGTGAGATCGTATGGGGCGAAGGAAGACGATCTTAAGTGGAATGGTCACAGAGTCGTCCCTGCTCCTACGTGAAATAGTCACGCAGTGGCCCTTTCCTGCAAAATATCTAAACAAACAACATTTTAAGTCCTAGTCCGTGTCATCTACACCAGCGTTGGAATCACTGGCAAAGGGTAAGGATTGGCCCCACATACAATTAATCCAATCATTAATGGATTAAGTATTCAAGTATTTGAGGCTCCGATCAAAATACACATGTGATGCTAGTAATAAGTCTGACTTGATTTCTCCATCCTGACAACAGTCTCAGCCACGGGGGAATAATAAAACGTGACAAATTGCGCCTATAGTGTTTGTCTGACAAATTACAACACTTAAAATAAACGATGTGTCCAACTCAAACCAAATTTTGAAAAATTGCCAGTGGCGTTTTTCTTCATGCCACTTATGATAATGAAAATGGCCTGCGGCGCTTTTATTCACAAACATAAAATGGGTCATATACCAAATAATTGTACCACTTGTACCACTAGATGGAATGTGAGGACTAGGATGAAACTGCATGGACACATCAAATTTGATATTCACACTTGGCAAAAGTACCTTTATTTGGATCGAGGATTGAGATCTTTCAAGCGAAAATGTGAGGACAGGTTGAACTTCTTGAATCAACGATGGACCAATATGGGATCAATAATAAATCAATGGTGGATCAATGATAGATTCATGATCCATCAAAGATAATATGAAACGTGTCACGTACGCATTGAAGAATTGTATTGCCGTGGATTCCAATCCTACATGGAATGTCGGGGATCGTTCGTTCTCACACTTTTTATTTGTAAGTCACTGATTTAATGTTGGCCCGGACCCTTACTGAAAGGGTAATATAACCGGGAGCTAAACCAAAACCCGGCCCACACCCCGTCAGGGGGTGTCCGTCCAACTCTCTCGGCATAGTGTGGGCTGGGAGCATTTCTTTTTTTTTGTTGTCATACCGCCACACGGTTAGCCCTCCGATTACATCAGGAACGCACAAAAGTGGTGTGCAGTAATAGGGAAGCCTGGAAGCGCCCGGCCCGAGGGCACTCCCGAAATGGACCTTGGCGAGACTCGAAGGTATACGCATACACATGTAGGTAAACAAAAGATCAACAGAAAAGAACGAAACACGCATCCATAGACACACAACATGAATGAGAATTAAACAATCGAAACAGGAATTAGGTGTCCATCTTATCTTAGTTATTTGGGACACTCCCATCTCATGTATTTAATTTTTCCTTTATACACTCATTGTTTATTTCATGGATTTGGAGTATCATTATTTTATCTATTTATTTATATTTTATTCATTGTTTAATTGTTACCATTATTTTGTCAATGACACATGCATATATTGGACTGTAGCTTGTTTGTTTGATTGTTCGTTGTTGTAAAGTCCAAAAATCCACAGTTCGCAATTTTTTGTTTGGTTGTCATGCCGCTACACAGCTAGACTTCCAAGTACAGCAGGAACGCACACAGGTGGTGTGCCGTAATAGGGAAGCCCGGAAGCGCCCGGTCTGAGGGCACACCCGCAATGGACCTTGGACTTGAATGCATACGCATTTACAAGTAGACAAGTTTGTTTGCTTGTTTGTTTGATGGAATAAAACCCGAAAAACCATACTCCGCCTCCTGTGTTGTTTGGGAAGTAACCCCCCTGGGAGTGATCACACACTGGCAGAGGCGTGCGTACCAACTGAGACAGAGGCACATACCACGTACGTGTCAATCTATGGTTCAATAGTAACAATCTGACACATTTTTTTTTTTTTTTTTGGTTTGAAATCCACACAGCTAGCGTGCCGAGTACAGCCGGATCGAGCACAGGTGGAGGCGCAGTACTGGGGAAACCCGGAGGTAGCCCGGCTATTTATTTTTTTTGCCCGAAGGAACAAAAAAAGAGAAAAAGAACACAACGGTGGCCAATGAGAATGACCGACAAGTGTCAAGATGGAGAGCTTAAATGCGCACTGCCTTGACCACCAATCTGCGAATATGACACCACCTTCGACGCACTGCGACTTACCGGATGGG
>Ga0105054_10009638_pt1 | contig 12477 bp, 16 predicted proteins | sample BON02_FD_78091 | JGI IMG/M metagenome (GOLD analysis project Ga0105054, IMG submission 78091) | Freshwater microbial communities from Lake Bonney liftoff mats and glacier meltwater in Antarctica - BON-02 (megahit assembly) | ecosystem: Environmental > Aquatic > Freshwater > Ice > Glacier... | reverse complement strand
TGTTGCTTTTAGCCGGTGGTGCAGGGGTGCTTACTTATGGCATGCTGCTCTATTTGACTGGTGAGGATGAAGTGCAGCGATTCGGTGAATGGATACGCAATAGAATTGGCATCCATAATAGGTGAGCGGCGCTTATCCTACCCGTCCGTCGATGGTGAGAAAAACTGCTCCGTCTATGCACTACTGTATGCAAACCCCACGGTCAGTTTGTTTTCCCTGCGTCCAGCCAGTATAATAGAGGCATCATTTGTGGATTTTTACACCCATGTGGCCAACTGTGCCAAGCTGGTATGCAAGGGTTGAAGTTACCTAAAGGAATAAAGGCATGACGATCAACAATCGAAAGCGGAGCAGCAAGTCAAATATCAGTGCTGGGCGACAGCGTAGCTACAGTGAGCTTTACAAGAATGATAAGACCGCGCCATCGACAGTTCCAGCCGTAACTGGCGCCAAAGCTCAAGAGCCGCGCACGATGGTGAGCCGAAGTTCGGAAGCTGTGGACTGGAAAAGCGAATATACATACGTACTAAGCGATCTGCGTTTGCTTGGCATCGTATCCGCATCATTATTGGCGATTATTGTCGTTGCTGGCTTTTTTATCTAATCGTGGATCCAGCTAGCTGGCTGTGTGCAGTTATGTAGAAGCATATTTTAGATGATCACGGCCTGTGTGGTGCGTAAAACTGACGCGCTGCGCAGGTTTTATCATTCATGCCGTTGCCACGCGCCGGTCGTATTGCGGATCAACAATAAACCATGCTGTTGTATGCAATAGCCAGCAAAGCCAAAAGTTGCGTGTGTAAAAAAAGAGGACACTCGTTGCAATCAACACCACAATCCCAAATAAGCGTTGTGCTGCGTTGGGGCGACCAAGCAAGATTTCTGGTATGGCTAACAGGGCAGCAATCCAAATGGCCCAGTAGGCAATGAGGGATGGTGGAGTGGGCGAACGGTAGATGAACTCCCATAACGCACCGCGCAAGAAGCACCAATGGAATTCCTGGGCGCCATGCTGAAGAAATTGGTAAAATAGATGCTGTACGCCCGAGCTATCTAACTTTTCTTCTGCCGATTGGTGGCTGATAGAACGGCTGGCTTGCGCGACATCGACTTTTAGGGCGGGGCTTTCACGTTCGGTGGCAGCACGGACGAGAAGCAAGAGAAGAAGCACGACGAAGATAAAACCCAGGCCTAAACCGATGCTTGGTAGCCAATCAAGATTACTGATACCCATCAAGCGCGGCGACAAGCCACCCACGAGCAAGCCCAGGTAAGGAATTAATACCCACAGCCCCATCTGCAGAAGTTGACGTTGGCTAGGGTTACGCGGTCGCTTGAAAAACACAATTAGCAAACCGGTTATTAAACTTAACAGCAGCCAGATCCCCGGCGCTTGCAGACTTAGAAGCGCTAGAAACATGTGAATATGCGCCGTTCTTTTATTTGGATTCTACTCATTCTCTTGATTATATTGCTGCGCCCTGGTGGTCTTTGGCGAGAGTCTAAGCAAGCCTGGGCCCAACGCGAGCGTATCAGCCGCGTGCTTTTTGTCGTCTTTGGCATTTACTTTCTCTATGGCCTTTATTCCCTCTATACCCAAGGCTGGTTTACGTGGTTAACGGGACCCTTATAGGATAAGGCGATTTGAGCGCGTCTGCCATTCGCCAACTATGGAGGCGAGTGAGGTTCAGGAATTTACCTAGTCCACGTCGGCATCACTACTTTCGGTCGGTGTTGTACAAAATTGATAACCTACGCCGTGCACAGTTTTGAGATAGCGGGGCTTAGAGGGGTCAACTTCAATTTTGCTGCGTAGGCGGCGAATCGTCACTCGTACAAAATTGGTGTCTTCAATTGATTGATAATTCCAAACAGCGCTCAAAAAAACCTCTTTGCTGATCAACTTATCTGGATTGTGCATCAAGTAACTGAGCACGCGAAACTCGTTAGGTGTCAAACCAGTTTCTTCGCCGCGTACCGTAACTTGGTGGTTCTCTTCGTCTAGCGTAATCTCCCCAATCGTTATGATGTTGGCGGCCTTCCGCTGAGATTCGCTGTTCACGCGGAATAAAATGCGCTCGATACGGGCACGCAGTTCCAGCATCGAAAAGGGCTTTGTCATATAATAATCAGCACCTAGATTGACGCCGAAAACAACTTCATCGGTGCGCGATTTAGCGGTAATCATGATAATGGGCACATCAGTGCGTTTGCGTAGTTGCAAACACACTTCATACCCGTCGACAAGCGGCATATTTATATCGAGCAGCACCAGATCAATCGGATTGTCGGCAAAAGCGTTTAGTGCTTCTTGCCCGTCACGAACAGCGATGATTTTATAGCCATCACGCTTCAAGGCAATAGTCAGAAGATGCCGTAATGCTTCATCATCTTCCGCAATCAACACTTGGGCTTTCACATTTGGCGTAGCATTTGACGGGGCTGCGGTGGGAGGAGCAAGTAGACTCATATTTTCATTTTCCGATCGTGGATATACTGCATGCAAAATGAAAACCGGTGTTAGTCCAAACACCCCACGAAGCTAACCAAGCCACGCAAAGAGGATAATCGCTTCGCTGCCTTCATGGACAGAACGCCGATTTTATTTTAATTTGAGTGATAGAATTCTTGTCCTCCTTGCATAATACCGAAGAAAGACATCATTTGTCAATCTTAAGGCAGGTAGATTGGCATAGAAAATGCAACATTTTGGCTTACTTTGCTTGCAATTGTGTTACAAATTCTATAGAAAAATTATGGAGTAGACGAATGGAATTTCCTTTACTAGATCAAATTCGTGCAACACGCGAGCGTTTAGGTGGCTTGATTTTGGAAACCCCAGTATGGCCCTGGCGTACATCGGCGCTTACGGAACAAATTGGTCCAGACACTACGGTTCTGCTTAAGCTAGAATTGTTTCAGCATACGGGCACTTTCAAGGCCCGTGGCGCGTTAACCAATCTACTCGCGCTCGATCAAGCTGCCCTAGCCCAGGGTGTAACTGCCGTCAGCGCGGGCAACCATGCCATTGCGGTTGCTTTTGCCGCCCGCTTGGTAGGTACAACCGCTAAAGTGGTGATGCCTAAAACCGCCAGCCCTGTCCGCATTGCCGCCTGCCAAGCATACGGCGCCGAGGTGGTTCTGGTTGATAATGTGATGCTCGCCTTTGAACGCGTTCATCAGATTCAAGCGGAAGAAAACCGGACATTTGTCCATCCCTTCGAAGGGCCGCAAACTATCTTAGGCACGGCAACCTTAGGATTGGAATTGGGTCTTCAAGTGCCGGATTTGGACGCGGTGATTATCCCAATTGGTGGCGGTGGGCTCTGTGCTGGGATGGCAACTGCGCTCAAACAATTGCAGCCTCACTGCCAGGTGTTTGGGGTAGAGCCGGAAGGCGCCGACACGATGCATCGTAGCTTTGCCGCTGGTAAACCACAATCGATCGAAGCGCCGCGTACAATTGCCGATAGCCTGGGGGCGCCGCATGCCGCGCCCTACAGCTTTGGCCTCTGTTATCATTTTGTAGATGACCTGGTATTGGTCAGCGATGATGAGATGCAGCGGGCAATGGCTTTGCTTTTCCGTTCGATGAAGCTGGCTGTCGAACCGGCCGGCGCTGCTGCTACCGCTGCACTGTGCGGTCCCCTGCGCGAGCGTTTGCGCGGGAAGCGAGTTGCCGTTCTGGTTTGTGGCGCTAATTTGGATATTGCCACCTTTGCGCGCCATGTAACGGCTGGCACAGCATCGTAAACAGTTGATGTTATTACGGTAAGGGTTTGCCATCCCAAGTTATCAGTTGTCAGGGGATAAATAAAAGGGCCTTCCCGAAGGGAAGGCCCTTTTTGAGCCGTTGGTCGGACTCGAACCGACGACCTGTGCTTTACGAAAGCACTGCTCTACCAACTGAGCTACAACGGCATCTGCTCATTTCAAATGCATCCGCTTGTATTCAAGTGCTTAGAGATTATACCCGACCTTTCCACATAAATCAAGTTTGCATTGCGTTAATCCGAATTTACTCGAAATAGACGGCGCTGCATGATTGTCTAATCGAGAAACAAGCAAAAGTCTCACCAACTTGGAGATAGATATTGGATAGTCGATGCATCATACCCAATATCTAATCCCTTACTGCTTCACGCGTGTTACATAGCTGCCATCGCCTGTATTCACACGGACAATATCACCTTCACTGACAAACATGGGCACCTGCAACTTATAACCGGTTTCCAATTCAGCGCGTTTGTTCGCTGCACCGGCTGTGTCGCCAACGACTGCTGCTTCAGCCCAAACCACTTTGAGATCAACGTTCATGGGCATGCTTACATCCAACGGTTCACCCTCAAACGATTCAAGCTTCACAACTTGATTATCGGTGAGATAATTAATGACGCCTTCCAATGCTTCGGGCGACAAAATAATCTGCTCAAAGGTTTCGGTGTTCATGAAGTAATAGAATTGACCATCTGTGTATTGATATTGCACATCGTCGCTGTCTAATTCTACATCTTGCAAACGCTCGCCGTTGTTGTACGTTCTTTCGACCGTCGAACCGGTGCGGACATTGCGAATTTTTAGCCGAATGGTGGCGCTGCCGCGCGCCATTTTAATGTGCTGATAGTCCAGCACGCGCCAAAGTTGATTTTCTTCTTGAAAAATATCCCGTTTGCGTAATGTTTGTACTTCTTTCACAAATTTCTCCTACATGAATTGAATAATAATTTTCGATGTTTACCCACCAAATTGGCTGAGGGCGTAGCGCAAACGTTCTTCGACCCCTACTAACTCTTTGGGTAGCTTTTGAACTGCACGTTGGGCTTCTACCACGCTGTAACCCAGCGCCGTAAGTGCATCGATCACTTCACTGTCGGCATCGGTAGACAACAACAATGCTTCTAAGCCAGCAATCGGCCCTTGTACTTTGTCTTTCAATTCTAACACCACTTTTTGGGCTGTGCGTTTGCCCACGCCTGGCGCCCGGGCGATCAAGGCTGGTTCGTCATTCGCTAGGGCCAACCGCAGCGTATTCGGGCTAAGTGTACTCAGAATCGAAAGTGCTGCTTTGGGACCTATGCCACTCACGGTGAGCAGCAGTTCGAACATGGCCAACTCTTCTTCATCGGTAAAGCCAAAGAGCGTGAGCGCGTCTTCGCGCACCACTAGATAAGTATGCAGCGTAATCGCTGCACCACTATTAAACTGAGCAACGGTTGGCTCGGTGACAAAAACCTTCAAGCCGATGCTGCCGCCCATTTCTACAACAATAAAATCTTTACCACGAGCCGTGACACTGCCGCGCAAAAGTCGAATCATGCTGAGATTCCTTCCCGCCGAACCGATCGGTAGCGGCATATAGTATTGTCAGCCAAGATCAAGTGGCAGGCGCCTGTTGACCACTCACTCCATTAGAAGTGCATTAGGTAAGCCGTATCCAGATGCCAAGGCTTTCAATTTGCTTGTACTTTACCGATCATTGGTTTCAAATCCAATAAAAATACACCATAAATAGTATAAATTACAAAAAGAGCACCCTTTGTAATTTATACTATTTATGGTGTACGTTGAAAAATTTAGGCGAAGAAAATCTAGGAGACTAACATTGCGCGTTCACCGACATGCTGGGTATTGAATTTATAGCCCGCGCCACGCACGGTGATCAAATAAAGCGGTTGGGATGGGTTTGCCTCAATCTTTTCGCGCAGACGACGTACTGCAACTTCAACTAGGTTGGTGCCGCCGGCTAGATCGTAGCCCCAGACAGTTTGGAACAAATCTTCTTTGCTCACTGGGCGATCCGGCAGGCTCATGAGATGGCGCAGTAATTGATACTCGGTGGGTGTAAGATGGACCAAGTCACCACGCACCTTTACTTCGTGCAACTCATCGTTGAGCATAATTCCATTATAGGAAATAATTTGAAATTCGGGTGGTTCGTTGATCCAGGCGATGCGGCGTAAAATCGCTTGAATGCGCACTTCAACTTCACGAAATGTGAAGGGTTTTGAAATGTAATCATCCGCCCCCAGGTTGAAGCCGTGAACAATGTCGTCCGGTCGGTTCAACGCCGTTAGCATCACAACTGGTACATCACTGCGCTTGCGCAACTCGGCGCACACTTGGAAGCCGTCCATGCCAGGCATCATAATGTCGAGTAAGACAAGGTCAATTTGGCTGCGACCAAACAGGTCGAGCACTTCTTGTCCATCGCGAGCCACGACTACTTTATAGCCAGCTTTCTGCAGGGAGATGCGGAGCAGATCGCGGAGTGGCTCCTCATCGTCCACAACAAGGATCCGAACTTCTCTCTGCAAAGGTAGTTTTTGTTCAGGTCTCTGATTCATTTGATACACGAATCCAAGGTTACGGTGGGAGATTTGATTGTTGGTATATGGTTGCTCGCGCATGGCCAAATTGCTTCCTGATTGAATTGCGCCCTGTTGCGCTAAAGACGATTACTTGATTAGATTTACTGATGCAGGTAACTGTTATTTGCACTTACTATATTAATCGCAATTTTTAGGCGAATCCTTCGCGGATTTTTACGAGTTTTCAAAAGAAGTTTTGAGAAATTTGGATTGCTCGTAAGGTAGACGTGAAAAAGGGGTAGTGGAGGAGGATAAATCGTGCAAAATCAACGAAGGATCAGCGACTGAATGCCAAACTGGCCCGCTTATTCATGCATAGAGCGAGCGCCTAGGTATAAACGGGTATGTGGATGCTAACCGTGAAGACCCGGCGTAATTAGGGGATTAAGAAGCGAGTGCTTTGTAGATGGCAAAGAGCAACGGCCACACCGTCTGCTGCATCGTCTGGCCGGGGGGGCTGGGCGAGATTGAGCGTACGCTGCACCATGGATTGAATCTGGTGTTTGTCGGCACTGCCGTAGCCGGTGACGGCCTGTTTGATTTCAGCCGGTGTGTATTCGGCGAGAGGCAATTTATTTTGGGCGATGGCCAAGAGGATCGCACCGCGCGCCTGACCTACGCTGATCGCCGTTGTAACATTGCGGCCAAAAAAGAGTTTTTCTACGGCCACTTCATCGGGCGCAAATTCTTTAAGAATGCGCTCAAAATCGTTGTAAAGTTCTAGGAGCCGCAGATGCATTGGGTGATCAGCGGGCGTGCGGATGACACCACAGGCGAGCAAGACAAAATCATTGCGCACGGTGCGGCCAACCACACCATACCCTGTAATCGCTGTGCCTGGATCCACGCCGATCACAATCTGTTCGAAGACCAGCGGTTGAGGTATGGTTATAGCCGACAATTTTTATCCATCTTTACAGGAATATAGGATACGGGCATTCTATGCTGACGGGTGAAGCTCAGCGACTAATCAAACTAGGCCTGCATGGTAATTGGTAAGGGGTAAATGGTAAGTAGCCTGTAGTACCAATATTTTTATCCTTACCACCTACTACTTACCAATTACCACCTACGATTTACCAACCACTCACGCAAACTGAGCTACTAGTTCATCGGTTATTTCTAAATTGTGCGAAACTTTAGTCACATCGTCAAGTTCTTCTAAGGCCTCTACCATGTTGAGCACATCGGTGGCTTCTTCGCTTGTCAGCGCTAATGTGGTGTTGGGCTTCATAATTAACTCGGCATTGTCCGGCTCGAAACCTGATTCTTTGAGCGCTTGGCTCACCTGAGCAAAATCTGTTCGTTCGGTGTAAACCTCCACGACATCATCGCTTATGTTCACATCCTCTGCTCCATGTTCCAACGCGGCCATAAAGATCTCATCTGGATCGATGGCTTTCTTGTCGCCATCTTCATCAACCAAGCTGAAGACAATATAGCCTTTGGCACTGAATTGCCAGGCAACCGACCCTGGTTCGCCGAGATTGGCGTTGGCGCGGGTAAAGACGCGGCGCAATTCGGAAATAGTGCGGTTGCGGTTATCGGTCAGGCACTCAACGATAACAGCCACACCGTGGGGTGCATAGCCTTCATACATAATCGATTCGATCTCGGCTGCATCCTTTTCCAAGCCCGCACCGCGCCGAATCGCCCGTTCGATGTTATCCTTGGGCATGTTTTCGGCACGTGCTTTTTCCACTGCCAATCGCAGGGTAAAATTTGTGGTTACATCTGCGCCATTACGCGCAGCTACTTGAATTTCGCGGGCAAGCTTGGTAAAAATCTGACCGCGTGCGGCGTCAATCGCCCCTTTTTTACGCTTGATTGTTGACCATTTTGAATGTCCAGACATAATGGTTCTCCTTTCTAATCTGGCTAGCACACCTGGCGTAAATCTTTGTGATTCTGTCTGCCTGCGTGTGCTAGCGACCTTCTCTTAATTATCCATCAATAATAATTTTGGTTCAGCGTTCTCTTGTTGGGCACGATATGCCTGCGCTGCTTGCGTAAAGGCCAAAAAGAGCGGATGTGGATTGTTGGGCCGGCTCTTAAACTCAGGATGAAATTGGCTGCCTAGCATAAAAGGATGGTTTTCCAACTCGGCAATTTCGACCAGCCGCCCATCCGGCGATAAACCACTGAAAATCATGCCATTTTCGACCAATAGATCGCGGTAATGGTTATTAAACTCAAAACGATGGCGGTGGCGTTCGTAGACCGTGCTATCCATATCTTGGCTCTGATAGGCGTGTGCTGCGTGCGTACCAGGCTTTAATTTGCATGGATAGATGCCTAACCGCATGGTGCCACCCATGTCGGCAATGTCGCGTTGGTCGGGCATTAAGTCGATGATTGGATATTTTGTGTTCATATCGAACTCGGTGCTGTTCGGCTCATCGCTTTGGAAGAGTTTGCGCGCCAACTCGATACAGATGACCTGCATGCCCAAACAAAGACCCAAATATGGCACACGATGTTCGCGAGCATAACGAGCGGCCACAATTTTACCTTCAATTCCCCGATATCCAAAGCCGCCAGGCACGACAATGCCATCCACGTGGTCTAGTTGCTCGGTTTCGCGGCCTTTTTCCAGGTTTTCTGAACTGATCCACTGAATATCGATATCGCGGCCGATTGCGAGCCCCGCATGGATTAGCGCCTCTTTAACACTCAGATAAGCATCTTCCAACTCGATATATTTGCCGACCAGCCCAATGCGCAAGATCGGTTTTTCGCGCCGGGTCTCATCGACAAAACATTTCCACTCATGTAACCCAACGCTCGGATCGCACCGCACCGGTAAATTGAGCTGTTTGACCAGCCATGTCCCCAGCCCAGATTTTTCCAATTCCAGCGGTACGGCATAAATCGTATCGGCTGTGAGCACAGGAATTACGGCTTCCTGTTCTACGTCACAGAAAAGCGCAGTCTTGGCTAACACATCTTCATCAACTGGGTGATCGCTGCGCAAAACGATCACATCTGGATGGATACCGATGCCGCGCAACTCGCGCACGCTATGCTGGGTCGGTTTGGTCTTCAGTTCTTTGCTGGCCGCCAAGAATGGCAACCAGGTGACGTGAATGTAAAGCGTGTTGTTGCGCCCAACATCCTTGCGCATCTGGCGGATGGCTTCAAGAAAAGGTAGGCCCTCAATGTCACCCACTGTGCCACCAATTTCGATGATGACTACCTCGGCTTGAAAGGTGCGCGCCGTCAGCCCAATCCGCCGCTTGATCTCGTTGGTAACATGCGGAATTACCTGGATGGTACCCCCCAGATAGTCACCGCGCCGTTCCTGGCTGAGCACATAATTGTAGATTTGGCCACTGGTGACGTTGCACAACTTGCTCAGATTTTCATCGACAAAACGTTCGTAATGCCCCAGGTCCAAATCTGTCTCGGCCCCATCCTCCGTGACAAATACCTCGCCATGCTGATAGGGCGACATCGTCCCTGGGTCTACGTTGAGATATGGGTCCAACTTCATCGTAGCGACGCTAAGGCCGCGCGCCTTTAAGATGCGTCCAATCGACGCCACGGTGACGCCTTTGCCCAGACCGGACAAGACCCCACCGGTTACAAAGATATATTTAGTCATGATCCCCTCCGGGTTTAGCCAATAAAACAGTCAGGACTGAGGTTGCCGGGTGGCGCGCTCAGCCCTGAACTCATTACAAGCTTTATTTTCAACGATCTATTGGAAATTTGTCAAAACGTTTCGGGCGTCAACAACGCAAGGCAAGCGGGAGGGCTGGGAAAGATAGTGGTTACAGGCAAGGGTAGAAAATACCTCGTGGATACCCCAGACCGACACTCGCTGTCGATCTGGGGTGCAATGAGCACTTTATCTGCTAACCCATTGTGAAAAAAAAAGCAGGGTGAGTAAGGTCAGAAAAGCACAAATCAAGAACAATTTGATCGCGCGACGAGCAAGCGGTGTTCGCTTTGGTGATATTGCCTGCTGAAAGAAGATAACCGGCCCACTGATGCTAGTACGCGCTGGTTTGATCACAAGCGAAACTTCGGCTAGCACGCGCTCTTTTAGCTGCGCAGCAAAGACAGGCGGCAAAGGCTCCACCGGCAAATATTGGGCAAAGAGAGTTTGCAACTCGCGCTCACTATAGGATTTTTGGTTAAAAAAATTATCAATCATCGTCATCTTTGTCAAGCGCTTTACGTAATTCCTGTTTTGCCCGGCTTAAGTATGATTCAGCCGCCTTATAGGTTATGCCCAGGAAATCTGCGATCTCTTGGACACTTAATCCCAATTGATAGCGCATCTGTAAAATTTCCTGATATTCTTTTCTGACCGTGCTAAAAACTTCGCGAAATTCAATGCTATCGGTGGCAGATCCAGGATCTACCATTGTTTCTAACAATTCGCTTGTTTTTGGCTGCCGGCGGTAGAAGTCGGCTAGTTTATTCTTTGCGATAGTTAGCAAAAAAGTTGTTAAAGTTACGTTGCCATCAAAGGTCATAATGGCACGCACCACTGCACTCAGCGCGTCGGCGGCCACATCTTCTACATCCTGTTGGCTTGGCAACCGGTGGCGTAGAAAGTTGAACAGGCGCGTACCATGTTCCTGAGTAAAATAGACCCAGGCATCTTCGTCACCGCGTTTCAATCGCTGGAGGAGGTCCCTTTCCGACCTGCTCTTGGGATCAGATGATTCCAAGATTACCTCCTCTATATATTAATCGCTGAAAAAAAGGTAATCCTTCGCGACGGTGACACATATTCTGAAAATTGGGAGAAAATTTAGTCACTAGGATGAATTTAATTGTTGTTGATTGAGTTTTTGGATATGCCAAAAGCTGGCAAGTCACTATGACAAATTATGAAGATAACGTAATTGAGCACATCTGTCAATTTAGGTTGTCATACTTCCGGCAATTGAGTTAAACGGCAAACTATTGTATGATCCGGCAGGAGGTGAATGGGTTGTGACCGGTAAATAACCCCTCATGCATACCGTCGCTCACATATGCCGTTTATCGCTGTCTTGCAATCGTGAACATAATGACAAGTGATCTAGACACATGATACATACTTATCCTGTTGATTTACAAGTGCATAGCACCTTTTCCGATGGCACCGATACCCCCGAAAAACTTGTCCAGCGCGCAGCTGAATTAGGCGTTACTGTGCTTGCCCTAACTGATCATGACACCGTAGCCGGTGTCGACCGCGCCCACGCTGCTGGCCAACAAGTGGGGGTAACCATTGTGCCAGCCTTGGAATTTAGCACCAAAAGCGAAGCAGCGCATGACTATTTAGATGTCAATATTCTTGCCTATGGCATTCGTCACCACGATCCTGATCTACAGCAGATGTTGCAAATGGTATTAGATAACCGCGTGCAACAAAAAATCCGCCAGATTGAGCGGCTACAGGCGTATGGTCTAGATGTCCCTATCGAGGAGGTGCTGGCGCTGGTTGGTGGCGTACCCGGACGTGTACACATTGCACAAGTGGCCCTGGCGCACAACCCCGATCGCTTTTCCTCGATCAAAGATGTATTCGACCAGTATTTGGCGGCTGATGCTTTGCATTCAACCTATGTCGCACGCGCGTTCAGCTTGCGTGTTGAAGAGACAATAGAATTAATCCACCAATCTGGTGGCATTGCTGTACTTGCCCATCCAGGCAGCTACACCCGCATTCGCAATATTGATCAAGTGGTGCGGCGTTTACATCAGGCCGGTTTAGATGGCCTGGAAATATGCTATACCTATGCTCAAAATCGCGGGCACTACCAGTCATCTCCGTCCACAATAACGGCATTAGTTGCTTACTTCGCCGCATTAGCAGACGAGTTGGATCTGTTAAAAACTGGTGGTAGTGATTATCATGGGCTTGCTAAACCAGGCATAGAGCCAGGCCAAGCTGGGCTCACTTGGACAGAATGGCAAAGGTTCTGTTCACGCTTGCCTACCTCGATGACCCTCTAAAGCAGCGTTCAAAACGGCTATTATGTGTTGTAATGCACAAGCGAACATATTTGCTTGCGCTTGTTTCTCTGGCTATTTAGGATCCGGACAACCAGTACAAGTATGAACTACTAGCGTAGCATCTGCCTGGATGATAGCTAGCTCCTATCTC
>Ga0105054_10009636_pt1 | contig 12477 bp, 12 predicted proteins | sample BON02_FD_78091 | JGI IMG/M metagenome (GOLD analysis project Ga0105054, IMG submission 78091) | Freshwater microbial communities from Lake Bonney liftoff mats and glacier meltwater in Antarctica - BON-02 (megahit assembly) | ecosystem: Environmental > Aquatic > Freshwater > Ice > Glacier... | reverse complement strand
TGAGGGGTCGCCCAGGATTCTCAAAGAGACGTTTGATGTAATCGTGTTCATGTGGGTGCATTGACATTGTCGACCAGTCGGGTGTGAAGATTGTTGAATTGCCATGCTTTTCTTGGATGTGTTTGCGAAGATACTGTTTCCAAAACACCTCAATGCAGCCGGGAAAAGGACACCTCATTGGAATATTTGAACGTGGTTCAGGTACTTTGTTGTCCTTCCAATCTTTTGTTCATGACCCTGATTTCCACCTACTTTTACCAGCAACCCACGAGGACCCATACGGCTTTTTCTCCTGGACTAACTTGCAGAAGTGTTGCGCTTGTGTAGCTTTCTTGGTTTCAAACAACATGTAACATCCAGGCATGTCATTGGGGTTCTTGACGGGGTTCACACCGAGCGACTCACGAATACCGCACAACATGCATGGGAGATTTGGTTTCATCACTTCATACAGGTCCATCCACTCCTTTTTGTTCTGTAAGTCATGTCCAGCTTGATGTTGTCGCATCGACTTGCTGTCTCCCTGAAACTTGTCACACACCTCGCATGAGTATGAGTTCGTGACAGAATTTTGACCACTTGATGAGACTGCCTTATCTAAAGGCTGCGTTCCCTCCACCACAACCAACAACGTGTTGTCGGCGTCTTTATACACGAATCTTAAATCCTCGATCTGTATCAAAGACTTGATTGGTGACTTACTCTTGTGCTTATCATACACGGGTTCAGACACAGGGGCTGTCTCAGAGCTCATCCGCGCTATTGCCACCGCTTGGGTGTTGAATCAAATCGTTGACCCCGGTTAAGAACGGTTGGTTTTTCATCAGTTACAATTCTTTTGTCGGGAATTTCGAATTTTGGAGCCAAAAATAAAAAAAATCGGGGGAAAAGCCCATATGTTGCGTGTTACTAAAGGTAGGGGGGGTTGGTTGGTTTGTTTGGCTTATGGGCTACTTTTCAGCATATATGTCACGGTCCAAAAATAACGATACCCCTTGCCAAATTTGTCCATTTTTTACACAACCCTTTCCATATGTTCCTGGATACTGGGACCCGGCGAGGGTACCGGGACTCCCTATTAGAGACTGCGTGATAAGCTCCAAAAATTTGGTGTCAAGGGTTGCCAAGGTGAACACAAAAATTGTGACAGAAAAGTCAACCTTTGAGCGTTTATATTTGGTTTTAGGACTGCGCCAATTTGCGACCCGAGTCAACTGTTCCTGTGCACCCACACCTCCTCCGCTGACACAGCGACTATTTCTCGATTTCTGTGCAATTTTTTTCCAAGTGGCCCCTCATTTTTTTGGTCATCACGATTCACCAAGTAATCTGGTCGAGTCCCCGCTTGCCCGGGCTCTGTCACCGTGTCGGCAAAACCCTTCGAATTCAACAACATCCACAGTGAGATCTGCCACGAACTCGAAACAAATGCAAACGGATGCAACTGGATGTTTCGGGTCGCGCCTAGTCCCGGTACCCTCGACTCGGCCAGGTTACTTGGTGAATCGTGCTGTGGAATTGAGAAATAAGTAAATAGTGGAAATTGGGTGTGTGTTTGTCGGGAGCGTTTCGAAGTTGCCAAAATCGCGTGATACTGAGTGATATGATGACATGCACATTGTTGACAATGTCACCACTGGATTTGGTCTGAGACGCTGTTTTGTTGTTCAAACTCCTTCGACGAACGTACTGTGGTATGTCAACCCAGTACTGAAAGCGTTTCGTGGTATGTCATCCCAGTACTGAAAACGGGGCCATCCTTCAAAATCTGCAAACAAATGTAACAAGGGTGGGCTGAGGGCAGCATGACGTACTGGGGGCAGTGTTCACGAACTCGGTAAAACTTCTGAATTCGGATATTTACACGGAAATCGAGAAATAGCTGGGGAGTAAGCATTGGGGGGGTGGGAGCACACGGACAATTGACTCAAGACCCAAATTTGCCCTGTACTGGAACCAAATACAAACGCTCACAGATTGTCTTTACTGCACATCTATTGCACTCACCTTGGTACGCCTTGGAAGACACCTGTTACTGCTTCCCGCGCATTCTCTAAAACGGAGTCCCGGTACCCTCGTCAACAGGGGTAAACAAGAAAGAAGTGTTATTGGCTGCCTCAGTGTTATCGGCTGTTCCAAGAAGAGTCACTATACGAAAAACACCAGTGAATTTTGGTCCATCAAACCAAGAACATGCTAACAAAGAGTGATACTGTTATTTGTCAATCAAACCAAGAACAGGGGAACAAAGAGCTTTACCCATGGGCCTTATTAGGACCCAAGAGACTGTTCCGGAAAATTTCCCACCGAGTCATGGTGATGGACCTGCTAGTGGGTTAAAAAGTTTACCATCTTTGTGAACTGGCCTGCATCCTCGGGCTAATCAGTGAATAGTCCCAACAAATAAATATTCCTAATTTCCACGGCACGTTGCGCCGCGTCGGAATGCTCTCAATTCTTTCTTTCTTCCAATTGTTTCTCGAAAGAAACTATTTTATGTCTATAGTTGATGTAGTCACGGCACCCCGCAAGATCTTCTCTTCGTATGTCCTAGACCACCCACGGGTATATGTCTCCGGTGTCATATTCCGTTGTATCAGTGTCACGATTTGTGCAACAGCGATTTTAATACCGTACAGCGCATATCGCAACGGTTGCAAATCAACACCAAATTGTGGGCATCCCATGTTCGACAACCTTGACTCTCCTGCACTGCATATTTTGAATTCGACTCCATGCCTGGAACGTTCATCCGTGCGCCTGTTTGTGTGGTTTTGTGTCAATTTCTGTCGTTGAAAGAACAAACATGATGGCTACACACGCCAATGGGTTCATCCCACCCATCTGTGTAATAAATCTCGATACATTTTGTCTCATGTAATTGATTGGTTGATTGATTCTGGCGTGCCACTCGCGCATCTTGTCGAAATGGTCGTTACCCATCTCGTCATAATCTTCTCGCTCTGGTGATAATGTTCTTCCCACACCTTACCTGTGTGTTATAGTATACGACACCTACAATTGTTAGTGTATCATTTATCGAATAATCCACCACTGTCATCGACCTGTTTCAATACTTGACATTTGGATATTCCTCTCTATTATGTCCTGTATGAATTTATCGGGGGTTGTGTTACACACCACAGTTGTTTGTACCGTGGTCCTTGTTTATTTCTCGTATGAATTTGTCGCTTATCACCTATGTATCTGTCTCGTGTCACTTGCACAAACACACGTGCAGTCCTGTAGATACGAACTCCTGATGTATCCTGTTATATTCACCTGTCTCTCCTCTGTCTTCGAGAAGAATTGGTGTATTCAACATCTCCTCTTCGAAATCTCGGATCCGTCAAACCCAGCACAAGCAGTCTCCTTGGCAATCCGGAAAGCAGCGCATAACATGATGACATTTGTAAACTGTTTTCATTCATGATGGGGATGTTGTTAGTGATTCCTCTCCTTGCACCACCTTGTATTTGGCCATTCTCCCCCCCTAGTAATTATACGTGACAAATTTGGTTATATTCCAATCCTCACCTTGACACACATGTAGTCATTGAAGACATCCACTTGATGTTGTTGATTTGTCACTTCTGTGTTTCCTTTGTTCTTGATCTCTTGACTTTCCTGGTCTCTTTCCAACTTTCTGTGTAACAGAGTGTAAGAGAGGGTTTCCAAGTCTTCTACTTGGACACTCTTTGCTGGGGAGGGTGTTATAAAGTACTTGCCAACTTTTTGGTGGCTGGTGTCTTATCTGCTTTCTGTAGAGGGTGTCTGCAATCATGTTTGACTCGTCTGGTCTCTTTCTGAATTTCTGTTTGGCGGGGTGTCAGAGAGGGTTTCTAACTTTTCCCGTGGGCGCTCTTGCCAGGGATGGTGTCAGTAAGTACTTGCTGACTTTTTCAGTGCGAGGTGTCTTGCCTGGTTTATGCCAGGGGGGTGTTGACATTTATTGCCGACTTTTCTGGTCTCTTTCCGACTTTCTGTTTGGCGGGTGTCAGAGAGGGTTCCAGACTTTTCTCTTTGGGCGCTCTTAATGGGGAGGGTGTCAGAAAGTACTTGCCGACTTTTTTGGTGCGAGGTGTCTTGTTGTCTGCCGGGTGGGTGTTGGCATTTATTGCCGACTTTTCAGGTCTTGTTCCGACGTTCTGTGTGTTGGGGTGTTGGAGAAGGTTTCCGACTCTTCTATTTGGACGCTTGGTGCAGGAAAGTATTTGCCGACTTTTTCGGTGGAAGGTGTCTTACAGGCTTTCTTCCACGAGGGTGTGGACAATCATTGCAGACCTTTCTGGTGGGAGATCTTGTCCCCACTTTCTGTTTGGCGGGGTATTGGAGAGGGTTGGGTTTCTGACTTTTTCCTTTGGATGATCTTGCTAGGGAGAGTGTTGGAAAGCTCGGTCTGACTTTCTCGGCGGGAGGTGTCCTTCCAATGTTTTGTCGTGGGGTTGTCGGAAATTATTTCCCACTTTTCCAGTGGAAGGTCACTTTTTTTCCTGACTTGCAATTTTTCCTGCGGAGGTCCCTTTTTTTCTGACTTGTCTGTTTTTTTTGTAACTTGCAAATTTGCAGGTGTCGGAACAGGTTTCCAACTTTTCTATATAGACGCTCTCACTGGGAAAAAGTGGGCACCAGTGATTTGGCGTCAGAGGGGTTTGGGGGCAGCCAGAATTGGGGGGCAGCGGCAATGTGACAGTAGTAGGTTATCACTGGGGTCCGCCAGGATTTGAAGGCAGCAGCAATTTGGAGATAACAGGGGGTTTGAGATCAGCCAAGATTTGAAGGCAGCAGTAATTTGGCGGCAGCAGGGGTTTGGGGGCAGACAGTATTTGGGGGTAGCTGTGATTTGGCAGTAGCAGGGGTTTAGGGGCAGCCAACCCGACACTATGTCACTGTGCCTAGTTACAATATTGATCAATTGGACAGTAAATCTCGTATATGGTGTAACTCTGAAGGCTTGGAGGGGTCTACAGGCAGTTGAGGGGACACAGGACGACCTCTACTTCAGACCCAAAGGCTGAATAGACTTGACCAGTGAGTCAATACCAGCCATATTGGGAGCATCACCCAACTGACCTTTCCTGTCACCGAGTCAGGTGACTGGTACGCACAAAGCCAAAGGCAAGACAGGTTTGAGACACCAGCTACACTCTGCATCCGCCAAACCGCACATAAAGAAAGTAGACATGACCAGCTATCATTTCGACCTCAGTAAGGAAAAACGCAGGTATCAGAATCTAGGAGAGAGGTCACATACAACCGTAGTAGTACACGCTGCTTATACTTTGCACGCCTTGTTTGGTGTGTCACTGTAGGACTGAGTTCCATCATTTCTAAGACACTAAGACTTATAATAATAACCACCAATATCATGTGGGTGGTGTTGGAAGTCCCTGAATGTTCAACCAGTACCACGTGGTTGCCTTCACTGACCTGCATAAGTTTGATCATGGGTATGTCTGTGATTATAAGCGAAGACGCGCCCATACTCCAGGTGACAGGAATCTCTATATTGTTGTCAATAATTATGCGGATGCTCCCGCTGATTGTGGCTCACATTGCCACCGGGTTGGTTGGGATGAGGTATTGAGCAACGAAACGCCAGGGTTATTCCAAGTGTTGGTGGAAATCAGTAGCGCTATGGTGTTTGATCACACTCATACTCAAGCAGCCAGTTAATGCCATGGACGATACAATTGCAGACACATTCTACGCAATACAATCCACTGTCGGTGGAATATGTTCCCTCGTGATAGATTGGCAGAATACTGGTGTGCTGTCCAACACAATACATGAAATTGTATGTCTGATGCACCACAACGAAACTGCTGAAGGGGAGGTTGCATCTCTGCACACCGCACAGAGCAATAGACGCATTACAATAGTCAGATTACTTATGACAACCTGGTCTCAGGTTGCACCCCAACAGAATGGGGCACTGAATCTCAATACACAGCGAAATATCTGGAATTCTATCGTGTCGCAAGTACAAAAAAGACAAGGAGTGCCCCCACCAAACAATGCAGATACACGTGTCCTTCCCAATGTATCCTTTGACAGTCCAGTGTGTATTGCTGGACGTGCAGGCATCAAATGTGGAACAGAAGATTTCGAGCATTGTATAGGTCTTTTGGACACATCAGAGGGACAATCCTTTGGACGCATTAGTCAGGTAATCACAAATGGATACAGTCCACGCCATTACGAACGAGCAATGGATGATGATGATGATTGTTTTTATTACTTTCAACAGTAGTTTAGTACCATTAAATGAGGGTCAATGTAGTTCAAATTCATGAGAATTTGAGTTCTCGGGCTTTAGATTGAATCAAACTGACAACCTAGGGATTAAAAGTCCCTTGCTCTGACCAACTGAGTCACGCTTGCACGTGAGGTCTGAATGCAGGTTTACTGAAAGAACTTGCGCAGCAACTCGCATCATGTGAGTTGATTGTGGAGACAGTGAATCAATCAACCACGAATAGAATGGAATATGGTGTACAGTGGATCAGTGGAGGTCGCATTGAAATCACTTTATCAAGTAGACTGGTCCAGCAATCAGTGGAACACACAAAATTGTGGATACCATGTCAACATGACAAGAGACAATTTGCTACGTGTTTCACTGCTTGTATAAATGATCATACTCGATTGAAACTGGCAAGATTTGGTGAACTAGGACCAGATCCAGTCATTAGTCCTATCCACTACATTATTCACCCCTAGAGATTGTTGACACAGGTGTGGCACATTGACTTCATCAACGGCCGCCATTTTATCATGTATATTACATCCGGACCCACAACAGAAGTAAGCGAGCAGGAAAAAAATCATGCTACACTGGATGCATTGTGTGATAGTATTGGTATGACATATTTCGAGGATGGACCTATCAAAAACACTGTAAACTCCACGCTACACTGGATGCATTGTGTGATAGTATTGGTATGACATATTTCGAGGATGGACCTATCAAAAACACTGTAAACTCCATTATGGTGCCTTTCTTTTTCCAATCTCGGACATTGACGACCAATGTATGCCAAAGAGTTCGCAATGCTTTGACATCAGTTCCAGTTGCGGTGGAATTGTACATAGGAGCCCTGGAGACAACCCCACCAGCAAAACCTGTACTCACAGAGTAGTCGCATTCTGGATGGCAACCTTCAATTCACAACCAAATTATACGACAGACAAGAACAATACATGGTACTTTACGTTGTCAGTACGCTGTTAAAGCAGGTACGGGGCACTGGCACAAGGAAAACCCAATTGTGCTTCTTGGGTTACTCGCGAACATAAGCGTATCATATCCTGTGGATTACTGTGGTGGTTCATTAGAACATTTTATTAACCAGCTACGCTTGTTGTTGCCCATCGTGTGATTGATATGGGGGTTTATTCGAGATGACGCTTCACTGAGGTGCCTTCAAGACCTCTTTTGATTGGGGTTTGTACAACCCCAATGTCCATTACATGTGAGACAGTCATGACATCAAATTTTTCCACGACATTTCAGACACGCATTGGGAACCAGCTCGCAACCGTCAAAGATTTTCACGGTCTCAACAAGTTGACACCCAACATTGTACACCTCTCGTGGATTGTATGTGCGGAATTCACGTTCAAAGTCCAACCTACCATCAGATCTGAGTTCATACTGGCACTAACAACACCCAATGATATCAATGCGTTCGAGGAAGCGTTTCTCAAAAAAGTCCTCGACTCCTGCAACAATAAAAGGATGACCCAGTACTGTGTGGTTTGATTATGCATCCAGAGACTGTGTGTACCATAGTAGATAACATCAGACACACAGATAGTCTCAATGTACAGAGATCATCTTACACAGAACATTTCAACGCATCAAGCAAAGAACAGTTTGGCAAATGACAGAACCGAGCATGGAAACTCTAAAGGGGAGAGATGTCAGTGGTGAATACATCCAGCAAAACATCACGCTATCAGAGTGGGAGTCCAGTGACGAAATCCACAAACTTGTTGGGTGGTTCGCATCAGAATCCAGCGCTGTTCTTGAGAAGATTGACATATACACTGATAATGCAGGTCCCAAGAAAGTAAGTTCCACGGGTACGTTCAACGAAGTGATCAGAAAATTATTCGCCGCATCTATGAAGCCAGAGAAAGACATGGAACTGTATCTTTTTGGTAACAATACCAAAACAGGTAACACTATCCGTGTAGGATGGGATGTATGCACCAAGTGACACAAACAAGAGGACCAATGTGATCACATCTCTTACATGATACAATAATACATAGCAGGTGAACTTGGATCCAGTCAAATCAATCAGACTACCAATTTGCCTGTCCAATATATTTGCAAGTGCACAGATTGCAACGCCCCGACACAGTGCAAACCAGAGGACACGGAATTACATACGTGTTCACAAGTCTGTCAAGAGGAATACCACAATATGTTGAAACGCAGGGTCGAGGAAAATTACAGGGGCTTGAGTTTACATGCTGGTAACCCATTCTATTATGCGAGTCAGATCACACTAATTCTATCTCACTCTATTACATGGAAATCTCATTACTATGACCCATTGTCATGTGATCTCCTTGGATGGTCTCTGACACCATTACTGTATTCTAATCTTCTACTCTGTCACACCCTACCAGCTCTTATCATCTTTCCATGTTACCATCTTGCTATATTCCTCTCTAACTACATTGTTCTCCTACTATTCTTTTCACTTCATATCATATTATCATACTAATCTGTGATATTATTGTTATACGCTGTTACTCTCGTGCATTCATGTTCACACGTTCACATATCACCTCTGTCTGTAAGTTGATCCAAGTTCCAAGCATCCAAACTCCGATCATCCAAGCTCCATGAATCCGAGCTCTGATAATCTGAGTCTGATAAACCAAACTCTGATCATTTAACCTTCAGTAACACGATCTTCTGAGCTCCAATTGTCCGAGCTCTGATGATCCGAGTTCTGACAATCCAATGCTCACATAATCCGAGCTCCAATAATTCCAGTTCCAATCATCAGAGATGTGATAATGCGAACTCCTATAATCAGAGCTCTGATAATCCAATCTTCAATACTTGGATTTCGGGCTGACGCCACATTTAGCTCTCAGTATCACTGTATATCACGATCTCTGTCCATGATGTTAACTTGGCGTCCTTGGCACGGACCGCTATTGTACTGTATTGCTACCTTCCCGACCCTTGATACAACATTCTTGTGACATACACACGATATCAATGTCTATCTGACCATTACAGCATTTTGTACCTTATTGACTACACATGCGTTTGGACTATACAAGAGTGTTTGTGCGTTGCTTGAGAGAGTGAAACATGTCATGTTGATGGTGCCAAAACAACCGAGGTAGTTATGTTGGCAAAGGATCTTGGGTTCTGCGGGACAGCCATATCAAACGGATTCATCAAAAATGTCAACCCGCAAGTATGCGACCAATTCAGAGAAATGCTTATCAAGAACGGAATAATGTTCGTGCAAATATGCATGTGCCCCAGGTGCATGTACTTCATACCCCGAGGTAGCGTCATACATATGTATGTATACACACACACACAGGAGCATATTCACATGTACACGATCAGATATACGTGCGCACAAGGACATGGCAGATACATTGGTATCATATACTGACCCACGTATTCACAATAGACGCAACTTACGATTATACGCACAGACAAACACGAGCACCACATGTCAGTAACCCTGATATTGAATATCCGTATTCAACGTACATCTGATTACATTAATGCACACGACAGGAATGTTGCACGAGTTCAGAGACTACAGTACCTTCGCGGCGGCAGCACATTCACGCGGGGAAGATGGAGCGGGAATTACAACAGCAGAAAGGAGAGGCACTGCTCATGGCGACCGTGTTGTGTGTCTTTGTAGTCCCTTTGTGTAGACGTATATATATATAAAGTCATAAATGTGTACACGTAAGAAGACACGACAGATTCATCTACACATAATAATATGTAAATGCGCGTACGTGTGAATGAATGTATATGATTGCATACAACAATATAAAGAGATCATATATGCACGTTTCTCAACATACACACACAGTCCGACACACGTACTACATATGAAAACTGTAGACATAAATAAAATATTTGTCATTACAGGATCGGCAGAGGGTACAGCGGATCGTAAAGTGACACAGCTAGGGACATTTGGAATAGAGTCACTTCACAGGAGACGACAGCGACAGGTGTGATAGCATTGACGGAGACGGTGAATAAAGAGGATGATGTCCATCACGGTACCAACGCACTTAAAAAACGAACATACTGATGGTCACATGGACCAACACATTCATGCTAACACACATCATAAATTAATATGTGCCATGAACAGCATGGTGCTACGTGGACCACTCAGTATTGCAGATAGGATAACACAATCGAAGTTAACACCAACTACAGCAGAGACTCACAATACTCGTCGATTGTTATTTCACAGTATCCAACAGCAGGCCGCGCTGCAGATGCGGCTTTATTCTACTGCAGTAAAAATTGGCAAACCTAGAAAGTTAGCTAGAGGGACAAAGGATATTGTACCAGACCCACAATTTGGAGGAATGAGTGATTGGGTCCATGATGCCAAACACACAAACGCTTTCGGTATTCCTGAAAATGCATGGACCCAGACGAACACCATTATTGCCGCAAATGATCACACCACCATACTCCTACTCCAAATTCATGGTGTGACTGGTGGATTAAAACTGACTTCCAAACAAAAGATCGAAAATACAAGAGCTGGCATCCAAGAGGCACTGGTCGAGTCATCAGCAGTCACATCCGCCAACTTATTCATCAGGAACGTCACGCACATGACAGCCAGTAGGTTCAGCCAGCGAGATCACATCCCCAGCTTTGACTCACAAGTTGTAGTCATATTTTCCGGCAATAAGTAGTCCGCAGGCACAAGTTTTGTACTATCTGGTACATACGAAGTGAAAGATATGCATATGTATTGCGCGTTGCGCGTCAAACCCCAGTGTGGCATCCCAAGAAATTGTTGCTTGAGTCTGCGCAGCAACAGCAACATACTTTGAACTTGCTGCCAAGGTCACTTGCACAGTCGATACGCCTGATGAATTGGGCATCAAAGAACTAATGGGCCCAAGGGATGAGTCTCACATCAACACCCCCAATATAATGCACCTTGTTTGCACCAAACCATCAGCGCTATCAATTCGAAAGGGTGCTCAGAATGGGTACGTTTTCTGCAGTGGTGGTCGGGGGGCCTGTGGAGACTTTTTTGGGATGATGGATGTTATCCAGGTTATTCCCAATGGCGCTGACAGCGAATAGATTTACTACATGCTGCATTATGGTAAGCAAGGAGTGAAAATCATGTTTCCATACTCACAATGAAACAGGTTTGTGGGTAACGATTGCTTTTATTATTGCTCAGAAAGAAATAAAAAGAAACAATGTAGTAGTTTTGTTTGAAACTCTCAAGATGCACTCTTTTATTCCTAATGAACTGAGTGACTGCGGTTTGCTGATTGTCGTCACATCTTCTACTTTTCTCAAAAGAAAAGACATGTTACAAGAAAAAAAGGCAGTTAGCTCAGATCATCAAAACCCGCAGCCCAGCACATATATAGAAAAATGTGCTTTGTACACTTATACAATCTACATGTATACTGCGCTTTAGTTGATCTGGATTCTTCCAGCACACCTACACGCGTGTATATATACATGTATATGCATACATATACACAGACACACATATATACATATACATATATATGCACATGCAGGTGTGTTGCAGTGTGTGTTGCAGTGTGTGTCTATTTGATGTCACGACCTATAATGTCCACTGGCTCCGCAACAATTTCGGGCTTGTTAGGTGTGTTGCAGTGTGTGTTGCAGTGTGTGTCTGTTTGATGTCACGACCTATAATGTCAACTGGCTCCGCAACAACTTCGGGCTCGTTAGGTGCGTTGCAGTGTGTGTTGAGTGTGTGTTGTAATGTGTGTTGCAGTGTGTGTTGCAGTGTGTGTTGCAGTGTGTGTTGCAGTGTGTGTCTATTTGATGTGACGACCTAAAATGTCAACTGGCTCCGCAACAATTTCGGGCTTGTTAGGTGTGTTGTAGTGTGTGTTGCAGTGTGCGTCTGTTTGATGTCACGACCTATAATGTCAACTGGCTCCTCAACAATTTCAGGCTCATTAGGTGTGTTGCAGTGTGTGTTGCATCGTGTGTTGCAGTTTGTGTCTGTTTGATGTGACGACCTAAAATGTCAACTGGCTGCGCAACAACTTCGGGCTCATTAGGTGTGTTGCAGTGTGTGTTGCGTGTGTGTTGCAGTTGATAAAACCATATCTCTGATTTAGCGAATTAATCTAAATTCAGAAGATTTCAGTTTTACTAAATACCATATAAATGGATTTAGGAATCACAAATATATTTATATTTTATTTAAGGAGTTG
>Ga0105054_10009630_pt1 | contig 12484 bp, 14 predicted proteins | sample BON02_FD_78091 | JGI IMG/M metagenome (GOLD analysis project Ga0105054, IMG submission 78091) | Freshwater microbial communities from Lake Bonney liftoff mats and glacier meltwater in Antarctica - BON-02 (megahit assembly) | ecosystem: Environmental > Aquatic > Freshwater > Ice > Glacier... | reverse complement strand
CACCTCCCCCCCCCCCCCCCCCCCCCCCCCCCCCCCCCCCCCCCCCCCCCCCACACCCAAAAAAACACCCCCCCCCCCCCCCCCCCCCTCCTCCTCCTCCACCTCTTCGAACGAAGACAAAGGCAAATACGCAAACCTAATCACATCCATATAACTAGTCCCTCTATAAACAACCCCCAAAGGTCTCAAAATGATTCTGACACTCATCGGCTCATACGGTAACCTCGCCCCTCCTCCCCCATGTTTCATCGCTTTATCAACCTTCGCCGCCTTGACACCAGCACAAAATTTTTTCCCCGGCATATCCCACAACAACAAATCGTCCAGCCAAAACCGCACTCGAGTCTCCCCCCACTCTATGCTATACTTATAGAAACCCTGGGCGAGATCCTTCCTCACGCCTACCTGCTTCGCTTCCTGCCGATCAGCAGGCGAGCCATTCCAGACACCCATTCGCACCGTGGTCGGATCTCGAGAACTGACGCACATTGAAGCTTCGTTTCGATAGCCATGTTGAGATACAGTGTCGTGAATGTACAAACCAAAGCAGGAAAAACTGTCCTCGCTATGATACCCAGGCCCGGCCTCTGGCCCGTACCCTATTCGCGCCGTCAACTCAATCCGTCCTTGTTGTAAATAAAACCGAGTAAGTAGATGCCCGGTGGCGATCTGGGAGTTGCGATCACACACACTCCCTCCTACGTTGTCCTGGACGATGCGCAGACCCCGCGCGTCGGTTGATAGGCCAGCTCCACCCAAGGGCGTGTTGTACAGCAAGTGGTCCGTGCGTCGACACGCCAAGACCCCCTCTGTATTCACGCGTCCAGAGTTCTCGCTTAGGAAAGTCAGGGCTCGGCTCTTGTCGGTAAAGTCGGTGGCAAAGGGTTCGGTGGAGTTGTAGAGGAGCGGGGGGGGGCGGAGGACGGGGCATGCGTCGTTATTTGCTTGGGCTTGGACAGCCGGGGTTGGGGAGAAGAGGACTAGGGAGAAGAGTAAAAGGGGAAGGCGCTGCAGATGGACGTGGGTGGTGGCGGAGTGGCGTGGTGGCATTGTTGTGGTGGGAGGAGCGACGTGCGGCAGGCGCGGGGTTGGACGACGACGACGTTGGCACGAAGATCGAAGATGGGCCTTAGCTAGGCGAGTCGTGTGGTGAAGGAGAACGCCATGCTGCACGAGGCTGCTGTGTTTAGGGTTGGAGGACATGGATGCGGATTTGTAGGCAGTGCGTGGCTGCTTAGCTCGTTTTGTATGTGTGACAAGCGTGCTGCTTTGTTTGTCCAGTGCGGAGTTCCGGGGCGAGGAGGGGGGGTCGGGGAAGTCGATCGCCGAAAGCAACCCAGCTTCTTTTTGCCTTGTCCGCACACACAACACACTCACCTTACCACGCCTCACTCGAACCACGACAGGGCGCTGCACTTTGCCAAGGACGAGCAGGAGCCGGAGCCAGAGCTAAGCAGGCGGGGCGGGCTATAAACGAAAGAGCAGGAAACCCTTTGCCAAGCAGCAGCAGCAGCAAAAGTGATGGGCAAGACGACCACGAGCACCGGCAGCACGCCACGGTAAGTGCCTGCACTGGAAAGACGCCAGGCAAACCATGCTTTTACTTACCGTTGCCTCAATCTCGCCTAATCCAGGAAGCCCGTGGAGCTGCGGTACGAGGACTTGGTGGTCAACAAAGACCTGTCGGCGAAGGTTGAAGAGGTAAGTGCTTGGGAAGGGAGGGAGGAGGGAGGGACGGACGCAGTTGTGCTGGACGCTAGGAGTTGACGTCTGCGCAGCGTTTGAAGTGTTGCTTGCTGATGCGTGAAGCGGGCACGGATTGTCGACAATACTCCTCCTCGTCCTCCTACCCTTCTTCAAAGCCCGAACCCGCTCCCTCCCTTCCTCCTTCCTTCCACTCAACATCTCCACCCTCCATTCCTCCCAACCCCACACCCTTCCCCGCTAAATAGGCCTTTGGTGAACACGGCCTCGGTCTTCTCACCGTCTCAGGCGTACCCGGCCTCGACGAAAAGCGCCGGGCCCTCCTCCCCCTCGCCCATCGCTTCGCCTCCCTCCCTCCCGCCCTCACTCAAAAATACGAGCACCCGCAGAGTTTCTACTCCTTTGGGTGGAGCCATGGCAAAGAAACATTACAACATGGCCGACCTGATTTGATGAAAGGCTCTTTTTATGCCAATCCTTTGTATGACACACCATCGACAGACAAGGACTTAATTGAAAAATATCCAGCGTTTTTACACCCTAATTTATGGCCGTCGGAAGAGGTGCCAGGGTTAGAAGTAGCGTTTAAAGAGATGGGAAGATTGATTGTTAAGGTCGGGGTTATGGTAGCCAGGCAATGTGATGTGTATGTGAGGAGCAAGTGTGTGGGTTATGAAGGAGGGAAGGAGGGAGGAAGGAAGGGCAGGGGGAAGTTGGAGAGGGTGGTGAGAGAGTCGAAGGTTTGTAAAGGCAGGTTGTTGTATTATTTTCCATATGTTGAGAGGGAGGGGGAAGGTGAGGAGGGAGGGAAGGAGGGAGAGAAGACAGGTCTGTGTGTGAAAAAGGGGGAGAAGGAGGAGGAAGGGAAGGAGGGAGGGAAGAAGGAGAAGGATTTTAGCACGTGGTGCGGCTGGCATAATGACCATGGGTCTCTCACGGGTTTGACACCAGCGATGTACCTGGATGCGGAGGGACAAGAGGTAGACATACATGCTCACAGCAGCAGCAACAGCAGCAGCAGCAGCAGCGGCATGGAAGAGGAGGAAGAGGAAGGCGGCCTCTACGCCCTAAGCCGGGCAGGGGAAGTGGTCAAGGTCCTCATCCCTCCCCATCATCTTGCCTTTCAAATCGGCGAGACGGCGCAGATTCATTCCGGGGGGTTGCTGCGCGCCACGCCACATGCTGTGAAGGGGAGCACGACGAAGGCGAGGCAAGGGATAAGTCGAGAGACGTTCGCCGTGTTCATGGAGCCAGAAATGCACGAACCAATGACGATGCCTGTGGGGAGGACAGTGGAGGATGTGTGTGGGAAGCAAGGATTGATGGGATCGGAAGGCGAGGAGGGTGAAAGAGGAAAAGGGGTAAGGGTAGGCGTGCCGTCGTTGGAGAGTCGGTGGGATCCTAGCATGGATTTTGCGGCTTTTACGGCTCTTACACTAAAAAGCTACTATTGATTTTGGGGCCTGAAAAAGAAATCAAGGAAAGCAAAGTGTACAAAATAAACAAATGGAAAGCAGGTTAGGTTTTGTTGTTTAAGTTGCTTCTGGATGTGTGTGGAAGCGACAATGGAAGGGGTGGGAGGTTATAACTATGGGTCTATGGGCGTGAAAACAAACCTTGAAGCGCCGCACAGCTAGAATCAGGACGAAGAAACAAGCCCTAGCCCAAGCGCAAATAGCAGGAATTGTACTGCAATGGTGCTGGTATGTCAAAAACACTACAGGAAATGAAAAGGAGGAGGGTGAAATCGTGTTTATGGGTCCGGAGAGGAGAGGAACCCACACACCGACGAGAAGACGCAAACGAAACTCTGGCGCTATTGTCTAATTCAAAAAAGACGTCGCAACCTTCACGTGTTGCTGTGGCAACAGTACACACACCACCTCGACTGTGTGTGTCATGGTCGTGTGGTGCTGTCTGGGCCTTCGCCAATTCTGGCTCAGCGATCAAGCGGCACGTGTGGGCGTTGCTGCCCCCTCTTCATACTTAGACTTCTGCACGGCATGCAAGCAAGCACGCAAGGAGATCATCAAGGGTGTCTGTCTCACAAGGCCTGATTTCGCACTTGACAACCCCCACAATCCTTCCCTTGGCGGACCAGCACGCAAAGGGCAGCACATGCAGGTGTCCAGAGCAAGCCTGTCGGGCCTGTTTGCCTCGCCCTGGCTGAGCGTCGTGTCGTGTGCAGGCATCGCGGCGGGGACAGCCCACCCCCACAAATATCATCATCTCACCAACCCAATTTCTCGTGTCCTTGACAACAAAGGTGTGCATGTCCTTGATGGGCGTGGCCACTGCAGCAGCAGCTTGCACCCACTCACCAGGCAACACAGGCAGTGGACGCACCGTGGTGTGGCTGCGTGCTGGCTGGGCTGGTCTAAGGTCTTCTCCCAAGGCGTCCTGATTTGGGGTGTAGGAGGAGACGCCCATACAACACACGACGCAAGTCACCACGCCCGTGAAGGGCATTTGAAAAACACCCATTGTATCGTAGCCTTGGACTCACCTATGCTCTATCACCACATGCACACACCCACAGGCCACAGCCAGGACCAGGGGCGTTGAGGGTGAGCGAGGTGCCGTCGGCAGCGAGCTCGAAGCATCGTCGTCGTGCGGGGCCTGCCTGCCTTCCTTCCTTCCTTCGTCTCCGTGCCACCACCACGTGCAGCAGCAGCCACAGCAGCAGCAGCAGCCGCAGCCGCCGCAGCCGTAGCAAGCATGGACCACCTCCCCCTGGACCTGGTGTCCCGCATCCTCTCCTTCCTGGACGGGGAGGCGCTGTTGACCTGCGCGGGGGTCTGCAAGGACTTTTGCCAGCTCACGGACCAGCGTTCTTATTGGGAGAATGCTGCCTGGCGGTTGTTTCCTCACTTGAAGGAGACGTATGACATCATGCCGTATAATGGGGATTGGAAGGCGCTGTTCAAGGACAAGAACCGTCGGAATCGCTCAGCGGTGTTTGAATGGACCGTGACCGACTTCCTCTCCAACCCCGAACGACGCTACTCCCCCTCCTTCCGCGTCGAGAACTACAACTTCAAAGTCATCGTCGACCCCGTCGGCAACCCCAACGTCTATTTCCTCGAGCCCGGCGTCTCCGTCTACCTTGCCTGCTCCCTCGCCTCACCCCTCCCTCCCTCCACCGCTGCCACCGCCGCCCTAGCAGCAGCAGTAGCAGCCGGTGCCCCCGTCGCGCCCGGCGCGGAGGAGCTGGCGCAAGCCCCTGGGTTTTCGGAAGCAGTGGCAGCAGCAGCAGCAGCAGCGTTGGGGGGCATGCAACCTGATGGTGTGAACGGGAACAATCATATGGTGGCAGCAGCAGCAGCAGCAATGGCGGCGATGGGCCTACCTGGGCAGGGGGGAGGGGTGGGTTCTCCTCCGGGGGACTGGGAATGCTGCTGTGCCTTTTCCTTGACGGCGTGCAATCAGCAACGGAAGGGGAGGAACGTCACTTGGCATTCGTCCATGCTGAATGACCGGTTTCACAAGAATAGAAAGAATTGGGGGGTGCATTCCCTCCTCCCCCTCACGAAGCTCAAGGACCCTTCCTCTGGTTTTGTCGTCGATGATTCTCTGAAGCTGAAAGTCCGTCTGCGCCTCCTCTATCTCACTGTCAAGGTCGTGCGTACCTCCAATCTTGCGGCACATGAGGGTTTTGGTGTGGTGGACACAGGAGCCGAAGGCGAGGCGCAAGGCGACAAGACACTCACCTACGAGCTCTTTCACTGCACCACCCTCTCAGCTTTCAAAGAGATGTTAGTACGTGATCTAGGCGTGGCCTCAGCAGAGCACCTCCGTCTATGGGTGTTCACTCAACCCTGGCCCGACACTGTCCTATGCCCCCGCGAGATTCTAGTGAACGACAGCAGCAGCAGCAGCAGCAGCAACGGCCAGCCTCTCCCTCAAGCCCCCGCAGCCATGGCGCAAAACCAAAATGCCGGCAACCCTCCTGGCGCAGCAGCAGCAGCAGCAGCCCCACAGCAACAGCACCAGCAGCAGCTAGCGTTGGTCCCTCCTCCTCCTGCGAATGTCAACCCTCCTTTGAATGCTGCTGCTGCTGCAGCTGCTGTTGCTGCCGTTGGTGCAGGGGCGGCTGCTGCTGCTGACGATGACCTGAGCTCCGCAACGCTCTTCTCGCTGTTACAGCTGCATATGGATGGGTTGGGAGTAGCTAGGGTGTGGGCTGAGTGTTCGGGAGATGGAGGGTTTGCCTCAACTACTGCTACTGCTGCTTCCCCTGCAACTGTTGCTGCTGCTGCTGCTGCTGCCGGTGCGGCTGCGGCGGTGGCGGTGGCACCGGCGGCGGGGGTGGTGCTTGGGCATCAGGAAGAGGATGACGAGGAGGAGGAAGAGGAGGACGAGGAGGAGGAGGAAGAGGAGGAGGAGGAAGAGGAGGAGGAGCAGCCGGACGCGTCGCAGTTGTCGGCTGTCATGGCTACGAGTCAGGATGGGGAGGAGGAGGACGAGGAGGACGAAGAGGAGGAGGAGGAGGAGGAGGAAGAAGAGGCTGCAGCGGCTGCTTTTGCTGCTTCCCTCCCTCACTTACCGGGGCTGCGTCGTTGCCGTGCGCTGCAAGCTCTTCCCTCCGTCCCTCTCATGCCCGATTCTCGTGACTTGTGCCACCAAGCCCACGCTGCACAAACCGCTGCTGCTGCTGCTGGAGGCGCTGCGGCTGTTGCGGCCCTTCCTCCTTGTCCTACCCCTAGTCCGGATATGCATGTGTTGGTGTTTCTCAAGTGGATGGATCCTGTGACTGGTCGTGTCACTTACCTAACCCACGCAGTGGTGAAGCATCACACACCCCTCCACCACCTCTTTGCCCTTGTCGGTGGACTTATCTCACAGACCCCTAACAGTCTACAAGCACACGTCGAGACCACCCCCGCGACCTGGCAGAGAGGTGCGCACGTCCAGCATCGTATACTCGCGTGTCCGCCTCAGCCGAAATGGGTGGGGGGAGGGGAGGAGGGAGGGAGGCAGGAGGGGGGGGAGGCCTCGGGGGGGCAGGCTACTTTGAGGGATACGGGGGTGGAGAATGGGCAGATTTTGACCTTCTTTTTAAGAGGGATGGAGGGAGCGATGGAGGAGGTTTATCGAGGGTATTTGGAGGAGCTTTTTCATGAGGCGTGTGTAATGTATTACGGCAGGGATAATGCCCAGGCGGCCGAGCGGGCGAAGAGTCTGTTCAATATGAGTGTGGATGAGGAGGGAGGGGGAGGGATGGAGGGAGGGGAGGGGCAAGAGAAGAGCAGCAGCCAGAGTGATTATAAGAATAAGGAGGTGAGCAGCAGCAGCAGCAGCAGTAGCAGCAGCATGGGTGCTGTCACGGCTGCGGGGGGCACGACAGAGGACGAGGAGAAGGCAGCGGCTCAGGCCAAGTCCCTCTCTTCCTCGCTCCATTCCTCCTCCTCCTCTAGCACTACCACTGCCTTGCTCCTCCTCCCCTCCCACCCTGCCCCTCGTCCGCGTCGGGCGTTTGCTAAACACACGACGTTGAAGCTGGAGCATGTGGTTAATCTGTTCGAGCGATTTGGGTATCAATCGTTTCGGGTCCGCAATGTGTATTATCAGCATAAGCACATGAACGCGAGGCAGACGCTGGAATACGTGATCCAGGGGAGGCATCTGGGCTTTTGTTGTGATAGGTGTGGGGCGACGGATTTTACGGGGCCGAGGTTTAAGTGCTGTGTGGTAAGTTTTCGAAAGAGGGAGGGAGGGCTTGAGGGAGGGAGGGCTTAAGGCGTTGGCCTTTCGATTTTCGAAACTGAGTTATTTCAGTGTCACTCACCATCCCTCCCTCCCCCCCTCCCTCCCTCCCTCGAACAGTGCTACCATTATGACTTGTGCGGGAACTGTCAAGAGCACCCCCAAGCCGCTGCCCACCGATATAAGTACCTTCTCACTCACCCATCCCTCCTTCCCTCCCTCCCTCCAACAGTGCTACGACTACGACCTCTGCGGGAACTGCCAAGAGCACCCCCAAGCCGCTGCCCACCGATATAAGTACGAACACCGAGGCTGGCGACGCGAGAACCATTTTGGGGAGCACGCGAAGGCGCATAAGATGCACATGATTCTGCCTGTGCCTTATAACCTGCGGTTGCTTTCCCATTAGGGTTAGGGAGGGAGGAAGGGAGGTGGTCCTGCGCATGCCTGACTCAGGAGATGGAGGAGGATGGAGGGAGGGAGGGAGGGAGGGGAGGGAAAGCAGAAGGGAAGAGTGTTTGGAGGAGAAGTGTGTGTGTGAGAGAGAGGGGGTTGGCGTGAGAAATATGTGTGTGTACAGAGTGAGCGCAAGAAAACGAGGAGAGAGTAGGAAAGGAGGAAGAAACAGCAAGCGTCCCTCTTGCAATTTTAAGAGTTCTTTTCCTTTCTTTATCTTTTGTCTTTCTGTGCGTGAGCGTGAGCGTGTCCCCGTCCTGCGTGCGTGCGTAACATGTGTATGCGTGTGTCAATCTGTCTGTGTGTGTGTGTGTCTTGGAGGTTTAGCAACAGCTGCAGCAAAATCAGCAGTAGCAGCAGCAGCAGCAAGAAATAAGAGTCCCTGTCACCACCATCATCAATAAGAACCAAAGTCAGAGAAGAGGAAAAGAAGAGGAAAATACTATTTTAAGTAGAAAGAAGAACAAGCAGCAGCAGCAGCAACAGCAGCAGCAGCAGCAACAGCAGCAGCAGCAGCAGCAGCAGCAGCAGCAGCAGTAGTAGTAGCAGCAGCAGCAGCAGTAGTAGCAGCAGCAGCAGCAGAAAAATGATGTTTCCGACCCCAACCAACAATCAACCAAAGTCATACACTTTTCCGGCGGCAAAAAGAGAAGACCCGAAGACGAGGCCACACCCAAAAGCTAACAAAGAAGGGAGAAGGAGATGAAGGGAGAGCGAGGGGGAGAGACAGAGGGAAGGACGTATAAATGTGAAGGGGAAAAGAAGAGAAAATAAAAGGGTAAAATCACATATGATAAAATGAGAGAGGGAAAAACCTTTTGCGGGCAAAAGAACTCACCGGGGAATCACAAAGCAGAGAAAGAAGGGTGGGAAAAGCAAAAACACAACCAAAAAGGAGAGCGAAAGAGATAGTGGAAAAGAAAGAGGAGCCGAGCACACAAGAGGGTGGGGGCTGGGGCCTGATCGTGATTAATAACTACTACTAGACCACACCACCACCAGCACAAAGACATGAAAGGGAATTGAGAGAGTAAAAATAGGGGAAAACCAAAGCACACACATATCAACGAAGAGAGAAAGTCCCCCTTTATTCAAACAGACCCGTGAATATAAGGAGAGAAGAGGAAGCGGAAAAGAAGAGCAACAACAACAACACCAACGAGAAGAAAAGAACAAGTTCCTGACAAAGAGAAGTGGAAGAAGGAGAAAGAAAAAAAGCACCACCATAAAAAACAAAACAACGACGAAGACTCTTTCTTCCAATAGAGCTGATCATTCTCATTTCGTTCATTGTGTCATCAGATTAATAGTTGGTCAATTACTGCGATTCTTATTTGCTTTCCTTTTGTACACACCTTCCCTCCTCCTACTCTTACCAAAATGGGCGACTTACGCCTTGCGTTTTCTTCTTCTTCGTGATCCTCCTCCCCCTTTCCAACGCTCGATACCCCTCAATGACCTGACACAAGTCCTCTCTCGCCTCCTCCAAGTGACTCACATCCATATATTCAGCATAATGATGCACCATCGCCCTCCTCCTATACAACTTTTCAAACCGTCCTTTCATCCTCTCAAACGTCGTGGCCACGCAACTGCTATTCGACAAGGACAACACCGAGGCCGAGGAAGAGGAGGAGGTGGTAAGGAGGGAGGAAGGGGTACCACACAACCCGATCTTGAACCCATCTGCGTTCCAAGAAATCATTTTGATGTCTTTTTGCAACTTTTTGACGTTCTCAGTCACATCAGCAAGGGAGAGATCCCGCCCACGGAAGAGAAGGGCGGAGGCAAGCACGGTGCCTTGACGAGGGTCGGAGCGTAAGACTTGGTTTTGACGGGTGAAAACATTGGAGCAAATGGTGCGGAGGTGGAGGGAGGCGGCGGCGTGGGCGGCATTGCCCCCTCCTAAGGGCTCCCATTCACTGTTATTGTTTATGGAAGTGGAGGAGGAGGAGGAGGAGGAGGAGGAGGAGGAGGAGGAAGGGGGACTGAGGGAGGACATGAGGTAGTGCAGTCGGGGGAAGGGGACGAGGTTGGTGGTGATTTCGTTCAGGTCCACATTTAAGTCGCCCCCGAAACGCATCGAGGCCGTTAGGTCGAGTAAGACTCGAGCTACAATATCATTCATCCCGTCAAACCCACACTCCTGCCGCCTGGCCTGGCTGGGGTCTAATGCTGCTGCTGCTGCTGGAGCAGCCGATAACGGGCGGTGCCTGCCTTGCTTGCCCCGCGCTGGCGCTGCTGCTGCTGCTGCTGCTGGTGATGGTGGGGATAAAAGCCGGCCCATTACCGAAAACCCTTGCTGCCGTGACTGGTTTGGATTATATCCCGCTACTACCGAAGAAGAGGAAGTCATATCCATCAAGCACTGATTCTCGACGGGCAAAACACAATCGGCATGGGCCGTCAGCTGCTGCAGAGCCAACACGCTATTATACGGAGAAGTAACCACATCATCATCCTCCGACGGAAACACAGCCGTGGCAAAACGATGCACATAGGGAAACTCATCTTCCAACAACCCCAGGATATATGTGCCGAGCCCCGAGCCCGTCCCCCCCCCCAAGGAATGCATCAGGAAAAATGACTGGAGCGAGTCACACAGCTCCGCCGCGCCCCGCACCGCTTCCAGCACGCCGTCGCCATATTGCGGTCCGTAGGCATAATGACCATGCGCAAAATTATTGCCGGCCCCAGAGACGTCCGTGAGGTACTGGTGGCTGTCAAAGAGGGGGCCGAGGGGTCCACGCAGGGTCTCGGCGACGGGGCCTTCTTCCATGTCGACCAGCACGGCGCGGGCTTTCAATCGGCCAGGCTTGACGATGCTGCTGTGCCGACGATTTGTGGAGCTGCGACCGCCGAGCTGGTACTCGTAATGGTCGTCGTCGTCGTGGTGGTGAAAGAAAGAGGACATGCTTTCGGTAAAGACGACCCTGTCATTGTCCGTCGTGGGTTGGCAATGTTCCTCGAGGGCTTGCTCCCAAAAGCGCCGCCCAATCTGATTCCCCGCCTGCCCGACTTGGAGCGTGATGACCTCCCGCGGCATCCTGTTGTGCTGATGCCTGTGCGGGGGTGTTTGTTTGCGTGTTTGTGGTGGGTTTAGGTGGGTGGGTTTAGAGTGGCAGCAAAAGCGGCACGCAGCAGAAAGAGAAGGGAGGGCAAGAGGAGAGAGGAGAGGAGGTCGTCATGACGGAGAAGTTAGCGACTCTCTAAAGAAACAAGACAAGACAAGACAGCTTGGAGATCTTATTCAAAAGGAGAGTTTAGAAGTATAATTGGGGGTAGTATAATTGGGATCAGGGCATTTTCTAGAGAGATGGGACTGATAGAGAGATCGGAACGTATCGTATTTTCTACTACAATTTTATGGTCGAGGACGGGCAAATACATGTGTAAGAGCCGCACGATGCCCCGAGGTGGTTCAAGTGCATAAGACCTGACCACCCTACCCATGGGGGTGTGATGCTCTGCACGGTACAGTGTAGGCCTGCTTCGGCATATGCCAGAAAAAGCCCTCCCAGAGGGTGCACTCTAAAGAAACAAGACAGACAAGACAAGAGTCAAGAAACTATAGCAAATACTTTGAAACCCGGAGGAAAGCCACCAGAGGAGCGTGCTATAGAGGCAAAATGTCGTTGGTAATGCCAGCGTGTCAATATTTATGTACATTGGGCAAAGACGGCACGACAATCATACAGCCGCAGCCAAGGCCGCAGCCTCAGTTTTTTGTGGACCCGTGGCTGCGGACCCACCTACCAGTCTTGGCTGCTTGTCTCCCTTGCCCTCCTCTTGTGTGCGGCACCACACTCAATACCACCACCGCCACCCCCACCCGTACAGGTTTGTCGCGTCGCCCTCGTTATTGTGCCGGTGACTGTGTCAGTGTCTGGTTTCGTAGTGGTGGATGTGGGTTTTGCCTTTCTCCTTCTTTGCTCCATGCATCATCATCAAGCACGGCCTGCCTCCTCCCTCTTTTGGTCTTGCCCGTTGGCACACTAGGCAGTGCGCACCCGCGCAGCCACCATTCTGTGGTCTAGCGTGCATTTGGTGAAGACATCTATCTGGCGCCGCCGTGGGTGTGGTTCGGAATATCTTTGTTGTACGCTTGGAAACCGACCTCAAACACTCATTCGCCCTCCCTCCCTCCCACACACAACAACATGCACTGCTGCTTGCCTTGCTGCTTGCTGCCACCATCAACCACGACCACCAGAGGGACAGCATGCTTTGCAGCTTGGCCACGAAGGCTGGTGCCATGGCGGGAAGACGCGGCGCGCTTTCCGGTCGAGGTATGGTGGCTTGTGTAGATGCGCACACCTTGGGGAGGAGGGTTTGTTGGTGGCGGTGGGGAGGGACGTTCGGTGCACACGACCGCCTACTGCCCGCGGCGTGTTGACCCATTTCCGTCTGTCTGTCTGCCCTGCTTGAAAATCAATCTTTGCTGTGTGGACAAGGGACCGCGCAAGGTGTTCACGCACAAGCACATCCATATCCATACACGCCAACAGGGAAGGGACGCGGGCTGCGGGGGGCGTTCCTCTCGACACTTCAAACGGGGACGGGCACGGGCAGTGGAGGGGGGTCCGCAAAGGAGTATGCGGTAGGCCTCCAGATCGTT